>CDYQ01014008.1_pt1 | contig 309885 bp, 344 predicted proteins | sample 557451 | NCBI WGS metagenome assembly CDYQ01 (sample SAMEA3182059, study PRJEB8094) | gut metagenome | biome: human; feature: gut; material: Stool; isolation source: human stools | place: Canada | collected 2012-11-26
GTGAGCGAAAATGTGCAGTGCGCGCCATCTTCGTCGTCAAACCTCCTCGTAAGGCATACAGCCTTACTTCGTCGGCTTTCCTAGAATCTGGCACACCCTGCCCATTTTTGCTTTTCACACCGGTTTTTAGAGGTTCCCTTATATTAGCTCAACTTTGTCGGCAGAACATCTGCATTTTATAAATTTCGTTTCAACTCCGGAAGCGGCCGCCTTTGAATATTCCCCGGCAAAAGCCTGATCAATGGCTTCATTTGGCTCTACAGTCTCAACTCCGTTCAGCATGATAACGAATGCAATTATTGCATGGTACCCCTGCCCCGCCGCTTTTGATAGCTCCCGAAGGTGCTTTGAGCCGCGCTGCGTGGGTGCGTCCGGAAACAGACCGACCCCGTTTTCCGCAAGCGTGCAGCCCTTGACCTCCATGACGTACCGTTCGCCGGAACGCTCCATGTAAAAATCAATGCGGCTCTCACCGAATGCATGCTCCGGGTGGATCACTTCAAACCCCTGTTTGCTCAGCCACTCCCCTGCCATGACATTCGGAGCCAGGCTGTCAATGTTCACCCAGCCATACTGCGGCGTGCTGACTGCAATAAGCGTGAACGGAGTTTTCCTTGACGAGTCAGTGCTCCGCTGCAGGCTGACCTCCGCGCCGGCGGCGATTATCCCGGTACATCTCCCTGTATTGCGGACATGCGCCGGAAATACTTCGCCGTTGACCTGCACTTCGCACACAAAGCGGTTCAGCCTTCGAAGGAATATGCCGTGTACGATGTTATCGTAGGTCATCAGTAGACCTCGATATCCTCGTTGCCCCTGACGAATACCGGGATAACATCTATCGGAGCCGGAACGGTAACGCGCTGACCGCCCTTGTAAACAGTTCCGGTGCTGCAATCCTTCCAGACTGTTCCGGCGGGGAGGTACACGCTGCGCTCTGCCGCGCCTGCCTCCGTTACCGGAGCTACAAGCAGAGAGGCTCCGAGAGTGTACTCGTCCTCGGTCTCCCACGCCTCCGGGTCGTCCGGGAATTCATACCACAGCGGACGCATAACCGGCGCTCCGACCGCTGAACACTCGTCCATCGTTTTTCTCATGTAGGGGCGCAGTTTCTCGCGAACGAACAGGTATTTCTTGAGTATCTCGTAATTGTCGTCGCCGAAGCTCCATACCTCGTTATCCTGACCGGACGTAAGCTGGCGCACTCCGTCGATGAATTCTTCCTCGCGCTCGTACCAGGGAGAGCGCTCGCCGTGCATACGGAATACCGGGCAGAAGCAGCCCCACTCGAACCAGCGCACCAGAAGCTCCCGGAAGCCCTCGTCCTGAATGTTTCCGCCGAGGAACCCTCCGATGTCGGAAGTCCACCACGGAATACCCGCCACGCTCATGGAAAGACCCGCCTGTATCTGCTCCCGCATAGCCCGGAAGCTGGAGTGGATATCTCCCGACCAGGTGAGGACTCCGTATTTCTGGCTTCCTGCCCAGGCGCAGCGCACAAGGCTCAGCACGTCCTTTTCGCCGGCTTCTTTCAGACCGTCATAGAAGCCCTTCGCGTACATCAGCGGGTAAATATTCGTGCACTGGAGCGCGGTTCCGGCGTAATAACGGTAATTGTCGAAGTCGTACGGACCGTACTCCGGCTCAGCCTCGTCCAGCCAGAAGCAGCGTATACCCTTGCTGTAATAGTTCTCGCGGCACTTGTCCCAGACGAACCTGCGGGCTTCGGGATTTGTCGCGTCATAAAACACGGTATTGCCCATCCAGGTCATGTGCAGACCGCTGCCCCGGTCTGCGGATACCAGCATGCCCTTGTCTGCCATTTCTCCGAAATTCTCGCTCCGCTCGTCGATTGTAGGCCAGACCGAAACCACCGTTTCAATTCCGAGGGATTTCAGCTCCCTGACCATCGCCTGCGGGTCGGGCCAGTCGCGGGGTTCAAACTTGAAATCGCCCTGGCGCGTCCAGTGGAAGAAATCCACAACGATGGCGTCCATGGGAAGCCCGCGCCGCTTGTGTTCACGCGCCACTGCCAGGAGTTCATCCTGAGTGCGGTAGCGCAGCTTGCACTGCCAGTATCCCAGACCGAATTCCGGCATTCTCGGCGCTCTTCCGGCTGCCGCAGTGTAGTGCTCGGTTATCTCCGCCGGAGTGTCGCCAGCGGTTATGAAGTAATCAAGGTAACGCGCCGATCTTGCATACCATTCCGTCTTGTTAGTGCCGAACGTCGCCGTCCCGACCGCCGGATTGTTCCAGAGGAACCCGTAGCCGCGGCTGGAAATGTAAAACGGAACGCTTGCCTGGGAATTCCGGTGGCAAAGCTCCAGCACGGAGCCCTTCTTGTTCAGATGGCTGTCCTGATACTGACCCATGCCGAATATCTTCTCGTTGTCGTACGCTTCAAAGCGCGCGGTAACTTCGTAATCGGTACCGCCCTGGCGCGGTTTCAGCTCCCTTGCAACTATACGCAGAGGCACGCAGTAGCGGTTTATGCGGTTGCGGTCGCGCCAGTATTCCTCGGTGAGCACTTCTCCATGCTGATTATAGAATGACATTCTGCCCTCGTTGTCCAGCTTCACGGTGAGCTTTCCGTTGGTGAGATAATAGTCGGTGCCGGTCTGGTGGTACTGAGCGTACTCGTCGCCTTTGTACCACGGGTCGGTGGTATCGACCTCCTCGTTTCTTATGGTGCAGTTATGGCTTACCTGCTCGGTAAGCGCACTGTAGTACGGCGAGCTGCTGAGCCTCTCGTCCTCCGTTATATCGCAGAGCGCGGGGTACATGCGCACTCTGACTGAGCTTTCGCCCCAGGGTTCAACTATGAGCCGTGCGCCTCCGAACGAGGCGGTCAGGCGGTTGTTTTCAGTGTTGACGGTCATGGCGGTATTCCTTTCGTATTATTTCTATGGCAATACCGCACAAAGATTGTGCGTGTATTGCGCAGTCAGTTTTGCCAATAATACGCTTCGCTTATTGGCAAAACTCGATTTTTCGTCAGATTGTACAATGAGGAGTTGTTGACGGAAGCGATAGCGTTTTCAAGTCAACAACTAGCGACGCAAGGCTGGTCTTTCGTTAGTTTGGCACAAAATGTAACATTGCACTTATAGCAGGCGGTGATATATTGTGCCAAACTAGCCCCTCTGGCACTGCGTGCCACCTCCCCCACCGGGGGAGACAAGCCTTGCTAGGACGAATTGTGCAAGATGCAAGTTTGGCGCAACACGAAACATGTTTGTTGAACAATCATGTGATTTTTTGCGCCAAACTAGAAAGATGCAAGCAAGACACGTGCAAAATCCAATAAATGGTCTTTGTGCGGTGTTGCCCTATATCAATTATACCTGTACTTTACAACATTGTCAAGGTATTTTTTCCAATAATTCCGCGGGAAAAGTTTTGAAAAAATCAGACGAAGCACTTGACAAATCACCGTAATTATGATAAAATAATAATGTTGTTATGCCGCTGTGGCGAAATCGGCAGACGCAAGGGACTTAAAATCCCTCGGTAGCAATACCGTACCGGTTCAAGTCCGGTCAGCGGCACCAAAAACACCCTTGTTTATGCAAGGGTGTTTTTAATTATGGGAACATCTAAAAACCGGTGCGAAAAGCAAAAACGGGCAGGGTGTGCCAGATTCTAGGAAAGCCTCCTCGTAAGGCTGTATGCCTTACGAGGAGGTGCAACACGATGTTGCAGAGCGAAGATGGCGCGCACTTCCCATTTTCGCTCACATGAGGTTTTTAGAGGTGACCTTATGTCGATCCTATAAATTACCCCCGCGCTTGAACGGTGCGGGGGTAATATTTTCTCAGATTTTGTAGACCCAGTTCTCCTTGCGCGGCTTTTCAGCGGGAATATCTCCGGCGGGATATCCAAGAATGCAGTGACCTATACCTTCGTAATCGCCGCTGATCCCAAGTTGTCTTAGAAGCTCCCTGCCTTCTTCGGATTCGAACTCTTCCTTTGCACGGTGTATCCAGCAGCTTCCGAGACCTACTGCGTTTGCGGCAAGCATGAGGTTCTCCATTACAAGGCTGCCGTCGTACTTGTAGGTTCCGACCGACTTATCCGCAAGCACGACCAGTACGACAGGTGCGCCGTAGAACGGGTCGATTTTTGCTCCCATTACATCGGCGTTCATTTTAGAAAGTTTGTCGCGCACTGCTTTATCGGTAACCTCAATGATTATCGGAGACTGACGGTTCATTCCGGTAGGAGCGTGAGTTCCTGCTTCAACTACCTGGTCTATCAGTTCCTGAGACGGCATTTCCGGCTTGTACGCCTTTACGCTTCTGCGGGACATGATATTCTTTAATGCTTCATTCATAGTGATTACCCCTTTCTGATTCCGATTATAACCCCATTGCAGCCATTTGTCAACGGCTTTTGGGTGAATTTACGGTGAAACCTTATTTACCCAGATATTCCATCAAGCTGTATGCGAACCACTTCACTTCGGGACGGTCGGCGATCTCCCACAGCCGCGACGTGCAGCAGACAGCTCCATCCTTACGGTACAGCAGTCCGAGTCTCTTGCGGCGTTCAGGATTGTCTATTACCCACACCTCCGGCTCGATATCCGTTCCGTCAAGATCTGCGCAGCGGCTGTGCGAAACGATCTCGTACCACTGCGGAGTTGTAAAGGTATCACAGGGGAAATCCTTCAGAAGCTCCGACTTATTGTCGATGAGAAGTCCGAGCGTACCAGTCGGGACCGGCTTGCCCATGCTCTCGGAAATGCTCTTGAACATTCCATAGCACCAGAAATCCGTGCAGTACTCCCCGGGGAGCGAATCCTCGTCCGAAGTTGGTATGCAAAGCGCACCGCCGTTCTTCGCGGTCTCAGGATCATGCGTGATCTCAATGCGCTTTCCGCCGCCGGATATGTAATTCTCGGTTATCTCAATGTCGATGTTGGGATAAATATAGAGCGTGTATTCATTTTCCGCCTCGCCTTCGACCGATATGTGAAGGCGCGCTTCTGTCGGCTTGTCGCAGCTTATCGTGAACGAAACGCTCTGCGCGCGGTAAATGCGGCCGTTTTGCTCCCTGATGTCGGAAGCGCCGGAATCAACTACGGTTCCGTCAACGGAAAGCTCCCACAGTATCTTCTCCGCTGAGAATCCCGGCTCGGTGCTGGATACCAGCAGTCCGCATTCTATCTCGTCGGAGGCGCTGTAGACGAATCTGTCAAGCTCCGCGAGGACTACAGTTTCAGCGCAGTAACGACGCCATTCCTCCGGAGTTACCAGCCCCTTGGACTTCATATGCGCGTTCAGTATACCAACTGTGGCAACGCCCTGCCCAGGGAAATCCTGAATATCAAGAAGCTGGAAGCCGCTCATCATGGAGCTTCTCATAGCTGCTTCGATGTCGCGGCGGTAGCAGTCGACGGCAAGCGCGCCGGACGCGCGGAAGAAATCCTTCCAGCGGTGGAGCATTCCCGCATCCTCAAGACCTTTTTTATACGCCGCATACGCTTCGTGGCGGACCGGGCCAGTGTAGTCCTTTATCTCATCAAAGTCGGGGAATACCGCGTACTGACCGACCTCATGCGATATGACCGGAACATGTACGGATATGTTATCCCAGCTTTCCGCCTTTACTTTCTTCATCTCCGTGCCGTACTGTATCATTATCTCGCCGTTCTCGTCGATTACCTGGGTTCCGGCGAGCGCGGCAGCTTCGTCGATGAGCGGATCGTAGCTATGCACGCTGTTGGGACGCTCGGTCTGGATATGACCCTGCGGAGCGTCGCACATTGCGTAGCTTCCGCGTATCAGCCTGTCGCGGCCGAGGCGTACGCCGCTGAAGAAGTCCTCCTGCTCAAGCACGCACGGCACGAACTGGAAGTTATTAGAACCTCCGGCGTACATTTTGTCCGGGAATTCCGCCTTGTAGCCCGCGATGAGCTCGTTAAGGCGCTCCTTGCTGCCCCACAGCTCGTTGCCCATGCTCATCATCACAAAGCTCGGGTGATGTCCGAACTCGCGGAGCATACGCCAGCCTTCCTCGCGCAGGAACTTATGCTCCGCGCCGAACTCATCGGGGACGGTTCCCCAGAACGGAAGCTCCGGCTGTAGGTAGATTCCAAGGATATCCGCGGCTTCAAACGCGGCGTCCGGCGGGCAGCAGGTGTGATAGCGCACGTGATTGATTCCATACTCGCTGAGGGTTTCGAAGAATTTCAGCCAGGACTCCACATCTGTCGGCATATAGCCGGTCTGCGGGAATACGAGGCCGTCGTGCTTTCCGCGCAGGAATGTCTGCCTGCCGTTGATAAGCAGCGTGCGGTCGTCGGCGCTCATTCTGCGCAGTCCGGTAGTTACTGTACAGCGGTCGCCGTCTAGGTCAAGCTCCAGGCTGAGCGGCGCTGGGTCGGAGTCGCTCCAGAGCGGCGCGGAATCCGAGAGTTTAATGTCGCACTCGAGCGGCTTTTCATCTGAAAACTCAGCCGCCGCTGAGCCGTACTCCTGCGTAACGTCGAACACGCGAAGCGAAGCGGTTCCGCAGTGCGCTCCCTTTATCCATGCGCGAACGTGAAGGGTCTTTTTGTCCGGGTCAGGGATCGCGTAAACATACTCAGGATATGCCGAGTACGACTGTAACTCGATCCTGCCTACTATACCGTTCCAGTTTGTCTGGGTGTCGCGGGAGGTCAGGTGCCCGCCGCCGGTGGGGTAATCCGTGTTGTCAACCCGGATTATCAGCTCGTGCTTTCCTGCAGGCAGACCAGTTAGGTCGTAGCGGTGCGGGGTGCAAAGCGAGCAATACTCGCCTATCTGATTACCATCAATGTAGACACGGGTCTTTCGTGTGCGCTCAAGGAACAGCGTGAGATTTTTGCCCGACATCTCGGGTCTTATCTCCACCTCGCGCCGGAACCATGCGAAGCCTTCAAACTTGTGAAGGTCTGTCAGGCAGCCGTATTCCATCTCGGTGTTCAATGCTCCTAGCCCTGCATTTGATGTGGAATCCGGCAGGCCGATTCTATCAGGATACTTGGTGGGCAGCGCGTCGGCTTTGCTTTCGTCAAGGCAGACTTCCCAGCGGCCGCTCAGATCTGTAATTGTCATGTTACGTCCTCCGTTATGCCTTTCGGCTTGGTTTCTCAGGAATATTATATAGGAAATGTGTGGGAAAATCAAGGCGTTTTTTAATTTTCCAGGCTTTTTTGCAATTTTGCTTCCCGGGTACTTGACAAAAACGTTTTTTTGGTGTAAAATATTAATGTTATTTCTTTGGAGACGTATCGAAGTGGTCATAACGGGGCTGACTCGAAATCAGTTAGGGCTTTGCCCCCGCGAGTTCGAATCTCGCCGTCTCCGCCAGAATCGAGAAGAACCGCATTGCTGTGCGGTTCTTTTTGTTTTACCCCTGAAACACACCCGAAAAAAAGCAATATAAAAATAGAATAACGGCTTGAAAATAGAAACGATTCATGGTATAATTGAAAGGTATGAATTTATAATTATAAGGAGTTAACCTATGTCTGACAATACATCATTTGTAAAAACGCCGCCCATGGGCTGGAATAGCTGGGACTGCTACGGAGCCGCAGTCAACGAGGAGACCGTGCGCGCCAACGCAAAATTCATGGCGGAAAACCTCAAGCAGTTCGGCTGGCAGTACATAGTCGTGGATATCCAGTGGAGCAATCCCATCGCACAGAACCACGAATATCAGCCGTTCACTGAGCTTTGCATGGACGAATATTCAAGACTTATCCCAGCGGCAGAGAGGTTCCCCTCCGCCGCTGGTGGAAAGGGCTTCGCACCTTTAGCCGAATACGTACACTCGCTGGGGCTTAAATTCGGCATTCATATCATGCGCGGAATTCCCCGCCAGGCGGTTCACCGCAATACCGCAATCAAGGGCACGTCCAGAACCGCACGTGATATTGCCAAGACCTCCAGCATATGCCAGTGGAACACTGACATGTACGGCGTTGACCCCGAAAAGGAGGGTGCCCGCGAGTACTATGACAGCATTTTCGAGCTTTACAAGAGCTGGGGTGTTGATTTCATCAAGGTCGACGACATCTGCCGCGAACTCCCGCACGAGGAATCCGAGCTTGTAATGCTGAGCGAGTCGCTGCGTTCCTGCGGCCGTGATATGGTGCTGAGCCTCTCTCCCGGAGCGGCGCTCCCTGAAAAGGCGGAGCTTTACAAGCAGGTCAGCAACATGTGGCGCATCACCGACGATTTCTGGGACAACTGGCCGCAGCTCCTCGATATGTTCAGCCGCGCACAAACATGGTGCATTCATGCGGGCGCGGGGCACTTCCCCGACGCGGACATGCTCCCCGTCGGCGCTATACTCCAGGATTACGGTCCCGACGGCTGGACTAAATTCACAAAGGTCGAGCAGATCACGATGATGTCGCTGTGGTGCATTATGCGCTCCCCGCTGATGATAGGCGGCGAAATGACAAAGTTCGATGATTTCACAATGAGCCTGCTGACAAATGCAGACCTGATAGGCTGCCTGAACAACACACATTCCGCTCACCCGCTGTTCAGAAAGACGGTTGACGGCGGCGAACAGATCGCATGGTTCACCTCGTGCACCGATGGAAATTCGTACTATATTGCCCTGTTCAACTGCGGCGAAAAGGAATGCTCCATCACTGCGGAGCTTCCGATAGACTGCACATTCAGCGCGCGTGAGATTTGGACAGGCGCTGACAGCGAGGTTTCCGGCGAGATAACCGCCTTTGTCAAGCCGCACGGTGCTGCAATGTTCAGGCTTACCCGCGTATGAAAATCGGAAAGGGAACTATCCGCGAGATATTCGCAGGACTGAAAACTAAGAACGGCAGGAAGCAGCTTTACGCAAAATACCGCGAGATAATAATGTACGTTGTGTTCGGAGCGCTGACAACCATCATCAGTTTTGCAAGCTACTATGCGGCACGCTGGATTTTCCCAGACGCGCAGTCCGTGCCGGTGTGGCTGAGATGGATTTTCAGTATAACCTCAGTTTTCGGAACCGACAGCGCGACCGCCCTCCCTGTTATCATTTCCTGGATACTGTCGGTAACGTTCGCGTTCGTCACTAACCGCACTGTGGTTTTCCGAAGCACTGAAAAACGCGCCTCCGGAGTGCTCCGTGAAGCGGCTTCGTTTTATGCGGCACGGCTTGCGACGCTTTTCGTGGATCTCGTGATAATGTTTCTGCTGGTAGACCTCACCGGTATACAGAACAGTTGGTACGAACTCGGCTGTAAGCTGTTTTCAAATGTCATTATACTGATCCTAAACTACGTTCTCAGCAAGCTGCTGGTTTTCAGAAAAAAAGCCGGAAATGAAAGGAAAGACAATTGAGCAACATTACCTACGAGTATATCCGCCGCAACAAGGATATACAGACCTACATCAATTATGCGGACGCGGCGCTCAGCACAATAGGTTACACTGAGCATTCCAACGCGCACGTTGAGCGCGCCGCGGCTTCCGCATTCATGATACTGACCGAACTCGGCTATGAACAGCGCACCTGCGAGCTTGCGGAAATCGCGGCTTACATGCACGATATAGGCAACGTTATAAACCGCGTAGATCACGCGCAGAGCGGCGCAATTATGGCGTTCCGTCTGCTCGACAATCTCGGAATGCCAGCGAACGAGATTTCACTCATAATTTCAGCGATCGGAAACCACGACGAAAACACCGCCGCCCCGGTGACTCCGATAGCTGCCGCGCTTATTATCGCGGACAAGTCAGATGTACGCAGATCAAGAGTGCGTTCCGCTGATGGGCCTTTCGTTCCAAGCTCGGAGAATCTCGCTCGGGATATCCACGACCGCGTGAACTACGCCGTTGAGAAATCGTCGCTGTATTTCACCGACGACAAAAAGCGCCTTATCCTTGACCTCACGATCGACCAGTCAATATCTTCCATAATGGAGTATTTCGAGATTTTCCTCGACAGAATGAAGCTCTGCCGGCGCGCCGCGGCGTTTCTCGGAGTGGAATTCGGTCTGCGGATAAACGACGCAATTCTCCTCTGACGGTAATTTAGGGATATATTGCCGGATTTCGGTCTCATTTGTGCAGCTTTTTGATAAAATTTGTGGAATTTTTAAAAAAGCACTTGAAATTCCGGCAATTATATAGTAAAATATATTTATGGTTTTATTTATCCAGCCGACCGGGGATCCCGGCGGAATAACTGTAAAGGGAGAGCAATGAGATGAAGCGTCCGAACTCACATCATAGCTGCTTTGGCGGAATTACGGCTTCTTTTTACAGAATAAGTGCAACCATAAGACAATTGTAACTTTTTAGCTGTATTCCGCATACAGCTATTTTTATTATCAAGCAAGACGAAAGGAAGATAATATGTCAGAAAAAAAAGTCGGCATAGTAATGGGCAGCGACAGCGACTTCCCCGTTGTTCGCAAGGCAGCCGAGGCTCTCAAGGAGTTCGGTATACTGTTCGAGATGAGAGTGCTTTCCGCTCACCGCTCCCCTAAGGAGGTTGCGGAGTTCGCTCAGAACGCCCGCGCAAACGGTTTCGGAGTTATCATCGCAGCAGCGGGCATGGCGGCTCACCTCGCGGGAGCAATCGCAGGCAACACTACCCTGCCGGTAATCGCTATCCCTGTAAAGGCTAAGGCGCTCGAGGGCGTTGACGCACTGCTCAGCTCCGTTATGATGCCCCCGGGAGTTCCCGTTGCAACAGTAGGCATCGACGCTGCTGCAAACGCAGGTTACCTCGCTGCGGAGATCCTCGCGGTTAGCGACGATTCCATCGCGGAAAAGCTGCTTGCTTTCAAGAAGAAGCAGAACGAGAAGAACCTCGCCGCTGACGCAAAAATGCAGGAGACTGCAAAGGAAATCTAAGTCTATTCCCTGCCCCGGCAGGAAAATACATACAGAAGATCAAAGGAGATATCACCATGAGCTACACAAAGGCAGAACAGCTTTACGAAGGCAAGGCTAAGAAGGTTTTCGCTATCAAGGAGAACCCTGATTACGTAATGGTATCCTACAAGGACGACGCTACCGCTTTCAACGGTCTGAAGAAAGGTCAGATCCACGGCAAGGGCGTTATCAACAACAAGATGACAAACTACATGTTCAGCCTTCTCGAGAAGGAGGGTATCCCTACCCACCTGGTTGAGGAGATCAACGACCGCGAGACCGTTGTTAAGAAGGTTGAGATCGTTCCGCTGGAAGTTATCGTAAGAAACGTCGCAGCAGGCAGCTTCTCCAAGAAGCTCGGCATTGAGGAAGGCACTCCCCTCAAGACTCCTACCCTCGAGTTCAGCTACAAGAACGACGACCTCGGCGATCCGTTCATCAACAGCTACTACGCACTCGGCCTGGGTCTTGCTACCCAGGAGGAGATCGACACCATCTCCAAGTATGCTTTCAAGGTAAATGAGTTCATGCTCGGCTTCTTCAAGAAGCTCAACATAGACCTCATTGACTTCAAGATCGAGTTCGGCCGCTACCACGGTCAGATCATTCTTGCTGACGAGATCTCTCCGGACACCTGCCGCTTCTGGGATTCCACAACCCACGAGAAGCTCGACAAGGATCGTTTCCGCAGAGACATGGGCGGCGTTGAGGACGCTTACCAGGAGATCATGCACCGTATCTTCGGCGAGAACAAGTAAGCAGCTAAGCTTTTAACTAAGGGATCGGGATATTACGCTGACTATCCGGAGCAGGAGACATCCTGCCCCGGTTTAGTTGGTACATACAGAAAAGGCGGTATAACTTTATATGGGCGGTTTTTTTGGAGCGGCTGCTGAACACAACTGTATCAGCGACGTATTTTTCGGCACCGACTATCATTCTCACCTCGGCACACGCAGAGGCGGTATGACTGCATATTCCCCTGAGAAGGGCTTCCAGAGAAGCATTCACAGCATTGAAAACTCTCCGTTCCGCACAAAGTTCGAGAGCGACGTAGACGCAATGGAAGGCAATCTCTGCATCGGCAGCATCAGCGATACTGACCCGCAGCCTATCCTTCTCAAGTCCAGGCTCGGAACCTACGCGGTATGCAACATCGGTATAATCAATAATGCTGAGGAGCTCTGCAACGAGCTGCTCAGCAATTCCAGCGCCAGTTTCGAGGCAATGAGCAGCGGCAAGGTTAATTCTTCCACGCTCATCGGCGGGCTCATCGCGCAGCGCGACAACATCGTCGACGGAATCAAGTATGCTCAGGAAAAGATCAAGGGCACAATGTCCCTGCTTATCCTGACCGAGGACGGTATCATCGCTGCCCGGGACAAGAACGGCAGGCTTCCTATTATAATAGGAAGGCGCGACGACGGATACTGTGTTTCCTTTGAGAGCTTCGCATTCCAGAAGCTAGGATACGCGATATACCGTGAAATGCTCCCCGGCGAGATCGTGAAGATAACGTCCAAGCGCGCAGAGGTGCTCAGCGAGGGTCACATCAACGACCTCAAGATCTGTACCTTCCTGTGGACATACTACGGCTACCCCAACTCGGTATACGAGGGAGTCACCGTTGAGACCATGCGCACCAGAAACGGCGAGATCATGGCTGAACACGATATCCAGAGCGGCAACCTTCCCGATGTTGACTTCATATGCGGCGTTCCGGATTCCGGCGTTCCGCACGCAATAGGTTACGCAAACAGAAGCGGCATTCCGTTCGCACGCCCATTTATAAAGTACACCCCCACATGGCCCCGCAGCTTCATGCCGCAGAGCCAGTCCATGAGAAACAAGGTTGCAAAGATGAAGCTTATTCCCGTTCACGAGCTTATCGAGGGTAAAAAGCTCCTGTTTGTCGACGACAGCATTGTAAGAGGCACTCAGCTCCGCGAAACTGTTGAGTTCCTGTACGCCAACGGTGCTAAGGAAGTCCACATGCGCTCCGCATGTCCTCCTATCATGTATGGCTGCAAGTACCTCAACTTCTCACGCAGCACCTCCGAGCTTGATCTAATCGCGCGCCGGATAATCCACGAATTTGAAGGCGAGGACGGCGTCAAGTACATCAACGAGTACAGCGACACCAACACCGAACGCGGTCAGCGCCTCAGATCCGAGATCTGCAAGCGGCTCAAGCTCACCTCGCTTGAATTCCAGTCTCTCGAGGGTACCGTAAAGGCTGTCGGACTTCCTGAAAGCGGGCTTTGCAGCTACTGCTGGAACGGAAAGGAATGATCCCAATTGTCAGGTAATATACACGAGGAATGCGGCGTATTCGGCATTTACTGCAATACGCCGTCCGATGTGGCGCACTCCGCTTATTTCGGACTGTATGCGCTTCAGCACAGAGGTCAGGAAAGCTGCGGCATCGTTGTCAACGACCGCGGCGTGTTCAAGACTCACAAGGGACTTGGACTTGTGAACGAAGTGTTCAACGAACGCGTTCTTTCGGAGTTCGGTCAGGGCAGGATAGCAGTCGGTCACGTACGCTACTCCACAACAGGTAACGTAAATACCGCGAACTGTCAGCCCATGACCGTCCGCCACGTAAAGGGCGCACTCGCCATCGCGCACAACGGAAATCTCATAAACGCACTCGAGCTTAGAAGGCAGTACGAGCTGAAAGGCGCTATCTTCCACAGCACAAGCGATACTGAGGTCATATCCTACGCAGTTACCGAGGCGCGGCTTGAGACCGGCTCCATTCAGGAAGCGGTCGAGAAAGCTATGTACAAAATAAAGGGCGCTTATTCACTAGTTGTGATGTCGCCCAAGAAGCTCATCGCAGCAAGAGATCCACAGGGATTCCGCCCGCTGTGCATGGGCAGGCTCCCGGACGGCGCGGGTTACGTGTTCGCTTCGGAGAGCTGCGCACTCGACAGCATCGGCGCTGAGTTCGTCAGAGACGTTGAACCCGGCGAGATAGTTGTCGCGGACGAAAACGGCATACAGACCATCAGAACACACTGCGGTCAGAAAAGCTCAATGTGCGTGTTTGAATTTATATATTTCGCACGTCCCGATTCGGTCATCGAGGGAGCAAGCGTACATCGTGCAAGGCTTCGCGCCGGGCATTACCTTGCGCTTGAGCACCCCGTTCAGGCTGACGTTGTTATCGGCTGTCCGGACAGCGGACTTGACGCTGCGCTCGGGTTCGCTCAGCAGAGCGGTATCCCCTACGGCGTCGGCTTCGTCAAGAACCGCTACATAGGCAGAACGTTCATTCAGCCGACCCAGGGAATGCGCGAAAACTCCGTTAAAATCAAGCTGAATGCAATTTCGGAGACCGTCAAGGGCAAGCGCGTCGTCCTTATCGACGACAGTATCGTGCGCGGAACTACCTCGGCTAAGGTCGTGAAGTTACTTCGCCACGCCGGGGCTACTGAGATCCACATGCGTATCTCTTCCCCGCCGTTCATAAGCGAGTGCTTCTTCGGAACCGACATCGACAGCAAGGAGAACCTCATTGCGAACAAGCACTCAGTTGAGGAAATTGCAAAGATAATCGGCGTTGATTCCCTTGGATTCCTCAGTACCGACAGCGTTGTTAAAATTGCCGAGAACGCGGGCTGCGGCTTCTGCTCAGGCTGTTTTACCGGTAAGTACCCCATCGACGTACCGAAGGATATCCCCAAAGACAAATTTGAAATGAAGTTCGAGGAATGACCCGGACTTGACAAAACATTAAATTAAGGTGCTCCGTATCCTGCGGCGCTTCCTTAGAGAAAGGGCAGTAAAATGAAAAGTTTCAGCGAAAGCTATAAGGCAGCAGGCGTAGACGTAACCGCCGGATACGAGTCCGTCAGACTCATGAAGGAGCATGTTGCAAGAACCAACACCCCCGGCTGCATTTCCGGCATCGGAGGTTTCGGAGGTCTGTTCATGCCTGACCTTACCGGCATGAAGGAACCCGTACTGGTAAGCGGCACCGACGGCGTAGGCACCAAGCTCAAGCTCGCAATGCTCATGAACAAGCACGATACGATTGGTATCGACGCAGTTGCAATGTGCGTCAACGACATCATCTGCTGCGGCGCAAAGCCTCTGTTCTTCCTTGACTACATCGCTATCGGCAAGGTAGTTCCCGAAAAGGTTGCCGCTATCGTCAAGGGCGTGGCTGACGGCTGCGTAATGGCTGGCTGCGCACTGATAGGCGGCGAGACCGCTGAGCACCCCGGCATGATGGCAGAGGACGAATACGACATCGCAGGCTACAGCACCGGTATCGTGGACAAGTCCAAGATCCTGGATCCTTCCACAGTTAAGCCCGGCGACGCTATCGTAGGTATCGCTTCCAGCGGCGTACACTCCAACGGCTTCTCACTGGTCAGAAAGGTGTTCAACGTAAACGAACAGAACCTCAAGACCTTCTATCCTGAGCTTGGCACCTCCCTCGGCGAGGCGCTCCTCGCTCCTACAAGGATCTATGTAAAGCCCGTTCTGGACGTTATTTCCAAGATAAGCGTGAAGTCCATCAGCCACATCACCGGCGGCGGATTCTACGAGAACATTCCGCGCGCGCTTCCTGACGGCGTTGCTGCAAAGATCAGCAAGAACAGCTACGAGGTTCCTGCTATCTTCAAGCTCCTCCAGCAGACCGGCAATATTTCCGAGCACGACATGTACAACACCTTCAACATGGGTATCGGCATGATGCTCGTAGTTGACAAGGCCGACGCTGCCAAGGCAGTCGAGATCCTCAAGGCAAACGGCGAGAACGCATTCATCATCGGCGAGACCGTTGCAAGCAACGAGGGCGTAATCATCGAATAATGTTCGGTTTATTTAAAAGGAAGACCGCCGCTCCCTTCACCGGGGAGCAGTGCGCGGTCGATATTTCAAAAGACGGAATGGTGATCAACGGCACAAAGCTTGACGTGCTCGTCCATCTCGAGGCGGCTGAAAAACTCCTCGGCACGCCGCGCGGCAAGAAATACCACACTTCCGCCGAGACAAAGGAATTCCTGGAAAACAGCTACGGCGAGGGTATGGTCACAAACTGCGTCAACTACACCTGGGACGACCTCGGAATATACTGCTACACCAGGAACGGCAAGGTTATAAGCAGCTTCGGCTTTATGTTCCGCAATACGCTGGAACTGAAGCACTCCCCCAAGAAAATGTTCAGCGGAGTTCTGACGATAAACGGTCAGCCCTGGCAGGAAGCGATCATGCAGGGCGTTGACAGCGAGTTCTTCCGCGAGCTGGTTCTTGGAGGGTACACCGTTATTGCGGAATACACAGACCCCTTCTCCGGAGAAACTCCGGACGACGGCGGATACAACTGCGTTGAGATATCCCTGACCGGGGAATAGCGGAGGTAATTTATGAAAAACATTGTTGTGCTTGTTTCCGGCGGAGGAACTAACCTTCAGGCACTTATCGACGCTGAAAAGCGCGGTGAGATCAGGGGCGGAAAAATCACCTGCGTCATCGCCAGCAAAGCGGACGCTTACGCGCTGACCCGCGCCGCGGACAACGGTATCAAGACCCGCGTGCTGGTGCGCAGGGACTTCCCCGATGTCAAAAGCTACAGCAAGGCAATGCGTGACGCACTTGTTGAGGAAAACGCTGATCTTGTCGTTTACGCCGGATTTATGACGATACTCGACGAGCAGGTGTGCGACGCATTCCCGAACAGAATGATTAATATTCACCCCGCGCTCATTCCCAGCTTCTGCGGCAAGGGATTCTACGGTCTTCATGTTCACGAAGCCGCTCTGGCAAAAGGCGTGAAAGTCTCCGGCGCCACGGTTCATTTCGTCACAGCCGACTGCGACGCAGGTCCGATAATCCTCCAGAAGGCTGTTGAGGTAAAGAACGGCGACACCCCTGAATCACTCCAGAAGCGCATTATGGAAGAAGCCGAGTGGAAGATACTTCCGCAGGCGGTTTCCCTGTTCTGCGAGGACAGGATTATCGTCAAAAACGGCGTCACTGAAATAAGATGAGCAGAGTCGTTATCAACGGAGAAAGCGCTGATTATTTCAACACCATTGAGGGCGTGCTTTATTCGTCACGATTTGGCGCGGAAGTAATGCTGTACGGGAAAAATGTCAGTGAGGAGTACCTCACCAGGTGCGCGGATTATTTTGATACCCTGCCCGGAGAAATCTCAGAAAAGCTGCGACAGGCGACTGCCGCTTATCTGAACGATATGTTAGAGGAACACGCGGGCGAATTTGCATTTGACGTTATCGAATTCAACGCGCAGAACGCTGCTCCTTTTATTGTTCCAGTGGAACTGCACACGCAGTCGTTCCGGCTGCTTTCCGAGGAGGATTCCCCGGCGGCGTTCAGCGTGAAATTCGCGTTCTCCCCCGTCGCCGACCAGTACATTGAATGGACAGTCCGCGGCGAACAGGCGGTATATGCCGGGGAGTATATCGGGGTATCTCCGTGGGACGAAAAGATTCTCCGGAAATCCTGGAACTACGTCGGGGAGGGCTGATATGAACGAGGATAAATTCACTGGCAAAGCGGCGATTTATGCGAAGTACCGCCCCTCCTACCCTACCGCTGTCGTAGACAGACTGTATGAGCTGACCCATGCGGCGAATGTCGCGGACATCGGCGCAGGAACTGGAAAGTTCACTGAAAAGCTGCTGCTCAAGCCCTGGAATGTTACCGCAGTCGAACCCAACACCGACATGTGCCGTGAACTGCTGAAATGCGTTGGCGGCAGGGCTGAAATCGTGATGGCGTCGGCGGAGAACACCGGACTTCCGGAACATTCCTTCGAGCTGATCACGGCGGCTCAGGCGTTCCACTGGTTCGACGAGGAAAAATTCCGCGACGAATGCAGGCGCATGCTCAAGCCTGACGGACGGCTGGCGGTAGTTTTCAACAGCCGCTTGAACGGCGATATAACTCAAAAGCGCGACGAAATTTACACGAAATACTGCCCCAGCTTTGCAGAGCGGTCCGGTCATGTCGGGAAACGCTCCGAATATGAGGGCGACAGATTCCTGCGAAACGAGTACTTCTCATCGGTAGATGTTTTCAAAATGGAAACCCCGGTCGTAATGACAAGGGAGCACTTCCTCGGAGACGCACTTTCAAGGTCGTATGCACCAAAAGAGGGCGATGAGAATTACAAGGCGTTCGTCACCGAATTGCTTTCCCTTTTCGACAAGTCGCATACATACGGCAAGGTCGCCGTAAGCTACACGACAACATGCTATACAGGAAAATTCTGAAAGGATACACGATATGAACTACATTGAGCTTGACAAGGAACTTAATTCCCTTGCCTACCACGGCAGAGGAATAATCATCGGCAAGTCCCCTGACGGCAGGAAGGCAGTCACCGCTTACTTCATCATGGGCAGAAGCGAGAACAGCCGCAACCGCGTTTTCGTTGAGGACGGCGAGGGTATCCGCACCCAGGCGTTCGACCCCTCCAAGATGGTTGACCCGCACCTTATCATTTACGCTCCGGTGCGTGTTCTCGGCAACAAAACCATCGTCACCAACGGCGACCAGACCGACACCATCTACGAACTGATGGATAAGCAGATGACTTTCGAGCAGTCCCTGCGCACCCGTGAATTCGAGGACGACAAGCCCAACTACACACCGCGTATTTCCGGTATCATTCACCTTGAGAACGGCGCTATGAACTACGCAATGTCCATTCTGAAATCTGCTGACGGCGACGGAAGCTCCTGCCGCAGATACACATACGCCTACAGCAACCCCATGGCAGGAAAAGGCAGCTTTATCCACACCTACGCGGGCGACGAGATAGAGCAGGACGGCGTGCGCAGACTCCCCAGCTTTGAAGGCGAGCCGAAGAACGTTATCATTCCTGATATGGACATCGACAAGCTTACCGATTACCTCTGGAGCAATCTCAACAAGGACAACAAGGTTTCTCTGTTCGTACGTTACATCGACCTGGAAACAGGAAAGTACGACAGCAGAATTGTAAATAAGAACGTATAAAAAGGAGATACTATGAAGGAATTCGAATTAAAGTACGGCTGCAACCCTAATCAGAAACCCGCCAGAATTTACATGGAAAACGGCGCTGAGCTTCCCATCGAGGTTCTGAACGGACGTCCCGGCTACATTAATTTCCTCGACGCATTCAACGGCTGGCAGCTTGTAAAGGAACTCAAGGCAGCTACCGGCTACCCTGCCGCCACAAGCTTCAAGCATGTTTCTCCGGCAGGCGCCGCTATCGGTCTCCCGCTGACCGATACCCTCGCAAAGATCTACTGGGTCGACGATCTCGGTGAGCTTTCCCCTCTTGCATGCGCTTACGCAAGAGCCAGGGGCGCCGACAGAATGAGCAGCTACGGTGATTTCATCGCGCTGTCCGATGTCTGCGACGTTTCTACTGCAAGAATAATCCACAGAGAGGTTTCTGACGGAGTTATCGCTCCAGGTTACGAGCCTGAGGCTCTTGAGATACTCAAGAGCAAGAAAAAGGGCAACTACAACATAATCAAGATCGACCCCGACTATGTTCCCGCTCAGATCGAGCGCAAGCAGGTTTACGGAATCACATTCGAGCAGGGCAGAAACGAACTCGTTATAAACGATGAGCTGTTCGCGAATATTCCTACCGAAGCTAAGGATCTCCCCGAGAGCGCAAAGCACGACCTTGCTATAGCGCTCATCACGCTCAAGTATACTCAGTCCAACTCTGTCGCTTATGCATGCGGAGGTCAGGCAATCGGTATCGGTGCAGGTCAGCAGTCGCGTATCCACTGCACACGTCTTGCAGGAACCAAGGCTGACAACTGGTATCTCAGACAGTCCCCCCAGGTAATGGGACTTCAGTTCGTTGACGGTATCCGCCGCGCTGACCGCGACAACACCATCGATCTCTACATCGGCGACGACTACATGGACGTTCTCGCTGAAGGCGAGTGGCAGAAGTTCTTCAAGGTAAAGCCCGCTGTTTTCACCCGCGAGGAGAAGCGCGCATGGCTCGACACGATGAAGGGCGTTTCCCTTGGCTCTGACGCGTTCTTCCCGTTCGGCGACAACATCGAGAGAGCGCACAAGAGCGGCGTGCAGTACATCGCGCAGCCCGGCGGCTCTATCCGCGACGATAACGTTATCGAAGTCTGCAACAAGTACGGCATTACAATGGCATTCACAGGCATTCGTCTGTTCCATCACTGATATACGGAGGTAATCATGTCCCACGAGTTAGTTCTCGTTCTCGATTTCGGCGGTCAGTACAATCAGCTTATCGCCCGCCGCGTAAGAGAACATAAAATTTACTGCGAGGTAAAGTCCTACAAGACCCCGATCGAGGAGATCCGCGCGATGAACCCGAAGGGAATAATCTTCACGGGCGGTCCGAACAGCGTTTACCTCGAGAATTCACCGAGAATGTCCAAGGAGATATTCGAGCTGGGCGTCCCCGTTCTGGGTATCTGCTATGGCGTTCAGTTCATGGCATACTCCCTGGGCGGCGAGATCGGAACTGCGGTCGACAGTTCGCTGTCTGAATTCGGAAGAACCGAAACAGAGGTCGACACCACTTCCCTGCTGTTCAAAAACATCGACAAGACTACAATAACCTGGATGAGCCACAACGACTATATCAAGAAGCTCCCCGAGGGCTTTGAGGTGTGCGGTCACACTGCCAAGTGCCCCTACGCCGCTATCCAGAATGTTGAGAAGAAGTTCTACGGCGTGCAGTTCCACCCGGAGGTAAATCACACCGAGCGCGGTTTTGACATGCTGGGCAACTTCCTGTACAACGTCTGCGAATGCCGCGGCGACTGGACAATGGAAAGTTACGCTGAAACTGCAATCAAGAATATCCGCGAGAAGGTCGGCGACGGCAAGGCTCTGCTGGCTCTGTCCGGCGGCGTTGACAGCTCCGTTGCCTGCAAGCTGCTTGCAAAGGCTATCGGCAGCCAGCTTACCTGCATTTTCGTTGACCACGGTCTGATGAGAAAGAACGAGGGCGACGAGGTAGAAGCTGCATTCGCTGACAGCGGCGTTAATTTCGTCCGCGTGAACGCTGGCGAACGCTTCCTGGGCAAGCTTGCCGGAGTAACTGAGCCGGAAGCAAAGCGCAAGATAATCGGCGAGGAATTTATCCGCGTATTTGAGGAAGAAGCTAAGAAGATCGGCAAGGTTGATTATCTTGTTCAGGGTACTATTTATCCCGACGTGATCGAATCCGGACTTGGCGACGCGGCAGTTATCAAGAGCCATCATAACGTTGGCGGTCTGCCTGACTACGTTGATTTCAAGGAGATAATCGAACCTCTGCGCCTCCTGTTCAAGGACGAGGTACGCGCTCTTGGAACCACTCTCGGTCTGGACGAGAAGCTCGTATGGCGCCAGCCGTTCCCGGGTCCCGGCCTTGCAATCAGAATTATCGGCGACATCACTCCGGAGAAGGTAGCTACTCTTCAGGACGCTGACGCTATTTTCCGCGAGGAAATTGCTAATGCAGGCCTTGACAGAAGCATCAATCAGTACTTCGCAGTTCTGACTAACATGCGCTCCGTTGGCGTTATGGGCGATGGCAGAACCTATGACTACACGCTCGCACTCCGCGGTGTTTCTACCAGCGACTTCATGACCGCTGATTTCTCACGCATTCCATATGACGTGCTGGAGAAAGTTTCCGTTCGAATCGTAAACGAAGTTAAGAATATCAATCGCATTGTTTATGATATTACGAGCAAGCCACCGGCTACGATCGAGTGGGAGTAATCGCAAAGCCCCTGACAAATGGCTTTACTGAGCCAAATGCCAGGGGCATTTTTATGCTTGTGACAACATTTTGACAACAAGGCATATGCTTCCAATTATTTCTATGAATAATTATGCATTACCTCTGTATAATTATTCAACCTCTTAAAAGCTTAGTGATATACTTCTGCCTAGCTGCAATAACATCGCCGTTTGGAGAGTGTGCAGAGCCTGTAAGCTTGAATACCTTAGGCTCTGTTGTGCCAATTATCTTAATAACATCTATCAGCTGTTCATTAGAATAGTTTTCTGCTAGGAAAGGTGCTAAGGCTAAAAAGATAGGCGTTGTTGTTATGAAAAATTCCTTAGGTTTTCCGAAATCCTCTTCATCTGGCATCTCATTATAAATCTCTAAAGCTCTGCTAAAGATGTATGCAACATCATCAAGATCTACATCTTCTGCTAAGGATGCTGCGTACTTCTTATAGAACTTGCTTGAGAGACTCACCTCAGCAAAGTTCTTAGCTTTTGCTGTTTCGAGCATAAGTTTTGTCTTAATAATTATAGGATCTTCAGGCTTTTGCTTAAGCTTAGCCTCCTTAAACATAATCTTGAAGAAATCCTGATTCTCTTCTGCAAGCTTGCGTATTCTGTGAGTTGCTTCGCAATAAACTCGTGTTCTATCCAGAGTACTCATCTTAACGCCGTCATTAACTCTATCAAAGTACATATGCTCCTGCTCCTTTGTAGGATTCAGAATCATTGTGCACTGCGCCTTGGTATTAAGGAACAGCTCCTGAAATACATCGAGGTCTTTAAAATATAAACCCTTTGTTTTATCGCCTGCTAAGGTGTATGTTGCAAGGTGATTTTCTGCATCATACTCGACTGTGAACAAAAGTCCACCTTCTTCAGAAGAATCTAATATTACAGGTGCCTCATCTCTATAAACAGAGTAACTGATAGATTCTTCACCTGCTAAAGATGATAATGCAAACTTATTTTCAATGAAATCGAATAGTGTGGTTAGCCTCTGCTTACCATCAAGAGTTCTAAATTCAGAAACTGATGTTCCATCCTCTCTTGTACTAACATGTCTTGAGAATAAGAATGCTGGAGAGATAATAAGAATGCCAAGTAATGCAGAATGGATATATCCTGTTCTTTTAGAGTTAGCCCAAAGATCTCCGCGCTGGAAATCTATATCTAAAACTAACTGTCCCTTCTTGTACATATCATATAATTCCCTAATTGTAAATGACTGTACGTCAGCTTCTATCTTGTACATAATATATGCACCTCCTATAATACTATAATTATATCATAGTCGGTAAATGCTGTCAAGTAGTTTTAGTACGTAAAGTTACAAAATCTGAAAGAGACATTTTAAACTGCCTAAGTATAACATCTTGTGTTCTAATTGTTATTGTATCATAGAAAATACTCATGTGTACACCATATCTGAACTCATCAATATCTGTAGAAAATATTAATTCAAAGTCATCCCACTGATGCTTTCCCGTTATAACTTGCTCATCTACTAACGTGTTATCAATGAGTAGCTGAACACAATCTGAGACATGCTGAAATCTCAATTCATGCCCTTTATAATTCAAAATGGTTGTCATATGCTGTCTATCTCCTTAATGATTTCTTTATGAATACTTTCAATTGACTTTAAATCATTATTTGATGTTACACAGGATATTCTTTTCCAGCTATTTCTACTAATAAGATAATTTGCTGTCTTCTCACAAGCAGCCCTAAAATTATCATTACGCTCAAATATATCTTTTTTAGATGCATCACCATTGTAACGCTTTTCAAGCAACTTTTTTGATACTGCTAAAGGTATATCCAAATAGATAACTTTATCCGGACGAGGAATCAACAACTTACTATATTCAAGATCTTCGAGCCACTTCAGATAAGCCTCCAATTCATTGGGTCTATCAATAAGACTTGCTCCCTGATATATCATATTTGAAGTAGTATACCTTCCGCATATAATTGGTGTACCCTCATGATAGATATGCTGCCAATTTTTCATAAAGCTATTATATCTATCTGTGGCATAGAAGCATGCTGCTGCGTAACGGTTGGCAGCTATATCCCCTGCTAAAAACGACTTGATGAGCTTACCTGTCTGTGATTCATAATCTGGAAAGCTTATAACTTTTGCTGTTGGAAATGCCTCTTTCAGCAGCTCTAGCTGTGTAGACTTACCACACCCATCTAGACCTTCGATAACAACCAGCTTACACATGAATATCCTCCTTAATATCAAGCCATGTCCCTGTTAAAGGACATATCATCCGCGCATCAATGTATGCCTGCTGCAAAGTAAAAACTGTCTGCCCCTGATAGTTACCAGAGTCTGTTAGTTCAATAATAAGTGCAAGGTCTGGTTTATCAGATACAGTCAAGTATATTGGCAGTAGTAAAGAAACTACATTCCTTTTTGGATAATAGCAAGGTATACCAATTTTATAATCTCGCTCTGCCATTCGTAGTGCAATATCAATAGCACTATTCAAGTCAGACTGAATCCTTCTAAATAAAAGAGTATCATTCTGCATCTCCTCACGTATTGCATCATAAAGAGATGTGTCATGTGTCAGTTCAATTTGCTCCAAGCAATGTAATACAGTCTCATTTCTACCTACTAGAGGTTTTAAGTATTCTGTTGGAAATCTATCTATATTGTCGACAATGATATGCTCATAGTCAATCATCAAACTCTTATCGGAACAATATAATATTTCTTTCAAGGTACTATAGTAATTGGGGGCTTTAGGTAGAATCTCAAACTTACTAAGGAGCAGCTTACCATAATAACCACTAGCTTTTGTACAGAATGCAGCAAACTTCCATTTTGTCTCACTATCAGGTGTATTTGGTATAAAACATGCAAAAATATCTTCGTATCTTGGAGTAAACAATCCTGTATTAAAAGCTGCTAAAGATCCATCTTCTGCAATAAGAATTTTATGCTCTTTCTGGAGTCTATAGAATGTATACTTTATGTACTGACATAGAACAGGATAATTGTCATATGTAGAAATGCCTGCCCAATTCTCAGGAATTGCCCTGGCCGCCAGTTCCTCTAAGAATACTGGCCAACTACCCAGGAAAGCAAAAGATTCTAATGCTTTGCTAGGGCCAATAGGTGCTGACTGTTTTATATTAAAGTTAACATAAGAAAGATACATAAGGTCACTAGTGGATCTATTCTCATTTTCCTTTAGTAATATTGATATTGGCGTTCCTTCCTCATTCTTTAAACTACTGCTAAAGGTAAGCTTGTCTGCATATATTTCAAGTTTACCTGTTTCTAATGCAATCGAATAGTCTTTAATCAATATTTCGCGAATATCATCAATTGTTAAAACTAAATGCTGACATATACAATAATCCTGAAGGATTGTCAGTGGCTTCAGTGGAATTGTACAAAAGTTATCCAATTTTGTCTTATAGAAAGTTTCTTTTTCTAAATTATTCATCTTTTCACTCCTTCAAGCAAAGAAGCCTGGCCTGAAACAGACCAGGCTTGCTACTCCTAAATTAAATGATATCTCATGTTAATGTTACGTTTAAGTTAAATGATTCTGAATTATATTTTACAGAGTAAGAATCATTCAGAGTTACAGTTTGTGGCTGCTTATCAAAGTTTATTGATACTGTAGTTGGTGTCAAAGGCATTGTAAATGAGTATGATGTATCCCCAGCATTCTTGATGTGATCTACACTATTTACATTTACTTTCAATTTAGCAGATACTGCTAAGCCACTGAATGTATATGTTATTGTACGACCCGAATAGACAAAATCTGTTTTAGCAACCGCCTTCGTATTTTTGAATGTCTTATCTGCTACACTGATATCCTCATCTGTCCCTCGAGACACCGCAACGCTGCAGTCAATGCCTTCTGCTAAGTTAAGTGTGTGTTTATATAATATAAGAGGAGCTTGCTGTTTATTATAGTCAACATAAGAAAATCCGTAATCAGAGCAATAATAGAAATAAACTGTACCGGCATGCGCATTAGTAATCTCAGATGCAGAGTGCCATGTTTTTCCGCAAACTGTACAGCGGTATCCGTTTACATTATGTTCTCCTTTAATGTCTACATAAGTATCACCCACTGAACCACCAGTTCCAATATCAATACCAGAAGCATGACTCATTCCACATAGATTGCAAATATCTACTCCGACAGATGCTCCCGTAGTCGATAAATTAACATGCCTGTAATCTCCTCCAGGACAGGTCCAATTATAGTTTTCAGCTACTCCAGTATGTGTAGAAGTTACCACTGTCTCTGAAGGAATTCCGACTAATACAGAATCACTCTGACTGTAAACTGTAAACCCATCATTTGGTATAAAAGTGTCAGATGCATCAGCAAGCACTGATGCAGGTGATGTGGGGAGTGTAATAGCTAAAAGAATAGCTGCTAAATGTAGAGTTATGAATTTCTTGAATCCTCGCATAAATTCTCCTCCTTTATAACTCTATTCGGCCTTGCTAGACTGTATGCCTGAGCTAGATCATCAATAAAGACATCAGGATTAAATTCTGCTAAAGGTAGCTGACTTACCAGATGTTCTCCAGATGATACATAACTGAGCTCACAAAATTCTCGTGAAATACAAGTGTATATTTGTAGCAATGGGCTTGCAACAATCATAACTTCCTTCTTAGGCCCAATACTAAATGATATTGTACTTCTGCCTGCAGTAAGCTGCTCCAGCACCGCTGAAGCAACTGATGACACATCAGCAGGTACGCCACGTTCCTCAATATATTTTGCAAACCGCTCCTTATAGTCTGGAATATCCAGTCTTAAGCGTGCGCGATAGATACTTTCAATCATAATGATCCTTTCTCAAGTAAGTCATTAATTTCTTGTTCTGTGAGCTCTCCGTATTTGATAAGATACTCTGCTAAGAGCTCGACCTTATCGTAAGATGCACTTAAAAGAGTCAGCACATCATTAAAGTACTTATGTGCTAGCATGTTTATTCTTGTAATTATGCCTGTGGTGGTTTCCGGTGCGAGCTGGGCATAATCAAGCAAACCTGACTCTTCATCATAGCCAAAAGAGCTTACCATTGCCTTAATATAACTAGTTGCCTTCTGTATATCGTTACTTGCTCCAGTCGTGATACCATCTGACTTAAATTTGATATATTCTGACGCTCTTCCGGCATAGCAAATTCTTATCTGATCCTCTAACTCCTGCTTTGTCTGCATCTGGTTCTCCGAGCTTCCCTGCATTACAAACCCACCTACACCTGATGTGGTTGAATGAATTGTTGCTCGAATAACTTTGTGTCCCAGAAGAATTGCTGCTATTGCGTGACCCGACTCATGATATGCTGTTATTATCTGGTCATGTTTATTTACTACTGCTAAACGTTTATTACCCTTTAGTAATAGCTTGTCAACCGCTTCTGTAAAATCATTGGTGACTAGTTGATACTCATCAGAATTTGCTTTGCTGATGGCAATTATTGCAGCTTCATTACAAATGTAAGCAATATCTGCACCGGTGAATCCATCTAATTGAGCTGCTAAAGCTTCCAGGTCCACATCATTCGATAGAGATAGGTCTTTTGTATAATGCTCTAAGAGCTTTAAGCGTGTGGCTTTATCTCTTGGAGGAAGAATGTGAATTTCTCTATCAAATCTGCCTGTCCTTTTCAGAGCTGGATCAAGTTTATCAGGGCAATTGGTTGCACCGATGACTAATACGCCTGCCATATCTGCAAAACCATCCATCTCCTGAAGTAATGCAAGCAGTGTTTTATCGTCTTCAGAGTTTCTTCCGGAATTATTCTCACGTGAACAACCTATTGCATCTATCTCATCAATAAATAGAATACAAGGAGCAATTTCTCTTGCCTTTTTGAATGTAGCCCTGATATTTGATGCACCCATACCTACGTATCTATCAATAACACTAGAGGAGTTTAGATACATAAATGGCACATTTGCTTCACCTGCTAAAGCTTTTGCTAGCAGCGTTTTACCTGTGCCGGGTGAGCCTGTGAGTAGTAATCCTTTTGGCTGCCTAATGTGATTTTTCTTAAGTCTATCACTATTTTGAAGAATCCCTATATACTGTTTAAGGTCTTCAATTATTTCATCGTGACCAATCACATCTGCAAATGTCACCTCTGACTTCTTTGCGTCCTGTACACCTGATACTGATGTGGATACTGTGGACATTGTTTTGCGTATATAAAAGAAAAATACAAAAAACATCAATAGAGGTATGACTACTGTTCCAAAAACACTGAAAAACAATGTTGAATCTATATTATTCACAGATAATGGCAATTCAGAATAATAATAGATACCCGAAGTACATACCTGCGTGTAAATATCTTCAGTCATTTTGAACTTAGTGCTTTTCCATTTTGTAATATCTGCGATATCTGTGAGCTGCTTTGCTGTTTTTATCTCGATATCTGAAACGACATCATCTTTATATAAAAACCAGACAGTGTCATCATCAAACTTGGCAATTGCATAAATTGATTTATCAGAAATACCCTGCATAAGCTTTTCAGTGCTTACAAAACCAGGAGAAGATGTTCTAAAACCAAAATTGGCGGCACAAATGCCGCCAATTATAATAACAATTAAAATCATGAAGCCCAGATAAATCCAGGCGCGTTTATTTTTCATTCTGCTGCCCCTTAAATTTAGAATTTATTATCTCATAATCGACACCTGCTAAAGATGCCTGTGCTATTCTTTTGAGAGCTTCCTGAACTGCAGATTCATAGTCATCTGCTGATACTGAAATTGGAATATTTGCCTTAATAGTAAAGTCAAAATTGTATGTTTGCTTAGGTTTTGACTTCGTAAAACAAGACGTCTCGACTACCGGCTTTTGCTTTGGCTCAGGCTCAGACGTAAGGTCCTTGAAGAAATTATCCTCTAAGTAGTTGTCTTTCAGAGGAAAATAAAAATCCCAGCCCTGCTTATGTTCTTTATCAATAAGCGTAAGACGATTGTGTGATATTACAATCTGCTTTAGTTTAAAGTCAAATATATACTCGCCTTTTTTACTCTCTATAAGAATGTATGGTGCTTTAAGTGCAGTAATTATATCTACTAGGTATGCTTGAGCTTCTGATATAAACTTACGTGCATTCAAAGTTTTTAGAATAGAAGATGTATTGATAAGTGTGCATGCGTCATATTCCATAGAAAGGATAATCCAGTAGACATGTCTATCTGCTAAAGGATCTGTAGCATCTACACGAATCACAGAATGCTTCGATGTGTATATCAAATAATCTGTGTCTGAAAATAAAATCTTCCAATCATCTCTCGTCAAAATGAATATATCCGTCTGTGTACTTGTGTAAAAACAGTCACTGTCTAGTGCGTGAGAGAGATTTGAATCAACCAGTTCAAAATCTCTAATTGTCTTGTTATTCATTGGGCCTCCTCAAATGAAATCCTCACCATTGTCTGTAGGTTCAGAAAAGATATTGTTAAAATCTGATTTGTGTTCTTTGGATAACTCTCTAGCATGATTCAGTGCTGATTCAGTTATAGATTCTTTTTCGGCTGCTTCTTTCTCATTAAGTTTAGCAAAAAAGTAATCCAACATATCAAGGCATGGACTGCTAGCGTTATCAATTGGCAATTCATCTGCTGCTAAATGGAATTCACAAGCCATAATCTTACACAAGCATTCAAACAGCTTCTCATTTGTGTCTCCTGATCCATCAGGATGATCAAACAGCACTCTTAATGACTTCATATACTTCCCTGATGAGTTTATAACAGCAGACTCAAAGTCTGCTAAACCTGCTGCTGTAAGATACTCCTTTATCAATGCAACATAGTCTTTGATAGATAACCCTGCACAATTTGTTGCGGCATTAATAAGCTGATGCAGTAGAACGTCAAACGCATCTTCCTCTGCTAAAGACTCTGTGCTTCTGCGTTCAAGTGCAAGCTGATAGCTTGTCTTAAAGACAGCAACAGTGTCTATCTTTTCTTTTTTAAAAATAGATGTTTGAGTTTTTGGCTTATCTGTCAAGTCTTCATCAAGACCCTGGATATTCTCAAGTGTTCTTGGCTTTTCAGGTATAGTTGGAGTTAATGGCTGTATATGAACAGGTTCTATGGCTTCCAGCTCCTCGTGGGTAACAAAAGAATTAATTTTTCTTGGTTTTATCTTTGGTAGTGCGATTGTTAATGGAATCCATATGTCCTTAAGCGATACACCATCTACTAAATCAATGTGTTCAAGCAACACCTTTACACTCTTGATTTTATAGATCTTTCCGCTGACAATATCAACGTAAACCAGCAGTCCTTTTCTACGTCTTATACAGAGCTTAATGAGACCTGGACATAATTCCATCAGACCACGTGCATTTCGTTCTGTTAAACACTTATATGTGATTGCAGGAACTAGCTGTTCTGATAATGACTTGATTGTGTATACATTCTCACACGAAGACCATCCCTGTTGACGAATATAATCCAGCACTCCATCAAAATTCACATAAGAAAATAATCTGCCACTAAAGAGGTCAACAATACTAACCTCACTCGGCATCTCTCCATGTCGATATCCCTTTCTTGGATAGCCAGTTGTAGCTTTAGAAAATCTAGCACGTAGTTTTTCCTGATTTTCCTGAAGATTGTTTGCACGATCAATGGCAAAATCTGTTACACCTGTAACAGTTGAGTCAATCATCTTTCCTAACCCCACAAAGAAGCCTCCTTACTCTGCTGAAAAAGTCTCCTTGGAGTCCTGCTCAGCTTTTTCGATAATTCTATATGTTGCATCCTTAAGAGTAACATAGTTGGTATCTCCTTCGCTGTACTTCGAGAATATACCCTTAACATAAATATAGTCACCGACTGCTAAATCAGTGTATGAGTTTGGTACAAACTCAATAGTATAGTAGCAGTCCTTTGCAGAGTCAAATACTGTTAGAAAATGATAAAGTGCTTCTGATTCTTTCGTAGATTCTTCAGTAGTCCCCTTTTCTGATAAACTATTGCTATAGTATCCGGTCAGTTCAACATCTTTATCAAGATAATCCTCTGTATAGGCGAAAAGGTCATGAACTAGCTGATAATCAGAAGATACATCTCTAGTTTTTACCTCTGCTAAAGGTCTTGCTGCATTTGGATTATAAATGCACAATGCTATAAGAGCACCTATAAGTGCTATATTTAGAATGGAAGATATAATGCACAGAATCTTTGCTGTCATAATTATTTCCCTTTCATGAGTTCATCTATTTGATGAAATTTAATCTGTAATAGTTTTATGAATGCTGCGAAATGAGATTCGGACTGCACATTAACCCATAATGTACTATTAGTCAATGTGTAATCATAATTGTCTAATGCCTCAAGAGCAATCTCTATAATTGCGTACTGTTCAGGATTAAACAAAATCAGTCCCTTGTTGTTATCTGCAGAGCAACCTGGAATATATCTGAATGACATAGAATCACCTCCTTGTATGTTTATGTTATTATTTTAAGCTATCAGATACAAGGAGATACTGGTTAATACTGTTTTAGTTTATCAGCTAATTCTGGAATGCCTAATTCATCTGCTGATTGCGAATGTACAAAAATATTACTGTTAAATGATGTACAATCTTTAACAATACCTGGACACCATGTCATTGATTGTGGCAAAAAGATTGGGCTATTCAAGGAACTACACCCTTCAAATGCAGCTGCAGCATCTGTATAGCCTTCTGGTATAGGCGCCACATAACGAAGATTAGTACAATTCTTGAATGCTCCACAAGATTCAATCCATTCATGAGATGATTCCCAACGTAAACAAAGTGAATAGGTGAAATTAATAGGAAATGCAAGTACTGCTAAGATGTCATCTCTATCATGAGCCCCGCTGAATTCTATGAGCCTAAGTTCACCTGATGTCATCTGACATAAGAAACAATTATCTGCTGCTAAGAGACTGTTCAGCGTTGGATGTGTATCTGACAACTGTATATCATAATAGATATATGGCTTTTTAGTGACTTCTTTAATAACTGTAAGAAATGTTGTAGACTTCGCAGATGTTATTTGGGTGAATCCGCTATAATCTGTACTTGTCAAGAAAGAATCAAAAGTCTTTAGCTTAGAAATATCATGGCAACGTGGTGATCGCAATGTTCCATGCATAATCTCCTGGTATACAGCAGTCTTATGCACCTCATCTTGGTATGCAGCTAATAAATCATAAATTGTCATGATATCCCCTCCTAATCATTTTTTAAAGGTCGAAAGCACTGAAGAATTTAGATTCTTTGTATCTGTCATACCAATCCATACTGTGCCTGGTGTTGATGTAAGCATAATGTATTGCTCTGTAACTGCAAATACATTCTTACAAAATTGATACTGCTCGGTATTTGCCCACTTTACATCATACTCTGCTAAAGTGGATTTGCATGCTTCAACATATTCATCAGTGGTCAGATACTCTGTATCAACTGTAAATGCATGCCAGCACTCTCGTTTATTATCTTTAACTCCATGGTATAAAAGTTCATTAGAAAATGATGCTGTATAAAAATTATCCTCATATTCTGGCGCTTTACAAGTTTCAACTTGCAAATCAAAGAACTCTGTGTCATTCAGTGCCTCTGAATCCTGCTCGATACAGGTTCTGAATGTAGAAACAAATGTTTTCAATACATTCTTTTTATACTCTGCTAGCTGCTCAGATGATAGATAGCTCACATCAACTGCCTCTTCGGTAGCAGATATCTCTTCGTCAAAGGTTGCTGCCTCATCAATACCAATATCTATCTCTTTGGTATCTGTCTGAGACTCAACTGCATTATTACATCCTACTAAAGATAGCATGCATGCTATCATTGCTATAATAACAAATTTTTTCATAAAATCCTCTCTTATGATTCAGTATTCCACACAATTGCAATTTCTGGCATATCTTTTGCTGGTACAGCCACTGCTGTCTGTTTGCAGATAACACTGATAAGCAATCCAGCTACTAAAATAACAATTAAACAAAAGATAGCTTGTATTGGTTTCATAAATTTCCCTCCAAAATATATTGGCGCAAAGCAGATTGCCTTACGCCAATATGTTATAACCACATGTTAAAATCCTGGATTGTTATTCCATTTGCCTTGAAGTATTGTCTAAGCCATAATAGAGCTCTATGCTTTCTACCAGCTATTGCAGATTGTGTCACACTATACATTTTTGCTACTGTAACTTCTGTCATCTGTTCAAAATAGAGAAGGTTAAGTATTTGTCTGTATTGCTCTGGCATCAATGACAATGCAGACATTAATAGATTAAGCTGTTCCTTACGCTCTAATACTGCCTGCGGCTCATATGTGCAATCTGCTAAAGTATCGAGGAGATTGATGTCTTCAGATTCTAAAGGAATTAATCTGCTTGGAATAGATATATAATTTCCTTGTGCATCAACATGTGTCCTGGAAAAGTACTTGCGACGTGCAGTTGCTTCTTTATTAAATCCATATGCCCAAACTCTATAAACTTCTTCCGACACTTCTATGCGAACTCCATTTGGATAGCATACATAGTAATGGTCCTGCTTTTTGTAATTTGCCATTCTACTAAATCCTTTCTTATATTTTTGGAATGATCACTCTTCAAACTTATAAGAATAGAATAGTTAGCAAAATTATATGACAAAATCAACAAAATTTTACATAAGATTTTGGTGTCATGGAATGTACAATAAGTATTCTGTAATATTACTTTTGAATTTTCCCCATTGTTCTATTTTGGAAGTGGTTTCCACAATATACATATGCTCTTTGGAAAAACGCAAAGCATACTCTGTATTCTCGATTTGCTCGAAATCCTTAATATTGTTTGATGTAAAGATAGGACATCCTGCTAAGGATGGCTTCTGTATCTCTGCAGAATACAGTACCTCAGACTTTAGCGTATGCGATTCGCCAGAGTCTGTGCTAACATTCTCAAGTGACAGCATTTGCAGAAACATCTTGAAGTTATTCTTTCGAAAAATATACAAAGAAGTATTCTCAACTGGCATATCACAAAGAGATATATTCTTTAATGCTTGCTTCACAGAATAGTGCTCTGTGAAGGAGAGTATATTTCTAGTATACACCTCTATCATATCAGAAATACAGTTATTAAATTTCGTAAATGGTATTCGCACAACTCCGGCAGTGTTTAATGCAAGATTAACTGCTTCTTTATCTGTAAAAAGTTGTAATACACTCATAGTCCCTGTAGTATGGCTAACACAGATGCCCCTTGTGGTGTCAGAAAAAGAAACCCTGCAGCTCCAGCTGCTAAACAGGCTAGACCAAGTGGTTTGGTGAATAACGATATGAGCACATTGTTAATTGCATTTAGAACTTTCCAGATTGTACCTCCAATCATACCGCGAATTATCCAGATTCCACCTTTATCTGACTTCTTTATATTACAATGTGCACATGCTGGCACTAGATTGTACGAAACATTAACCCCTGTGTTCTTTTTCCATTTTGAACCATGCACAATATATCCTAGTGTATTCGAAACAATATTACCCAAACCAAAATATAACTTAAGCAGTGGATTTTTACGCACATAGTTAATAGCAATATGATGATCTACTTGAACTTTTTTACGTGTTAAGGGTTTACCACAGTATGCACAGAAATATAACCAACCTCCTAATAAACCTTTATTTGTTGCAAAAAAGTCTTTTCGATATGATGTACTCCTATCCCATTTACCTGGTTGACGTGTTGCCATAAGAACCTCCTTTCTAGTTTATAACACACCCATCTTGTGTGAATGAAATTGTAATGGGTTGCAAATCTTTTACAAGGTCATCGACTGCTAAAGCTTGGAGATCTGGATACCTATCTGCAATCCATTCCTGCACTGTTTTATAGGAAAAAAATGAAGCGCCAAGCTTGAAGCGTAGATAGCTTCGCATGACGCTATTAGTGATATTTGCCTTTTGATCATCTGTTAAAGATCCACGTAGGGCATCTAAGTCAACTGTTGTAACTTTATGTTGCTTCAAGTTTTCAAGATAGTCTTTAGCAGTCTTAGCCGGGCAGTATCCGACTATTATCTGTACATCTCTTGGCAATTCTGTAACAACTGTGAGCATATCTCTATCTGAAGATAGAATCATCAGTTTACGTATATTATCTTGATAATACATACTCAACGCTCTACCCAATATACGCATATCAGTGCTGTTCTTGTGCCCCTCATAAATATTATAATGAGTAACCAAAGATCCTGGTGGGTAATTTGCCTTCCAGTCGTCTAAATAAGCAGAGCTTAGCTTTCCAAATAAGCAAATAGAATCTATTGTTTCATGCATATCCTCGATATATTTGATAACACTTGGCAAATAACTCTGATTGATGTTATCTCCATCAATGAATAACGTGTAGCCCACTAAGTGTCACCTCCTCGGAAAAGATATGTTGCGTAATATAAAAATCACCCACATGAGCAAAAGCATCAGTATCTGGTGTACTGCTAAAGATGTAGGATGTAAGCAATATACTTCCCTCTTGAGTGCGTCCATAGATGTTAACTACTCCAGAATCTGTATTGTCTACTATGCTATAGCGTTGCTCTGATGAAATGTTAACAGTAAAAGCTACATTCCCAATGTGATCATCTGAAGTTTCTATTTCATCTGTTGAAGCTTGCTGCCAGTTAATAGTATAATCATCTGTACTAGTCTCGCCTGGCTGTGATTGTGTATTTGTGCAGCCTGTTAACATTAGTATCATGAACAACAATAAACCAATTTTTTTGTGCATGATACTCTCCTTATCCAATTGAAAGCTTATTGTTATTTAGCCATGCATTATTCATAAGCAACTCAAGAAAATCCTCATTTCCCTCTTCTGCTAAACCAAGGATAGTGAAAAATTCTCTATCTCTGCAGATGTATGCTAATATAGCAGTATATTTTGTTCCATCAATATCAACAGAGCCTTTAGCTAATCTACCAATAACTGATGTACCGTAGAATACGCTTTGCATTTGAATTGAGGAGGCTTTTCCCTCTGCTAAATGTTTGTTTAATTCTGCATCCAGATCCTCAAGTGCAATTTCATCATCACATGAGCTGCGCATAATGCTTAATACTGTTCCCGAGGTATGTGCAATGTCAAGACGATTGCCATCATAATGAATTGTACATGATTTTGATGGCGTGTAAGAAAAATTGTCACCAAGGTAGACAACATTATCCTCAGCAACAGTAGATACGCCTGAATACTGCATACTGGTGTCAAATATGAACTTATCCTGTGCTTTATGGAATACTGAAATATCTGCAACGGTTATTTCGGATATCTGTACTCCAGTATCAGTAATGTCCACAGCTTCTGCTGGTGGTTCAGTAACTACAGGTTCTGTCTGTGAAAAGAGTGGAGCTTCTTCTGTTACTGGATCTGATGTTTGCTCATAAGGATTGCTGCTAGAAGATGAATTAAGATTAGCAATAATCATCATAACAATAACTGCTATTACAACAGCAATAGTAATAACAATAACCTTGTAATTAGTCTTCTGTGGTTTTTTATTTCCTGTGTTTTTTGGCAAATTATTAGTTGGCTGTAATGCCATAGTTAGCCTCCTGTAAGATAATAACCCTCTGTTGGCATGCTAAATGATTCAGCATTATATGTCAACACATTTCCCCAATTTACAATTCTTGACTTTAGCTTTGTTGATGATGAATTTATTAATACAATCATGTGTGAAGATAATATACAGAGCTGTTCTGTTGAGATTTTCTGTACTTTGGGAAGATTGTACTCTGCATCTGTATAAATTTTTGTATAATTGATAGTGCTTAAAAAATTCTCAGCTGCTAAAGAGTAGCCTTGTACAGCAAAGATTCTTTGCTTTTTTAAAATCATAATAAATTTTAGAGCATTATTTTGCTGCAATTGTGATGGAGTAAGAATTGTACCAGAGTTTGATATTTCAGCCTTAGCAAAATCCTTCATGGCATTCGTTGTCTCATTTGACATTAGAATATTTACGTAAGCTTCATGTGTTCTGTGTATCCATATACCTTCGTTAAGTTGTATATATTTGTATCCACCATATATTGCCTGTTCGGGCCATAATGGGTCAGGTCGAGATAAAGAGCGATAAGCAAGTGAGATGTCACTCTTCATATATTGTATCGTCCTCCAAGCCGAGTGCTGCTAAATTGCTAGCGGATGTTATTGGCACAAGGTCCTCTGTTGATGAAACTGGTTTAACATTCTTAACAGCTCGCTTATTTGCTACAAATGCTTCTGATGCCAATGCCTTATTTGTTTTCATGATATCTCCGGCACTTTTATTAGAGATTGAGAGTTTCATTCTAATTAAGAAAGCAAGAACATCATTAGAGCTTTCAAAGTGATAGATATCCAGTTTTGACATAGCCTCAAATACTTTAGCAAACATATTCTCATCAAGACTACTAAGGAGTTCTGTACAAAGCTTTCGCTCCTGCGTGGATATTGTAAGCTGCTTCTTTCCTGCAGCTCTTTCGATAATATATTGCAGACAAAAATCTCTGAATCCATACAGAAAGTTCTGAACACTTTGATTTTCCAATAATGTAGTGAACTGAGTCACAGCATCATATAGACCAAGTCTGTTATCTGTAAGTGCTGCTAAGGTTTTTATGTAAATCGTATTACCAACAACTTTAAAAAACTTATTGACCTCGTCTTCCTGCACAATGCCATTGGATGCGAGCAGTTCAATATACTTTATTATGCTTCGCGGTGTATAATCAGATGATTTTATCAATACTGACATTGCTTTAGCAGATATAGGTGCAAAATGCATCTTGTCAAGGACATTCTGAATTAATTGTTCACAATCAGAGTATGTTGGAAGTGTTAACTGGAAAGGAACAGCTCTATTGCGCATTTCAATCAGCAATGAGCTAATTTTTGTTGTGCACATGATAATGTACACGTTATCTGGTATCTTTGTTAGCTCTTCCAAGAAAGGTGTCTGGTCTTCTTTCTGCCTAAGCACTTGAACCTCTTCCAAAATATAAACACATGTTCCCTGTACAGTTTTATATTTGAAAATGGACTCTATTATTTCAACAATATCCTTTTTACTTACTAAAGATGCCATATTGTATTTTTTGATAGCTGGACTATTTGCTATATCTCCTGTAACACCAGTGAGTTCTCTTGCGATAAGCTCTGCTATACAGCTTTTACCGACTCCTGTTGGACCATGAAATATAGAAAATCGTGGAAATCTATTTTCAATTATAGCCTGTCTGCAAACTGATACTATATCATGCTGCCCAACAATATCATCCCAGGATTCTGGGCGTAGAATACGATTTAAATCTTTCATGAAATTTTTCTCCTGCTAAAGCTGGCTTTATAATCGAATAAGGGCGCACCGAAGTGCGCCCCATTATTGCAGTAAAGATTACACGGACTTGGTAAGTTCCTTGCGCTTTGCTGCAGACTCCTGCAGTGTTGCAAGAAGCTTGGATCTATCGACACCAATAAGCTCGGAACCGATAAGATTGTTACGAACTGCCTTAGCCTTGCCCTTGCCCTTACCGGAAGATGCACCAGTGCTCTTCAGACTAGCCATATTCATGGACAGATCGTTGTAGGTGAGCAGGTTCTTAGTGGACTTGAACAGCTTTGGAAATGTCACTGCGTCGCAGTGGTAAGAAGAGATAGTTGCATCCGCACCACGAAGCTTCTCCTTCTCGTAGGAGTACTTAACGCTCTCTACACCATTCTTATTGGTCTTGGTCTCAGTCTTAGCAGACAGCTTAGCAGTAGTCAGAGTCTCATCTACAACTGTATCATTCGGACCCATCTTCTTCTTAGCCCAGTGCTTGATAGCGTGCGCAGGATCTGCAAAGTAAGAAGCGCCAGAGGTCGGGAAGAAGGTTGTGGACTTGATAGTATTGTTAGTTGCGTCAACTACAATGTTAGCCTGTGCATCCGGAGACAGTCTAGTGATAGGTGCTGCCTTGGTCTTGGTTGCCTTGGTAAATCTATTCATGTAGAGTCGAATGAATCTTGCTGCCTCATCTTCGGTAAATGTAGTAGGTACAGTTACTTCCTTGAAGCGCTCCATAGAAATATAGTTGCCAGGAGCAAGGATCTTGGATCTAAATGTATGCTTAATGATAAACATCTTGGACTCATCCTTAGCATTTCTAGATGCGATGTATATATATGAACCATTAGGAATACCCTGTACAGACTCAACGTCACCAAGAGTGTTAATCTTCTTGTTCTTTGCATAGTAAGGAGCGAACAGATCATCAGACTCACCAATGTAACCATTGGTATAGGATAACATCCAAGTTGTGAACTCAACCCACGGAATATACATCAGCTGATAAACGAGTGTATCAGAGGTTGCGCCGGTATACTTGGAAAGTCTATCAACAAAGTCATCAGCATTCTGCTGATCAAACAGACTAAGCAGACCCTCGGGCATCATAACCATGACAAGCTCGATCTTAGAGGGAGCATACTGCTTTACAATGATGTCTACGTTATCATTTCCGCTCTTCTTAGTCGCGAAGTCGATCTTAGAATCATTCTTAGTTACATAACCTGCGATGTAAGCCTTCTTAGAAACAGTATCTCTGATACGTCTCTCAGTTCCGCTTGTCTTACCGCTACCTGCTGCCTTAATCTCGGCAATCATATTTGCGGTAGACTCCTTAACAGCAGCAAGCTTCTGCTTGGTATCTGCATCAATTACCTTCTTAGCCTTACCCTCAAACTGTGCAGTCTGTGCTGCTGCACCATCTGCTGCACCCTCTGCTGGTGCAGTAGTTTCCTTTGCGACACCCTGAAGCTTAGCCTTCAGATCTTCTGCGTTAAAAGACATAAAAATATCCTCCAAAAATAATAATTATATATCAAACACTTATAGCTCGAATACAAGTGTTTAATTTACTTTGTATTTTTATAACATTTTACATTTCAGTGTAACATGGTTATAGCAAAATAAGTTTTGCATTTTTCATTGCTAAAGTTGATTGATGAGCTCAATGCCTTTAATGACATATTCCTGGTAAAGTTCACTAAGATATCTTAAATCTGCGTCCAACTCATCCTCAGATTCATTAGAAAAATGCAAAGTAAGATTTTCTGTGAACTTATGCTCATCGAGAGTACTCCAACAATTTGAGTTTCTTTCTCCAAATGCTGTTGTCGGAATGACTTTCGCAATTTCGTCATCTGCTAAGACATCAGCTAAGGCTGCAGATGATCGTGCTTCTGATATCAGCCCTGTCACTTTACATATGTAAAATGTTAGTGTGATAGGAGTAGGCTCTGTAAGTGTGATCTTTCGCTCACTTTGAGTTGTGTAAAAGCTTACGCAATCTGATGTCTTTATTTCAGATGCATTATTCAACGAAATTGAAAGTTCATACACATCTCCAAGTGAAGATGACCCACACATTCTTGCCATCTCTGTAATCTTTTCAGAAATGATATACCGTTCACTTGTGAATAACAATACAACATCAGTAACCAAAGTTGTATTGTTTCCAATCTTATCAAAGGCACCCTGACCATTGACCCCTATGCCAATGATTGAATACTTATTAGAAGCTGTTAAGAACAGAGACCTAATAAATGCCCCTAGGGCTGCTCCAGAACCATGAGGTAAATCAGATAGAACCGCTGTTTTCTCCATTTAAATCCTCCTTCGGTGTATAATATAACAGAAATTCCTTATAGTTTGGTGAAAGTAATGACTGCATTAGCGCAAACAGATATCTTGAATGTGTATCAGAAGAACTATCTAAAGCCGCCATAGCTCCAAATGAAAATTCTCCAGTATACTTAAATTCTCGCTGTATTGCACCAACCACCGACAGCCATTCATCTTCAGAAGGCAAAGGTGTCTGCTTGTCAAATACCTTAAAGCTTAACAAAGGATTACCGGCTAACTTTGTATACAGATCCTTAGGAATTGTAGGCCACACTTCGACTTTCTTGCCATACAGGAAAGATGCCCAGTAATTTAAGATAGCTGTATCTATTCCAAACAGTCTTAATGCGGTTTTAAAGTCTGCTAAATACTGCTGCATGAAGACATCTGAAATTTGCAAATTGTCTATAAAGTATTTGGCATTCCTAAAGGTCAGAGCAGTATACTCTGGTAAGCAACAGTAGTAAATGTTCGTATATGTACACCCAATCAAGAAGTCATTTAGATTAATATAAACTGGCGAGTCTGCAATCTTTTTAAATGTGAGAGACACTCCCTCTTTTACTAACTCGCATAGTTGCTTCGTATGCATGCCATAAATAAAGGGAATATCTGTTGACACAAATCGACTTGCCATTAGAATGCATCTCCCTCGGTAAAATAAGTTGTAGTGTCTTTATTGTCACTGCTAAAGTAGAGCTCCTGGTCAATGGTATTGCTATCAGCACCTAGTACACCAGAAGCATAGTCTGCTTTGTAATGCTGCAAGTACTTTATTGCTTCCTGCGACCCAACAGTTGTAGGCAAAGACAGAATGTTACAATTATTTCGTAAGTATTCAAGATTGAACATATCCAAGAAGAATGCAAGATTTTTCTTATCCAGATCTTTCATTTCCACAAAAGGAATATCTGGCAGAGTTTCAATCAATCTTGGAAAAACATATGCAATTCTATCATATAACTGTGCAATCAGTTCTTCGGGCTCATCTTTCAACTCTAATTCATGTAAAAGCCACTGTGCAAAATGTCCTGCTGTTGAGTAATAGGCCGGAGAAGTCCTAGACGATTCTGAATATTCCCAGAATCGTCTAAAAAGTTCCTGACATTTTGAGTGCTCTGCTAAAGCAGGAACATTATTACTTTGCTTGCCGAAAATAGCGTAATATGACAGAATTGAGTTGAACGGAATAACTGTATTCTTCTTGACTGTTGTATCATAATTATCCTTAGTAATTGTAGGATAAATACTTGCGGTGCCTATCAAGGTCACGCGCTCATTAATAATATTAGCTGCTAAATCAGTGTCTCCTGAGTACATGTTACACTTCATATGATTTCCTGTATACTTTTGCATAACAGAGGCAATAAGGTCATCAGCTTCATAATTTGCAACCTTAAGATAAGGAATACCTATTGCTTTAACAGCATCTAATAACATCTGCTGCTGAATATAAATTTCAGTATGTTTAATGCGTGTGCCCTTATAACCTTTAAACAATGTATTCTTATCTGTAGGACTATCAAAGACAAGTACTGTGTCAGTTCCACGTGCAACTGCATCTATTACTGACTGTAACACATAACGGATTCCACCACATGGAATGCCATTTGAGGTTATAGTACCGCCAATCATATCCTGACGTGAAGAATACTTGCTGCTAAACTGACCTGCATACAACATGCTAGATACATCGTACACTTCTAGTGAGTAATGCATTTATCCCTCCAAATTTATTTGTAGTTGTAAAGTCTTTTTTGTAAAGACTTTAAATGCTTACGTAATAGGGATGACAGCCTATAGTTTACAGATTCTGGACTGAACTGAATACTTGTATTCTTCTCCAGAGGCGTTACAACTTCATTCAAAGTATTGAGCAGTTTTGGTGTGTAATTGCACTGAAATCCCATCACTCCAGTTTCAAGAGTAAACTCTTTATAGACTGGAGAGCATATTCTAACAACTGTATCCAAGTCTGAATTATCCTGACCTTCAAATAAGCTGCGATTTAACTTAGATCCAATTTCTGATGTAACAACTCGATACATTGCGATGTCAATATATGCAAGCATTCGTAGGTTGTTAACATTGCCAAGCAAAGGTAATAGCTTACCACTTTTCAATAATGTAGTAAAGAATAGTGTGACATGCTCCTGATAGTTTTCTGGAATTGTAGTTCTACCCAGAAGTTCAATGAGCTTATTACTCCAATCGACAGACATAGCTTCAATCTCCACTGCTTGCGCATTAGACATCATGATATTTAAGTAATTTGCTGATACTTCCTTAAATTCAGATATCTGAAGTGCTTCTTTTTTATTACTTGTCCGTCCAAGAGTTTCATTACAATCAGCTATAAGTGTTTCAACATTTCCAAGTATTGTACTTACATGTTTTTGACATAGATAGATGTTGTTAAGATCACTTATTATGTTCATCCACCTTATAAGTGTCAAATCCATGCTAAACAGAGACTGACTAGCAAAATAAAGCTGCTTCATTGTAGTTATCTTTGATACTAGCAAAAGCTTAAGCTTGTCAGCAACATAATCTACTAAAGAGACAGTGGATTGTGAGTTCTTAGGCTTAACTTTGCGCATCATATGCACATACAATGATTTAAGAATATCCAGACTTTGCGGTGAGAGTGCCTTTGACATTTCTATGAACTGCTTAGGCAATTCCACTGCCGAAGGAATCTTAGGTAAATCTGATATCTGTTGCATAATTGATTCGCTCTCTTCTGCAGAAAACTCCTCTTTATGCGTCATCAGATATCTGGACAACTGAAGTATATTGCGCACTTTCTTTTCTGCTAAAGGTGAGCTCCTGCCCATCTCTATCAGGTCTGTGTACTGTTTAACAGGTACATTTGCTGATTTCTCTGTTAATAAGTTCAGCTCATCTTCATCGGAATCATTAAAAATATTTGCAAATGGTGAATCATCAGTAGATGCCTGATCGCTAAGTGTAGATAAATCAGTATCTTCACTACTAAAGTGACTAGTTGTCTCTGCACTGAAAGAATCCAGTGCAGAGAGATCTGTTTCATCTATGGTTGTCTGTTTTGCATCTGACCCCGCATCAAATGAACTAAAATCAAAATCATCTGAGTCGTTTGTAGGAGTTACAGACTTCTGCTCCAAAAGAGCATTGAATCCTGCGACAAGGTCAGTCACTTCTTGTGCAGTGTTGTCTTTTGTTAAAATAACATGAGGAACACCCGATGTTGGTGTATCATTAAAAACTGCTTTTAATGCTTCGACCTCTGTATACAAATTGTGAAGCATAAGAAGTGTATCGGCTTTTGGAGCTGTTATATCAAAAATTCTGTCAATTTCAGACTCTGTCATGAACATTAGGTGTACTGCTGTTACACCAAAGAAAGTTCCATAACGCATGGCTCCTCCTAACTAATTATTCAAGAAGTACTGTTATAAAGTGTTCCTAGCTTCTGCTTGATAACATCTGATGTTATTATGGGAGTATGATTTTGTGCTGATGTTGATACAGGTGCTGTCACTTTAGGCACTTCTGATTTCTGTTGTGTTACTGTAACTGGCATAGAAATGCTAGGACTCTGCGCCCTAGCATCATCTCTAGCTATACACTCTTGTAAATATGCTAAAAATTCTTCTGTGCACTCCCCTGTTGCAGACAGTAGCTGTCGTGAACACAATCTGCTAAAGAGCTCTGCAGACATTATGAGTGTCCCATCAATCTTAATTCTTGCCATTCATAATACCTGTATAGCAAAGACCTGTCAGTATAGGATTTATTTCCTCAATTCGCTTGAATGCTGTGTATGCTGACTTAGTCTTATATTCATTTTCAATGAAAGTCATAAGAGATGGAGAATTCGGTGCATCCATAAATGTTCTACCAGAGCAATAAATATTGCTAATGCTCTGAAGCTGAATTGTGTTGTTGTCTACAGCTCTTATAAGCTCATTGACAATGCTAGCTGCAAACTCCGTCTTAGCCGCATTGATTTGCTCGCTCACATCAAGCTTCTGTGCACCAATCTTAAAGGTGCCTGTTGCGAGGCTTCTCATTACTCTAGGAATCTCAGGTTCCTGAATATTATATGCAGATGCAATTTCTCTTGCAGTTATTGCAGCAAGCTGAGAACCGCCCTTGTTAACAGTAGCACAATTATCCACCAGTAGATGCTTATTAGATATAAATGTTATACCAGTTGACCGTCCTCCAATATCCAATACACAAACTACTGCGTCATCTTCATCCTCAAGAGCATTATTCACAGACAGATATACTGCGACGGACTCCGGCTCTGAAATAATTTTAATATTCTCAGGAATAGTGAACTTTACTGTTATACCTAAACGAATAAATTCTACCGAGTAAGTACCTGCTAAAGATTCTCTGAATACCTTGAGTTTACTAATATTCTTAGTATCTTCAGGTGGCAGTGAGATAGTCATGTTAACATTAGCTATCTCCTCTGTCTTCCCTCGCTCTGCAAACTGCTGAAGTAGTACTATCGCAACATTAGATATCGCATTTATATATGTGGCTTTCTGATCGACCTTAGATACAGAGGCTCCTGTAATTTGTGTTTCTGTAGTAATAGCAGAAAGAAGATCCCCCTTAATGACATGCTCTGTTGTAATTCTAGGTCTTACTTTCTGACCTGCTGTCTCATCAGTTATAATCATATCAAGATTGCTTATAAGTGTATCTGATGGAGATGCTGCATGAGATATATCACGTGTAAAAATCTCAAAATTGGAATCAAGAATAATACTATCTGATATATTTGCTGCGGCATCATAAGCTGCTGATCTTGTCTGTGTACTGCCAATATCCATTGCAATATTGCAGGTCTGCCAGTTATCCTTGCTTGCTGTAGGAAGTGTATAAGTTTCGTTTAAAATGTTAGACATGATTTTACCTCTCTTAAGATAAATGTATATTATTTACAATGTTTTTATATGAAGAACCATCCAATGTAGGTTTTATCAACATGACATCACCATTATTAACTGTCTTAGCGAAGCACAAGAACTTCTCTCCCCCACCGTAAACCATTGTTTTGCGTGGGTCTCGATAAATTCTATAATTATTCTTTATTGATAGTGCTCCCATAGCTACAGGTAGGTCATTACCACCGAATTCATTAAACATCGCCATCTGCTGTAAGTCTGTCTTAAACTCATCTGGATGTTTATCCCAGTCAATCATGATAATTGACTGTTCTGATTCAGATACTGGAGGTAGCTCACCTGCTAAAACAGATGTCAGCATATCTAGTGACTGTGAATCAATTTTTATTCCAAATGCTGATGCATGTCCTTGTGCATAGCAAAGGCTACGTAAGATACTGCGCAAGTCTCTGCTAAAGGGATCTCTGACTGAGCCTCCCCACTCCAAAGGTGTTGTTTGATGAAGACAAATGACAGGCTTATTATAATCTGCAGCTATCATATTTGCAACCAAGCCTGTGAAGTTCCTTGCGAATGCACCACTTAACTTATCAAGTATAGCTACGATAAAGTCAGGGTATCGCTTGATATCACATGTGTTAACCAAGCGCATAGCATATTTTCTGCAGTCTTCATAATGCTGGTTAATTTGTTCCTTAACAGACTCTAGATCCAGCGTATCAATTTCAAAAAACACCTTGTATAGCAAATCAAATGTTTCTGTACGGAATAGTGCATTCAATCTTGGTACAAGCTTAAAGCTGATATAACTTTTATCAAAGTGATCATAGCGATCATCCCAAAACAGTTTTATTAGCTTTGAATCAATTAACTGTGTATTTTGAAACCTGCTAATATATGAGATGTTATACTTATTGCGCATGCTCATACTGTCTGAATACAGTGTGATTGCACCATAAAGATACAAATCATTTGGCGGCTTGATTTTGAACTCAACCTGAAGCGTGTAAGCACATAATAGTGCCATAATAGCTCCAGCTGATAGACAATCATACCCTACAGCGTTATATTTTGCATCAAGCTTTGGATTAATCACTATAGTGTTGCCAGGAAAGTCTGAAAATGTATAATCACACTCGTGGTGGTCTACAATACAACATATTGCACCTGAATTTGTTAATTCCTGCATAGCTTGAATATCATTAGTAGAGCTGTCTAAGATGATTACAACATCATACTTTCTTGTTGCAACTTTGCTCACATATGCTTCGTTAAGTGCATGGCGCTTTATAGTATGTCTGCAAAGCTCATAATTGGTGAAGCCAATCATCTTGAACGTTTCTACTAAGATTTTTGCTGCAAAGTGTCCATCAGGATCACAGTCGTAATCGACATACACACTAAGATTCTCTTTTATAATGCGGTTTATAAGATTTGCAAATTTCTTTCCATTCTGTGGAACAACCGGCTGAAATTTAATATCATCAACAACGTAGTCTAAACCACGCTGCTGAAGGATGCTCATGAAACTCATGCTTTACCTTCCTTAGCAACTCTTTGTAGTATTCCTTCAATAACAGATTTTCCCTTTATCTGATTGTAATTTGATTCCCCATATGCAGCTATCAAATCGTGCTCCTTTTCATTTGCCTGTCTTTCAAGATTATCGAAAAGCGAGGTCACTGGAGACTCATCAATCTCTGCTGCTAAAGGGGTTTCCACTTCAAGATCATCTAGTGCACTCATATCTAAGTCATCAAATGACTCAGATGCTATGCTTTCTGATGTGTCCATATCTGTTATCAGGAATCCATTATCTTCATGAATATAATCCTTATAATCCTCTGCTAAACCGGTATTCTTACTAAAGAATCTAATATATCGGGATGGTACTTTTGCATCAAAGAATAGCTCAAGGTTATCCTTGGTTCTCGTTAAAGCAACATAAAATAGACGTCTTGCCTCGCATTCAAGAATATCTTTCTGATTTGTAGAAAGATCCTTTACCTGATTCAATTCAGTGCCAGGAAATATTGTATCAGAAAGATCCATGATATACATGTTCTTAAACTCAAGACCTTTCAGGCCATGGAATGTTGTTAATGTGAGTTTATCAGGATCTGCGTCATTCAGATTGGATGTAAGCTTTTGATAATCCTTCATAAAGTCATCATAACTCTTATCCTGGCTAAACCATTCAGAAATGTACTCAACATATTCAGGGGACATTATATTCCCCTTCTGAAGCTGCCAGTCCAGATAATACTTACGCACCAATTTGATGATACTCGGCATATATGTATTCATAGGCTTGTTATATCTGTGCATAACACGTGCCTTGCTGAGCACTTCTAAAGCTTCTCTGAACCCTGCAATATTGTAAGCATTACTAGGGAAATCTAAGTCATAAAATAGCTTTGAATCCCCTGTGGCTTTACCTGTTTCTACAGCAGTCTTAATCACTTCTGAAATAACTTTTTTAGTGAATGAGCTACTTTTAGGAACAACCTTGTACAGTGCTCTATCTGCCCAAGAAAGGACATCTGGGTATGAGAGCATATTAAGCACATCAAAAAGGGATTGAGAAAGCTTGTCTGTTAAAGGTACATGTCCTTTCGCTACCCTGAAAGGAATACCTGCCCTTACAAGCTGTAAGCCTATCATATACGAGCTACTCTGATTTCTATAGCAAATACATGTCTGCTTTAGATCCGTTTGCGGAATACGTCTCAACTTTTGAATCAACTGGCTCATTTCATCTTCAGCTGATACATACTCATTAACCTTTACATTGCCTCCTGGTTTGATTGACTGTATTGGCTTGTTGATACGTCGGCTATTAGACTCAATAACAGCCCGTGCATACTTTATTACTTCTTCTGGACAGCGTCTGTTCTCGGACATTGCTGTTATCCTATTCAACATTTCAGGACTGCTAAATGTTTCCTTGAATCGTACACAGTTATCTGGGTCTGTGCCACGAAATCCATAAATACTCTGGTCTCCATCACCAATACAAGTAAGTCTTGAACCACCAAACGACTCAATATCTAAAGCAGGGTCACCCTCAAGTATTAGTTTTATGATCCGTATCATAGAAGGTGTGAAGTCCTGATACTCGTCCAAAATAAAGACCTGATAGTTTGCGCGAATTCTTCGCATTACTTCTTTTCTGCAGCAGATCTTATACATATTGTCTACTAAATCAGTGAAATCCATTTTATGCTTAAGAGATTTGTACCTTGTATATATGTCTAGTATCGTTTTTATTTCATCGAAGTTTAATTCAGAAAGGTCTGAGATATTTGGACACATCTTCCAAGCATCTACATTATCTATTGTTAGTGTTTCAGCAATATATGATTGCACAGATAAAAGAGCATCGATAACAACATCTGATACAAAGATGCTCCTGTTGTACTTCTTCATGAAGGTATTCAAAGAAAGCTGCATAGCTTCTTTACGTTCAAGGTCACTCATAAGATAAGCTGCCTTATTAGTTATACCGAAGTCAGATAGATATTCCTCTACCCAACCCTTACAGAAGCTGTGGAAAGTATAACAACAGATTGTTTTATCACGCCTAAGGTCATTAATGCCTAGATTATTGATCATTGATATAATACTACTATGCCTAGATTTCATGTCTTCAACAGCATGTGTATTATATGCGAGAGCAAGAATGTTGTTTCCTGCAACATTGTGCACAAGCTTTTCCTTTATAGACCTAAGCTGTGCCATTGTAGTCTTCCCGGCACCTGCACAAGCCTCACAAAGCAACCTCTCACAATCTGCTAAAAGGAATACCCATTGCTCTTTAGATGGAGTTATGCGTATGACCTTAGTACAGATGATTTTCATAATATTGCAAACTTTGCTAAATGTAAAACCATTGTCGAACTTAATATTAGGCGAGAGAAAATTCTTTTCTATATACTCAAATAACTCCTGCTCAGAGCAGGAGTTAAGAAATGAGTAGTCAAGATCAGTTTCAAAATTCATATATTACCTCCTTGATAAGGACAAGGTTCAAAAGCTATTGCACAAACCTCAACTATACGTTTACCTCCTATAATATGTGCATTGCATCCACCGTAAATGTTTATAGGGGCATAATATGTGTCCAAATCTCGTAAACCGTAAGAAGTAAAAATATTCTTCAGCTTGTCCCAGTCATGCACGCGCTGGCTAAGATTATCGTTCAGATAAAATCTTCTTATAATCTCAGAAACGGCATCAGTTGGCTGAGCAAACATAAAATAAGTCAGCATACCCTCAAGAAATTCTGGGATGTTGTCTCGCACAAAATCAATAGTGCTTAAATCACCCACTGCTAAAGATTCGTCTTGAGCAAACATGACTGTGGCTGGTAGAATCTTAGTCACTGTGCACTGACGTGTGTAAAGTTTGCTTGTACAGAAATATGCATCTACATCATAATGAAATGTCACTTCAGCTGCACCAATATATTGTGTTCCCCGATATTCAAATGCAATAAGATTAGATAAGTTAAAGAGCTTCTTATATTCAAATAACTTCTGCTCAATATATCGCAATATCTTATACAAATAATTCTCGAAGAAATTAGCATTGTCATATGGAACAACACTTGCAAGAATAGACAGTGTATCCCTGAAAGTATATAGCTTTAACTCAGGACTGTTCTCAATGAGATTCAAATCGTCTGAAGTCAACACATCAATCGTACTAAAATCACCGCTGCCTATTGAAATTGTATAATTTCCAGGGAAATCTCTAACTGTTTCTGGCGGTACATGGTCGTCAAGCACTTCCTTAATGCTACTAACTATAACATCTAGAGGACATGCTCTAAAATTTAGATCCATATGCTTCTCTTTCATAAGAGCAGGCTGATAGTTTGTATCACTCTTTATAACATATATCTTCTCCTCCTCAATACTACTAAAGTACTGAAGTTGATCATATATACTATCTGTTCTACAGCTAAAGAGGAGCTCAACATACTTGAGATACTCATCTTCAATAGTATCTGCAAATTTGATAAATTCAATCTGCTTGTGATGAACAACATGTAACAAAGCAAGCAAATACAAAAATCTGACAGGAAATGATATATGCTGCGTCAGCTGGCAGTTTGACTTTATAGCATACTCTTCTGCTAAAGGATTTGAACCGCCTATCAAGGCATCACTCTGTAAACAAATTGTGGTCCATCTAGGATCTGACAGCTCTTTGTAAAGTTCCTGATATTCACTTATATGTATTGCAGAATCAGTCGTCTGACATATGCGCCAAAAGATAAATTTCTTATCAGAACTGGGAAGACTGTAACGGCCATCAATTACAAGTGTATGCTCATCTGCTGAAATACTCTCAAGTTCCTCAGTTGAGCGTTCGACTGCTTGAGATATAGATGCATTACACACCATTAGTGTTGGGTAAGTCTTCTGCCACTCATGTGCAAAGCTGACACAAGCAGCCTGCTGCGTTACAGTATGCACATCTGAAATGAATACCAGCAATTCCACACTATCCATATTTGGCTCATATGCTTTACAGTCTGCTAAAGTGAGAACTTTGATTTCGCGTATCTGATTTACATCAACATAAGATGATGTGTGTATCCCGAAATCTCCGAGCATAGGCTCAATCTTTTCGTAATCACGCTTACTAAATGGTTCAAAGTCATCTTCTGAATTCAAAATGTCGTTAACAATATATAAATCGTCATATGACTTGCATAGACTAGATATACCATAAAGGAAAAAGATCAATTGATCATCTAAGGTAGAGTAGCTCAAATCCAAATAGGAGTTATCTGCTATTCTGAAGAGTTGCTGATTAATTACGTTGTACTCAGATAGATGTGCTAGAATCTTCGACAGCATTAGCTTCGTCATTGACATCACCTGTCCTTTCATTACGAAGCACTTCAACATAACCCTCTTCTATATCTGAAGGCGAACGATGCTTGATGAGTTGTATGATGTTGTGTGGGATGTTTTCATACAACTCATGTTTGTGTTCTATAAACAGAAGCTGCAGGCCCTGGGTAAGCATTAGCTCTATAATAGGTTGCATCTTACTTACATTTATATTATCAGAGCTACTAAATGGTTCATCCATGAGCAAAAACTCTGAACCTAGAAGTGAATTAATACTCGCTAAAATACTGAAGGAAATTAGCTGTTTCATAAATTCGCCATTTGTACCCTTTGGTCTACTCCAGACAATATTTCCGTTTCCAGAATCTTTGCCGATAAATACCTCTGAGATGTAATTCTTGCCTCTTGTTGTGTATGTTATCTGAACATGAAAGTTCTCTTCCGGAAGGATAATTGCTAGTATTGCTTCCGTACGTTCTTCAATACTTTTTATGATGTTATCCCTACGTTTTTCTAGAATCCGCATTACAATTGCATTTGTTGTTTTAAGATTTTTGAATCGCGAGTCAAGAATTGAATATTTCCTATTATATTCAAAGTAAGTATCAAGATACTCTTGCCGCTTTCTATTTGTTTCTTCTGCTGTTATCAGCTGTTGCTGAAGAGAACCCTGCTTTGCGACAAGAAGTTCAATACTTTTCGCTAGTCTTCCCATGAGTCACTCCTACGAATAAGAATCTGTATATCTCCAAATTTAAAGACTACTAAAGGCTCATATATGAGCACGTCAACTTTATTGTAATCAATATAAATATTAGAGAAAATCTTTTTCAATACCTCAACCGGAAGTGAAAAATCAGGTATACCCTCAACACCGGAACCAACAAGAACATCAAAGTGATAACAGTCGCCTATATCTATAGTTGCGATTCCTTTTGAAAGCATAAACTTACAATCAGGTGTCTCGCCCTTCGGAATTGTGAATGCCTTCAGTATGAGATGTAGTTCTGTTAAATTTGCTGTAAGGGTTTTTATAGGTGTCATCTGCTTAAAGCTTTCATATTCAGAGTCAACAAAAGCAATGGGCTGTCTGCAACCAAAATAACTATAGCCTTTATGAAAGACAATATGCACACCGCTTTCATATATCTTCATCTCGCCATAAGCTCTAATAAATTTTATAAGCTCAGTGATATTGCTATTGGTCATGATAAAGTTACCACTACCTGCTAATTCACAGTAGACGAAAAAGTCGTTGCCGAGCATATATGCTAGACCGTCTTTATATTGGATACCTGCTTCGCAATATGCAAGCAATGGGCGCAAACGTATTAGTGAACTAATGTTATACAATTCTGTTGCTTTACTCCCTGCTAAAATGACCTGTGCTATGAGTTCATTATTAAAGTCATATTCCAGAGGAACTGCAACTGCAGATAGAATAGTTGACTCAAAACTTCTGGTTATTATGACATTTTTATTTACAGTGAACTGCAATGAGCACTCATTTGATAATAACGGCTTTATCATTGTTTTCTGAATGCGAATTGCTAAATCATCGCTTTCAATGATTGTGTTCATATCAAGAATTTTAAAAAACTCAGGTGATATTGCTGCCATATAAAGATGTTTAGATATGATAGCCAGAGTTAAATGTGATCCCTTTACTGCGCAAAGATCCATAACAGCTTTAACGACAGCATCTGTAGCATGTATTGTAAACTTAGTCATTAAGTTCCCTCGTTATTTCTCTTTCAAGTGCTCCTGCAATTTCTTCCAGCTTATTTTTACACTCTAGCAACACATTTACATCTTTTGCTACACTTGGATTCTCCTCTAATCTTGCTGTAACTGCTAAAATAGAGTTGCGAATGTATTCATCCTTTACTGAGCGAGCAAAAGTCTGTAAAGTATGTGCTTTATCCAGTAAATCTGTAATTGCTGCTGTAAGCTGTTCTTCATACACTTTTAGCTCTGCTGAGTATCTCAGATACTGCTCTTTCTTACTGTCATATAATTCATGTACTGTCATAAAAGGTTAGCCTCCTTCAATAAGGCAATAATAACATCATCTGAATAACTGTTAAAGATTTGATCAAATAGCGTTAAACACTCCGGTGTATTTTCAAGTTCTCTGCGAACGCATGCCTCTGGTGTATCTCCAAACACATTTGTTGCAGCAATCTGCTTTAATGTGCGAACTTTTGCAGCCTTAACTGCATTCTCATTAGCTACCGGAACATTAATTACCTCTTCATACGGCTTCAGCTGAACATCAAATGGCTCATAAGTATATGTGCCATCATCTTCAACTATAAACTGCGGTACAGTTCTGATCAAATCTTCATTATTAACTTCTCTAATTGTGGTTCGACCTAATGAACCAAGATACTGCAAATGAAAGTTCATAGGTACATGATCTATGAGATCGTCAACCATGAATTTTGAATACATCGTATGCATATGTCCTACAAATACATACTTGAGTGCTGCAGTTATAGGTATAGCTGCTGAGGATGTAAGCTTTGTCACCTTCATGTAATCCACATAAGTTTCTCTACCATATTTCTTCTGAATTACATCTGCAACTGTACTTTCTACGATAGAGTTATGTGATATCAAAACAAGGTCACTGCTAAAGGGCTGAACCTCATAGTCTGTGCGTCCATAGTGACCAAATATAAATCTAAGATTTCCAACTGCAAGCTCGTCGACCACTTTTATTCCTGGCTGAAAAATTCCATATGTACTGCTCATTCGATTAACTAAAAAACGCTCTGTACAATCACTTGCCATCATCCAAAAAGGATTGCACGCTGTGTAAGTTAATTCATGATTACCAACTACACTGTAGACATTATTGTTTGTTATACGATTGAGTGTTGTGAAGTAGTTTAAAGCGCGTGTCATACTAGGAACGAGACTGAAACCCTGATGAAAAATATCCCCAGGAAAAATAATGATCTTATCACCATCCATTGCGGATATTGTATTCGAAATATCTGTTAAATAGTCAGAAATCTCCCCAGGATAATCCTTGCGGTTCTTAAAATTTTTATCCCAAATGTGCGGCTCTGGAATAATAAATACCCTTTTCATCAATGGACCTCCTCAAGTAAACGTCCACAAGTTGGACATACACCATATGTGCTTCGCATTTGCTCAAGCTCTGATAATAGCTTTTCGCCTTTCAGGTTTAGATTGCGTATTTCAATACTGAGCTTACCAATTTCTACTAAAGCTGAGTGCATTTCTCTTGCAGTGTCTAATACACTAATTTCGGCAGAGATGTCCGGCACAATTACTGGTTTAGGACATTTTACTATAATACTGCATACAGATGCCAGCTGAGATAGTAAACTCATTGTACTATCTAAGAGAGTCAGGCTGTCATCCACCTTACAGGGTGATGAAACCATCTTAGGTCTTTGCTGACAACGTTGAATCACTGATTGCATATCCTGTACTATATTTGTAATAGTATCAAATAAGCTCAACTCTGGTAAGATAACTGAAGGATCTCTAATTTCCAATGGCTTCTTAGAAAGGTATTGAGTCAGTTTAAGAATTATCAAGTTCGTTTCCAGAATAGCATCATATGATTTTAACTTTGGTACAACAGGTTCTGGATTAATTACTTTAAGAGGTTGATGTTGCTGAATAGTGATACACTCTGCAAGACTATCATAAAATGGATCAACTTTTTTAGCTGTTTCAAGCACATTCGAAACATTCTCTATTCGCATTTGTAATAATGTTTCATCTGTCTGTGGTAGTGCATATGCAGCTGATCTTGCCTGCTCTGCTTTTTGAGAAAAATATTGTCTACCTTTATCTGCTAAAGTTTGCTGTTCAGTTGAGCGCTCGAAAAACTCTGTCATTTCGATTGGCTCCACTATTGATTTCAGTAATGATGCATTAAATACGGGTGATGTTTTAATAAATGGAAGGGGAACATCTTTATCAATTATATTAAGAATAATCTTGCTAGAATAATCAACAATTAGTCCAAGTTTTGAAACAATTTCTTTTGGAACCATTTTATAATCTGTCCATGTTGTCTCTCTCTCGCCTTCCTGAAGTATCAGTGTGTAATGAGAACCCTCAAGTGTATAGGCTAGCAAACTTTCATCTGCTAAAGTTAGCAACATAATCCCTGTAGTAAAACCTCTACGTATAAGTTCAGTAGAAGACCAATAACCTGGAAATATCATGTTGTACATGACCTTGAACAAAACAGATTTACCTGTTTCATTTGGTCCTTCTATAATATTTGTCACATCTGTATCTAAATTTATTGAAGGACTGTCATTTGACCAACTTTGAAAGTTTAATAATTGGATAGATTTTATTTTCATTATTCTTTACTCCATTATAACGAAATAAGGCTTGTCCCAAGAAGGAACAAGCCTTAGTGTTATTGTGCTGGTTTATCCATTAGAATCTGCAGCAAGTGCCCCAAGGAGAGCATTTGTTACGCTCTCTGTATCATCATCAGGCAGAGAATCTCCACCATAACCTGGGGTATTCTCAGATACAACAGGCGCAGCTGCAATCTCAGCAGAAATGTCACCAACCTGCGGTGCATCACCTGTTAAAGCAGATTCAAGGATCTCATCACTCAGCTTGCTGTCCAGCTGTGCGATAGTGTCACTGAACTCACCAGAAATCTCCTGAGTATGCATTGCTGCAGCAAGGTCTGCAATGTTGTTCTTAAAGATATCTGTTATCGCAGTGTCCGAAATTGTCTTGTATTCAAATGCAGAGGAGAGTATAATCTTATCGCTCCAGTTATCGATGTTATCACGATAGTTCTGATAACCCTCCTTAAAATCAGGAAGCATAGTCTCGATAGCCTCGTCGCTTCCTGCAGCGGTACGTGTCATCTTCAGAGCTGCCTGTGCCATAGTTTTACTGTCAAAAGCAGGGGTCTGCTGCTTGATAAGCAGGAAATCCTCATAACGATCGTACTTAGAGCCAAAGATGTCACTAAGACTGTCAATCAGATTCTTATTAATCTTGATATAGAACTCAAAACCCTTGAGATTATCCTTAGTCCACTTTCCAGAAGCTTCAGGTGTGATGTTGTAGTTTCTATCAGTATCAAAGAAAAGAACTCTTGTGGTACCAAGATGATAAGGATTAGAGATGCAGCGATTCTTCCAGAGGTCCTTTGCAGAATTGCTAAGTTCTGCTTCTGTTCTTGCACTATCACCTGCACTAGCATTATCGTCTCTCATCTTCTTAATTCTTGCTGCGATGCATGCAGTCTCAAGGCGGTGATACTTATAGATAAGTGGATTCTTCGGACTATCGATAAAGTCACCGGTCTCATTATCGGTTGCAATTTCAACTGCATAAGGTCTACCGAATGCCTTATCTGCAGCTCTAACAGACATAACAGTGCGCTGATAAACCAGAGGCTGTCTGAACCGCTTAAAGATTGCATACTCATCGTCAGTTACAGTGCCAACGTCTGCGAGATTCAGCTTATTAAAGCTATCTTCACCGATAAGTTCCTTAAGTCCATCTGCATAATTTGCATTATTCTTAGCAAGTGTCTTAACGAGGGAGATTGCAGTTCTTACGCTACCAACATAAGGTACAGGGTCAATAAGCTTATGACCACTAAAGTCCAGAGCGAGATGAAGCATAACCGGAATTACAAGAAGACCATCGCCTGCCTTCATCTTGAGCTTGTTAAGGGTATACTTACCATTAGCAAGCTTATTAGCGCCACTGCTAAAGTCCAGATTCTGGTTCTGCCAGAATCTTGCATACTTATCCATCTCTGCTGCGGAACCAGTGAAAATCTGCTGTAAATTCATAATTTGTTCTCCTTTAAAATATAAATGATATGATATGTCAAGCAAGTACAGGAAGTTCACTCAAAACCTGAGCAGCCTGTTCTCTTGCCTGTGGACTAAGATTATAATAAGCTTCTGCTAAAGCTTCTGGTACAAGAGTCATGGGCTCGCGTGTTTCCCATTCCTTTGTATCTCTATTGCGATTGAAGTGCTGAATACTAAAGAGTTTTGTCTTTGTAGATGAGCCCTGTGAAATCAGCTGCGAAATCAAGTCGGCATCTAATGCACTGAAACAATACATGACAAAGTCAAACTCTGCCATACGTTTTGTTGCATAGAAATGTACATTCACCTTAAATGGTGCACTGTTGCTTCGCTTAACTACATAATCAGAACTTGTGTCAAGTACCTGAGAATCCTTTGTGATCCATGCTTCGTTAGACTGGTCCTTTAGAGATTCAAAGACATACTCAAGATATCCAGTGCATGAGCACTTTTTTAGATACAGGATAAAAGTATTTACCTGTTCAAGTGTTGCAAAAAATAGCTTAAATTCAATTGTGTGTTCACCATTAAAGTAAAGTGTCACACGATTCTTACAGTATCGCATAATTCATGAGATCTCCTTATAGGTATAATTGTTTTGCTGTGCTACGTAGACTATTCTTTAAAAAATCATACTGGTAGTAATAAGACAACCTAAACAATGGAGCTAAGTCATTATGCGGATAGTATTTTTTATACTCATATGTTTCTTCTACTAAGCCAGAGGCATAGAGAATATCCCCACTACGCAACACTAAGTTAATCCCAGGATGATTCTGCAAGAGATACTGGAAGCTATAATCGAACAGACTTAATGCGTCACTGTTACTTAAAATTTCGACATTGATTTCCAGCTCTCCACCAGAATACTTAAAATCCTCCGGAGTTAAGTTGTATTCTGCAATCAGTGAGTCTGCAAGTTGTTTGATATCTTCACTTGCATTCGTAGGTGTAAGCATGTGTGGTAAGTATACCTCACTTATCTCACCATCACTGTAGACATATTCCGTATGCACAACACCTAGCTCACTATCTGCCAATAATACATATATTTTAGTAAATACAGTATCCTGTTGAAGAGGTGTTAATACTTTTGTAAGTTCTATAGTATCAGGAAGCTTAAGATATGCTGCTGGAGTTCCAAAATAGTTAATGTATTCAGCATAGCAATCAACGCCAACAGTGTTCATGTATGCTTGTTTCAATGCTGCTAAAGCTGATGTGATTACACTATCATCTGTGTTATCTGAAGGAATCATGTTTGTAATTCCATATATGAACTCTTCATCGGACAGCACATCTGTATCTTGATATATCTTTTCCTGCAAACTAGTATTGCCTGCAAGAACTTGTTCTGTTCCTGTATGTGGTCTGTTGCATATGATAATAATCCCTGCAGTGGAAAGAATGGCTGCCATTATACAGAATGCAATAAGCAACTTTTTTCCCAAATTTCCCTTCTTAATATTGCTCACTCAAATAAGTTTCTCCTTTCGTGTTTCTGTAGGTAATATTTTTGAAATTAAAAATCCCTCATGCTTCATCTCTAGAATTGTATTTTTTATCTTCAACAGATGTTCTGGAGTTCTGATAAATGAATCAATATCTCCTGTTTCTGCTTGTATAAGCTCTACACAATTATCAAAGGCATATTTACAATAAGAAGCTAGTCTACGCCCTGCTAAATCATTATCTGCCACAACTATTTTGTTCTTTATAAATGATAGATAATACTTATGCCATGAGGTCAAAGAAGAACCACACAAACTCACTGCATTAATTCCTAAGCACTGTAAAATGATCTTGTCAAATAAACCATCAACAATGCAAATATATTGCTCCTCAAGCGCTTTCCTATACTCCTGTGAAGTAATGAACATATATCTACTTTTACTGAACGCATACTTTGGTGGATAGAGATACTTTACATAGACATCATTTGGGTCTAGATCATCTGGCTTTTTAGAATAACCTACAAAGCCTCTAACACAGTCATCCATTGTCCGGAGAGGTATAGCCAACCTTCCGCATAAGTAACATCTGCCATCTGAATTGTACATTCCATATTTAGGTTCTTTAATTGCAGGACCAAAATGCTCTGTGATATAAGAGTCATTATGAACAAAAAATGCCCCTATCTCTTTTAAGTAATCTTCGTGAAGTTTTGCAATATCTGTATCGTTAATTCTTCGTATAGCACTTAGAATTCCCCTTAAACAGGCTGTTTGATACTCCTCGTCTTCTTTCCACACGCTTTGAATTCCATAGGTTAAATCAATATCTATCACAAAACTTTCACCAAACTTTCACAATAAACCGTTAACGTTTCTGAAAAATCATTCTATAATTCAGTCAGAGGTCCTGATAGGTACCACAGAACCTCAGACTAAATTTCACAACGGAGGATCAAATATGCTCTCTTATCTATCCCTAACCAATGTTACACAGAACACACTTAATCTCATTGTTGCCACTACTAAACACTTCCCTGCTTTAAAGGCTTATGTCATTGACATTCATAATGATTCCTGCAAACTTCTGGTATCTCAGGCGTGCACAGTTGATGATTACTACTTACTTGCTGATTACCTCAATCTACGCTGTAAGCTTTCTGGAATTCACCCTCTGCTAAATGGTAAATCAATCACAAAGGAGGCTATAGCTCATGAACTAATTTGCAATACTGCGAGTCTCTGCTACACATGTGACTATCCCCGTGGAAGAGACTATCCTATCATCACATGCTCGCCTAATACTACAATAAGACAATGCTTGCGTGCTTCAGATTTTCAGATGGATTGCTACCAGTGGATATATAATCCGATAGAAACATTAGTCAGCAACAACCCTGAAGCTGCTCAGCTAATAAAATTGATACATAAAGCATACAGAGAAGATTCTTTATGCCTTGCTGCATATACTGACGTAATAATACAGCAACCTGACACCAAGGGTTATTTACCAATGAAATGTAAATTTCAGACTGGATACAATCCTGTGTGGGATTCTCATTATCTTGATAGATTTTCCCCTCAGCCTGATATGCAGATGATTCATAATCTTGAATTAGAGACATTAATGTATGGTATCTGCACTACTAGACCAATCTATACTTTTTCAACAACCAAACTCGTTATGGAACTCATGAACTATGACAAAATTTCTGCTAAGACAAGCTGCCTAGAACCTGTGAGCAAGATCTGGCATCGTGTACAATACTCTGGCTGGGGTATGAATAGACTTTATATAATTCAAAAGCCAATTAATAGTCTTAATCTGTTATTATTACTGGCTTCTGGCTCAATGATCACATTTATATGTGCTAGTCCGATAATGCTGCAGTGGATATCAGATAATGATCAATTACTAAACAGCTATACAAAGGGTCTCTGTATGTTCCTTGCGCGTGAAAATTCTGAATTGCTTGAGGAACTGACCTCTATTATAAATAACTCGCAGGTGTTCTCAGGTGAAGAATGCGAGATGACCACTAATAAGTTTGCTAAAGATACACCTGACATACATGTTGACAAAAATCTTAACATAAAAGACTCTGCGGTAACCCAACTGTTAAAAGACACCTTTGATATAAGCGATATCAGCCAATCACAGGCAATTGACTATCGAAATCTCTATAATTCGCTTAGTGATGTCGCTATTCCACATCAAACTCAATATGGTTATAGTAGAGCTGACATAAAAAAGCTATTACAGATGTGCTGTAACTTCCCAGAAGAATCTGCACAGGCGAGACTTGATAAGTCCATTGGTCAACAAGAATATAAATCACAGCTAAAGCGGATCATTGCCTGTGATAAGTATGAGATGAGTAGAAATTCTAACTACACAGGTACGCAATGCTTGGTATTGACTGGGAACCCTGGTTCTGGTAAGACTCATTTTGCTAAATTGACAGCTGAATTATTTGCTGAACATAACTTAACTAAGGCAGGCACGGCTACATATGAGCTCATTAATGCCTCGTCACTTGTTGGTGCGTTTCAAGGATCAACATCTGCTAAGACTCGTGAGATGTTTGTGAATAATGCTAACAAGACACTGATTATTGAAAATCCATCAATCCTCTTACAGCATAATGATTATGGAAGACAGGCAATTTCCGAATTAAGTTATCAGATTGAACATCTATCTTCGGGAGCAGCTGTAATTCTTACAGATACCTCTGATGGATTTGCAGCGTTATTAGAAATCTGTCCATCGCTCGAGATGACTACTGATGTATATGAGCTTCATGACTATAATGATGGTGACTTATATGATATCTTCATTCAATGTATTAAAAAGGAATATGGCTATTCTTACACTGAAGATGGATCTGCATATGGATGTATGAAGAAAACCTTGACTGCCATAACCGGTGATGCTGAAGCAAATGGAACCCTTGTTGAAAATGCTAAATTCTCATTGTCGGCTGCTAAAGAGGTACTCATGGCTCATGCTGAGAACCCAAGGAAGCAAGATGATTATATCTCACGTGAAGATTTTCAAAATGGATTTAATGCTGTTCTAGCAAAATATAAAGATGGAAATCTTGTCATTAGTGCAGAGTTTAGCTTTCACACAGAAACTGAAACATCCTTTAATGACATTATAGGCAATAAAGCAGCCATGGATAGTTTACAAAGAATCGTAAAATATATTAAGAATCCGGAGCCATACAAGACTGTAGGTGCAAGTTTACCTAATGGTATACTGCTAGAAGGTGCACCTGGCACAGGCAAGACTCAAATGGCCAGAGCTTTAGCACATGAAGCGAATATCCCTTTCTGTTATGTCTCAGGTGCTGCATTTGTACAAAAATATGTTGGCGAGGGTGCTCATAAAATACGCAAGCTATTTAAGGAAGCTCGTAAACGTGGTAAATGTATTATCTTTATCGATGAGATAGATGCAATAGGCTCAATAAGAAGTAGTTCTGAGGGAACTAAAGAAACAGAACACACTCTTAATCAACTTCTCACAGAGATGGATGGATTTGCATCAACTGATAATAACATTTTTGTACTAGGTGCCACTAACCTAGTTGAGAAACTTGATGCTGCACTTATTCGTCCTGGGAGATTTGATGAAATAATCTCCATTAATCTACCTACTAAACCTGAGCGTACTCAAATGTTCAAACAATTTGCAAGTGAGAAGTTTGATATTAGTGATGAACAATATACGTGTCTGGCAGAACTCACCACTGGTTGCTCAGGTGCAGACATACACGGAATTGTCGAGAAAGCAAAGCTGCTGGCTGGAGAAAGAGAACGTTCTAAAGTCACGTATGAAGACCTCTCCAATAGTGTTAGCGATTGTATTCTTGGACATATGCAAAACAATACATATAGTCCAGAAGAGCGTAAACGCATAGCATATCATGAAGCAGGTCATGCCTTTATTACACAGCATTATCATGGTTTAGGAAGTATACATAAGGTTACTATTGTTGGTCATGGTTCTGGTTCTCTTGGTTTGTCATGGGAACACAACGATATTAGCTATTTGCATACGAAAACAGACCTGCTAAACAACATTGATATACTGCTCGCTGGATATTGTGCTGAACAGCTATTCATGCATGATACATCTTCAGGTGTCATGAGTGATTTGCAGCGTGCAACGAAAACAATTTTTGAAATGACTACAAACTATGGCATGTACCCTGACATACTCTACTGCGCTAATAGCAACTTGTCTGAAACAAATAAGGTAAGAGTTGAACAACTAGTGCATGCTGAACTACAACAAGCAAAATCTCGTGTTACGGACCTACTAAATAAGCACTCTGTGGTTATTGAGAAAATTGTTGAGCAACTTCTATTAAAGGAGGAATTAAATGGCAATGATATTGATTTAATCTTTGAATCTTTAATCTAAAAAATGGGGGAGGTCTAGACCTCCCCCAAAGGATTACTCATTATCCGTATCGGTGTCCCCTGCAGAAGCACTGCTAAAGATGTTGAGAATTGAACTGTTTACACTTGCTGAATTCTTCTTGTTTGTGTTAATGTAGATGTAGTCTGCATGTCTAGATGTAGATGCATAGACATTAATACCATTACCCACATCAACACTGTCTGAAGAAACTGTTGCTGTAACAGTCTTTGTTCTTGTGTTATGCATTGTGTCAGTCAGTGTTATTTCAAACAGAATAACACCCTTATCTGTAACAGCAATACTCTTACCAGTTGACTCAGGATCTGTCCAAGTTACTCCGTTATCTAGTGATTTACGGAAAGTAAATGCAGCATCTTGACTATCACAAGTTATGATAATTGCTGACTGGTCAGCATCAAAGTAGGCTGCAAAGTCATCTGCTAAGACTTTAATTGCAAATGCAATTTCTGCTGTTGTAGAAGACACTGCATTCAGCGCTGCAGCGTCTGAATAGTCTTCCACTGTTAAGATATATCTTTGGTTCTCAACATTTCTATCGAATGCAGAACTATCTACATAGATATAACCATGAGATACATCTCTTGCAGAAATGACTGTTGGCCCATCGAAACTATTCCAATGAATCAGGTGTCTGCTGCCATCAATCTCTATATAACCCTTAAGATACTGATTGTAATTCTTATCTGTTACATTCACATCAAGAATGAGACCGTGGGTCTTGCTTGCAGTCTTTGCAATCTCAACAGAAGTAATAGATACTCCATAATCAGTGTATACACCATTCTGCTCTACACCTACTGAACCATAGGTATTACCTGCAATCTCGTCAGAGTTTACAATTGTAAGCTCAGGAGTGTAATTAATCCTGGTTATCAGAACATGATGTACGACAGAGACATCCTCATCATCTGCACACACTTCTACAGGCAAGTCTAACTCTGTACTAGGCTCAATGTGTACAGGATATTCTGCCTCAGGCTTATTAACAGGCGTATCGTCAATGCGAATGATCTCTGCATCTGGATCTTTAGTTGTAACTTTTATTATTCCATCTGGCGAATCGTCAGGAATAGGTACAACAGGCACACCGTCAATGGTATCAGGAATAATAACTGAACCATCTGGCAACTCGTACTCAATCTTGATATCTGTAGTATCACTCAATCTACGTACAGTCACGTAATATGTAGTATAATCTGTTCCACTTGCAGACTCAACAACTACTTCTGCTAAGAAGCTTTCTGACTTCTTCAATGTTGATGTCATTGTTGTGCTATTCTCATGAATATCATAAGTTTTGCCATCAATTGTTATAGTCTTAATCTTCTCTAAAGCATTAGTAGCCTTATAAGTGATTTCGCATGTTTCAAGAGATGCGCTATATGCGAACTCATCCACATTCTGCATAACAATATTGTTGACTGTTAGCCTAAGGTCCGGTTTAGATACAACTATCTTCTGCGTATCTGCTAATCCTGTTGTTTGTTTAGAGGCATCAAGAAATACCTTGCCTGGAACAATGCGAACTGTAAGATCATGTTCACCGTCTGTAAGCGCTGCTGGTAAGTATCCACTAAGTTCAGATGAAATGGTATTCATTGAACCACTGAAAGTGATATAACCAGTAGAAATTACAGCATTATCAACTTCAAGTTGTACTGGGAATGTTGCATTGTTTTTGATATTGGATGCTGTTGCAACATACGGTACAGAAATGAACTGTCCAGGTTTAACAGCGGAGTCTATGCGCGTCGCTGTTACATTAAATTGCGGTGCAGGAATCGTTATATCAAGGGACAGAGTGTTGTTCTCTGGCATAGAATCGAATCCCTCGTAATCTCCAGCTATCTGTGCATACAGTGTGACATCACCTACTAAATTGCCTGTATTGATTGTAAAGTCTGTAGATGTCCTACTGCCTGCTAAACCTGAGATGGTTCCAGAATAAAGGACAATCTTGTTGCCATACTGCTCATGATAAACAACAAATGGGAGAGACTTCGTTACATCATACTGCTCAACTGTTATTCTAAGTCCAAGGTCAGACTGGAATGCTGGTTCCGTTGTATTGATGAAGTCCTTCATTGATGCATCATAAGCAGAGTCAGGATTAACCGTTACTGTAAAGCTCTTAGAAACTGCATTATAGGTGTCAGTTGCAGCAATTGATGCCGTTACAATTGCCTTGCCAGATGCTATAGGAGATACTTCATTGCCAAGCAACGATATGATATCTGTATTCTTAGTGCTGAATGTCACCGTTCCGGTCGATCTAGTTCTATACGTAATTGCCTTATGAGAATCGGTAAGCGCTAGTACCATATCATCAACTACTAAATCAGGATCACCCTTAGTTACAGTAATCAATGTTGTAAAATCTGCTGCACTATAGACTCCAAATGCATCAGTATGAATATTTACGATAGTACTACCAACACCAACAATAGTCGCAATACCATTGGAGTCAACCTTTACAACTTTTTCATCTGCTACAGCATAAGTAAACTTAGGATCTACTGTTGTATCAGATACTAAAGGCTTAATGGAGAAATCCGGATCGCCAAATGCTACTGTGTATGCATCTTTTGAAGAGAACTTAAGAGTTGCATTTGTTACAGTAATAGGAACTCTAACTGTCTTCTCATTGTAGCTTCCTACTGCAGAGAATTTAACTGTTACAAACGTAATACCAACAGCCACTGCTGTTACTTCGCCCTTAGGATTAACTGTTGCAATATCGGAATCTGCTACTGTATATGTTACAGTAGGGATTACCCCTGCTGCATATACATGGACATCAAGTGGACGGTCCTTTGTGCCCAACGGAATTGTCAAGCCCTTTGCATCTCCACCATAAACTACATAGTCATTGCCTGTTACAATAACACTTACACGTAAGCTTGCTGCTTCTGCAGTTTCTGTTTCAGTAACAGTAGCTACTAAGACAGTGCGTCCAATGCTCGCAGGTCTCAACTTATCACCTTCAAGTGTTGCGACAGCTGTATCTTCCACTGCTAAAGAGATTTTATCTTCAGAAGAACTTGCAATGATACCTGCATCTGTTGCGGCACTATCCATATTAAGAATAATAGGATTCTGCGCACAAGCTAGTATAGGCAACCGTTTCTTAATGATAACCTTAACTTCTTCAGTAAAGTCACCAAAGTAGGAAGAATCTGTTGATTTTACTACAACTGTTGTTTCACCTATCTTCTTAGGTGTAACAAGACCATTAGCGTCTACTGAAATCACTGAATCGTCAACAACAGAATATGTGAATTCCATATCTGCACCAGCTGCAGAAATTATGATAGGTGCAATGCTTACATCCTTATCATCTATTCTCATAGTGACAATGTTACTGAAAGAGTATTTCAGTGATGCTGGTAAAACGATTACCTTAATATTTAATTCTGCAGACGTGAATCTCTCAGATGGTGTTGTTGTAACCTTAATGAATCCTTCACCGACTGCTAAAGGAGTTATCATGCCATTGTCTGTCACCCTAACTATATCATGATTCTGTGACGTATAATTAAGTGCGATATCTGCACCGAAAATACTTGCAGGATCCAGAGCAACGTTTAATGGAACATTACTTTCTCCCATATGTACAGTAATAATCGAAGAATCACATATAATGCTTGGTGTGTTTTGTGTAACAACAACTTTTATGGTTTCTTTTATTCCACCATAGTATGCTGTATCAGCTGAAGTAACTGTTACTGTTGTTGAACCAGTCTTCAATGGTTTAACAATACCATTTGCATCAACTGCTAAGATAGAAGAATCGGCCGGAGTGTATGTGAATACAACATCATTAGCATTAGATGATATAACAATAGGTGATATGTCTACTGTTCTGTCAATAGATACAGTTACAAAATTATTTATTGTATACTGTAAATCTGCTAAAACGACCTTCACTGGAACCACAATGGAATCTGCACCATATGGCAATACCTCATCAGAGGTTACTCTGATATATCCTGAACCTTCACCCACAGCTGTCACATAGCCCTTATCAGTTACACTAACAATATCTGGGTTTAAAGAAGTAAAATGCAGTGGAATGTCTACAAATGATTCAGCGTTAGTGTAATCTATGCTGATATTCATAGGTATATTAATGTCACCCATATGCAGTAGCATACCATTTGCATCTATGCCAGTGAACCCAAGCTTTCTCGGTGTAATAATGAGAGTTATTGTCTTTTCATAAGCTGCAAAGTGTTCTGTTTCCTCTGCTGAAATAGTTATTGTAGTTGTTCCAGGTTTATGCAATGAAACAATACCTGTCGAAGTCACTGTAGCTAAAGACTCATCTTCGATAGTATACTTAGCCTTGCTTTCGCCATTGCTAAAGGAAATATCGACAGGGAAATCAGGATCTGAAACACACTTAGTAATTGTGTTTGCATCAACATTTGCACCAGTAGGTATCGGAATTGTCTTTTCAATATTCAGTGTATATGTTTTAGATGCAGCAATATGATAATCTGTCTGCACCACTGATGCAGTCACCTGCACGGTTCCAATGTCAACTATATGTATTAGACCTTTAGAACTGATAGTGGCCACATCATCATCAGAAGATGTATAAGTGATGGTCGCATCAGAATCAGAAAGCATCTGAAGTTTGAAGTCCACATCACCGTAGTGCTTAATGATCTTACCTGTCTCATCTGCACCAGATATTTCGCTGTGCAAGTTAGGGTCTGCACGTTCAACATGCACTGGAATTGTAATGTTATCTGCTAAATATCTTGTATTCTCCTCTATCGTAATCGTGAGTGTTGTATCTCCTGCCTTACCTGCTGTTATCTTACCAGGTGTGAAAGTATCACCCTCTGTACGAACTACTTTAGTTGCTGGATTAACAGTTGCTATATCTGTATTTGCAATTGCATACTTATACGATGCGTCAGAATTCCAAGAAACTGAAAGTTCCTGTGGATCAGTTCTGCAAATAAGATTAATGTCTTCAGTGTTCTTGAATCTTACAGCACACTTATTAATCTTAAGTTCATATTCAATCGTTGTAGCATTCCAGTCACGGGTTTCAGCAATGTCTACATAAATTACAATATGATCGGAATTCTCAGTTATGCTAGAGCGATGCATACTAATTGTACCATCAGAAGTAATAGACGCAATGTAATCATCAGAAGTGCGATAATTTATATCACCATCTGATTTTGTATGGAAGCCTAGATTGAAGTCCTCATCCTCATAAGTTCTCTCAATCTTATGAGTTTTCAGAGGATCTCTATCACTATCATAATTATCTTCATCATCTGCATTGCTCTTCTCGATAACTACATGAATTGTCTGTGTAGTACTAGCCCAAATAACTGTTTCTTCAGTTGTAATTGTTATGTCAGTTTCGCCTGCATGTACAATTTTAAGGATGCCATTCTCAACTGTTAAAACGTCATTGTCATAGTTTGAGTATGTAAAGCTACCCGTGTATGCCAACTTACCTGTTGTACCTACTGCAGGCCATGTAAATAGGCTTTTGATATAATTCAACAAATCAAATGTCTTATCGGTAAATTGAAGATTAACTCCTGTATTCTTAAGAATAGGCGTATCTCTATCTACATGCATGGTCACTTCTGTACTACAACCATAGTAGTCATCATCTTCCACTAATGTTATTGTAAATGTTACATCACCAGAAGCAAAAATGATTACTTCGCCTGTTGTGCTTACAGTAGCTATCGAAGTATTGCTACTGCTAAAGGTGATAGGACAGGTTGGAGTTGAAGCAATAGGTGTTGAAGAAGTACTGTAATTCAGACTAAAATCTGGGTCAGTGGTTAGTTTGGTGTAACTAGGTGTTGCAGTTATAGTAGACTGTGCTTTATCAACAAAGATTTCAAATGTACAAGTCTGTGCAACGTAGTTCTGCGTAGCAGCCACATTTACTGTAATTACTGATGTACCTGCACCTGTAATTGTAGCTATATCCCCTGCTAAAGAGATTACAGTTGAGTCACTTGAAGAATAAGATACAGTGCCATCAGATTCTGTAACTGCATGTCCTGTCAAAGAGAAGTCTGGCTGTAAATACACTTTATCTCTTATATCTGCTGCTGTGACATCACAAACCTTAGGCTCAACAGTTACAGTAAAATCTGTTGTCTGCTCTTCAAACTGGTTTGTTTCTGCAGATGTTGCACGCACAGTGGCTGTTCCAGCGTTTTTGATTGTAACTGTACCATCCAGTGCAATATCTATAACATCATCAATAGGATTTGTTACAGCGCGACTATCACCAGTTTCGGAAATGACAGTATATATAACTGCTCCATTTGAATTTGTTGTTAGATGTCCTACTAAAGAGAACTCTGGATCTTTGTACACTTTTGTAATATCAGTTGCAGATGCTGTAGCAATAGCCTTGCGTACTGAAACAGTGAATTCTATAGAATTTGCCTGATAGTTTTTCGTTTCAGTAACAGAAGCTACCACTGTTACAGTACCAAAACCAAGGATTTCCATATCTGTTCCAGTTATGCTTATAACTCCTGTAGGCCCGCCTGCTTTAATTGCATAGGAAACATTACCAGGAGACTCTACAACTGCATGCCCTGTTAAATCAAATATAGGATCGAGATATGTCTTAGTTATAGGCGCTGCAGACATTGTTGGAAGTTTCTTTGTGACAGAAACTGGGATTGTAAATGTTTCACTTTCATAGTTTCTTGTTTCAGAAAGAACAACAGTGACTGTTGCAGTGCCATAAACGCCTACTGTTGCCATACCAGTATTGGTATCTACTGCTAAGACATCAGTATTGTCTGAACTGTATGTTGCCTTTGCTCCATCGAGAGTGAAGTCATAATCTGTCTGATAGTAATCAGAAACAATAAAATCTGGATCTTTATAAACCTTTTCAATCTTTAGGACATTTGAAGAAGGATCTAAAGGATTCTTAATACTTGGTCTTGCTTTATTGACAGTTACTATAAATGTTTCATCACCGGCATTAAATCTATCCGTCTGTGCAAAAGATAACTTTACTTCTGCAATACCTGCACCAGTGAAACTAATCTCTGAACCAGAAATTGTCAATGTATTTGCAGGATTTTCTGAAACTAATGAAACAGTTAAATTTCCATCGGAGTTACATGAAAATCCTGAATTGCCATCTGCTAAAAGAGCAGTCATATTAACTTTAGGATCTTTGAACACCTTTGTCAGGTTTGTGACTGTAATAGTAGGATCAGCTCTGTTTACTGTAATAGTAAATGTTGTGGAACCTGCTAAGTAGTTAGCAGACTGTGCCTGAGAAACTGTAACAGTTGCAGTTCCTGATTTATTTAGTGTAACATCTGTTCCTGTAATAGATATAACATCAGATGTAGTACTATAAACTAAAGGATTCTCGCTGCTTGTGGATGTTGCATGACCTGCTAAAGAGAATACAGGGTCCAAGTAGGTCTTTGTTATAGCATTTGCAGACAGGACAGGTGCAGCACGATTAACTGTTACTGTAAATGTTGTTGTTGCAACATTATACTGTGCTGTAGCTGCGGCTGTAGCAGTTATAGTAGCCGTTCCTGCGCCAACAATATTCATTGTATTGCCTGATATGGTTACAACATTTCCGCCTGCCTTATTAGGAGCCTGAGCTGTAACAGCATAGGTTACTGCACCATTACCCTTTGTAAGAGTTGCATGACCTGCTAAAGAGATTGGACCATCTCCATATGTTTTAGTGATAGCTGCAGGAGTTGCAAATACTTGTCCATCCTTATTAACTACTACTTTACATGCGACACTTGCTGATGAATAATTGGCATCCCCTGAATATGTCGCAGTTATATCAACAGTACCTGCCTGTGTATATGCTAGCGTATAGCCATTAATAGTTGCGCCACATGTATTTGTTCCTCCAGGTGTTACCACAAATGTTGTAGTTCCTGTTGGGGCTACTGCTCCAGTCCCTGGATTTTTAATACCTATCTGACAATCAGAAACACCTAGAGAAACAGTTGGTGCAGACTGATTGTATATTACTGTCTTTGTGAAACCAGTAAGTAGCTTTGCAGTTTCGGATGCAGACATCTTATTAACTGTAATATTAGCAGTATCTACTGATTTTGCAGAATAATTGGTACCAGCACTAGCTGACACAGTTACTTTAGCTGTACCTACACCTACTACAGTTACTTGACCCGTAGTAGAATTAACTGCTAAGACATTTGTGTTACTAGATGTGTATGTAATCGCACCATCGCCATTATATGATTTTGTTAGATTGAATCTAGCTGCTCCAATATTATATGCTGTTGAGTAGCCACTAACACTCAAAGTAGGCGTCTTTTTATTAACTGTGACTGTAAATGTCTTGCTTGATGCGTTATAGTATGTGTTTGCTGCCGAAGTTACTGTTATTACCGCAGTACCTGCATTCACCGGAGTAATATTACCATATACATCAACCGTTGCTACTGTCGTGTTATTTGAAGAATAACTTATCGAAGTATTCTTCAAAGTACCTGCTGCTAAAGTAATTGATGGAGTTGCAGAAGATGCAAAAGTACATCCTGATGCTTTAGCTGCATCGCCATATGTCATAGAAAATGCTGCTGGTACTCCAATGGTAACTGTATCTTTTCCAACTTCAACAGTTACAGTTTTTACATCTGATTTCAGATACTTATCGTTTTCTTCAGCATATACTTCAATGGTTGCTGTACCTGGCTTCAGAATAGTGACATTGCCTGCAGTATCTACAGATACTACGTCTGTGCCGGTTTTTACAGTGTAGATTATAGCACCATGATCATCTGTATTGGCTGCTAAAGGCACTGCTCCTATATCTGTAAGCGATACAAGCATATCCTCTGCAGATACTGTTGTTCCAATATCTTCATACGGATAATAGATGTCTGCATCACTTGTCTCAATAGACTCTTCTGTAGTGTCAACAGTATACACTATAGGCACTTCTGAAGAAGCAACTGCAAATGCAGAAAGCTGCATCTGTGGAAATGCTGATAGCGCCACAGTAGAAGCAGTGAACACAGCAATTAACCTTTTAAACTTGAGCATTCGTTCTCCTTTCCCGAGTTAGATTCCCTTTGGATAGACAATAAGCATAATGTCATCCCCAAAATTATCTGTTGTATACTCATCTTCAAACACAAGGTCAGGTCCAGGGCTAATCAGCATACAAGTACCTGCGCTTTCCTCATTGAAGCAATAGCGCATCTTGAATGGCGAGTCCCAACCATCAACCAGTGTTGAAGTCTGTATCTCGAAATATGAATCAGATATATCAAGTGTATCCCTGTTAAAGTATGTGTGTACATAATAGTTTTCAATAAGATTTAGATACTCAAGGACTTGAGCTTTAGGCTCTCCATCTTTAACCACTAAAACACCATACTCTGCTAAAATGTTCTCAGTGTCTGCTGCAAATAGCTGCAAAGAATTGGTTGTGCTTGATATTCTGCCATTATTGATTGAGCTTGAAACTGCAAATGTAACACAAGTAATCAAAATAGCGATGATTACAACAACTGCTAAGACTTCTATCAATGTGAAGCCTTTCTTTTTTAAAATGCGATTCAATGTATCACCTCAATAATATTCTATCCATTGTTATGATAACATTGGATGTATCAAATGAACAAATCACCTTATTGGATGCAAAAGAGCAATTCAACTGTAATCCAGATAAAGTGAAATAGTAATCAAGATTAGAAAAAGAAATCTTGCCTGTTAAATCAGATAGTCTTAATGACTGATCTTTTCTCAAATCTGTGACAGATGTTATACTAGGAAAAGTTTCTATACAAGCAACTGCATTTACCTTTGTTGAAGTAACAGTATTTGGGAGTAAGTTGTCATAAATCCAAATACCTTTCGAATCTACATATTCTTTATGCAATGCACTTTGAATTTTACCGAGAATTTCTTCATCTGTAAGTAGCGGTGTATACTGCATTGATGCTGTAGATTCTGATATATCAGCTACTAGCTCATTTGCCATAATAGCTCCATATGATTCATATGTGTATCTGTTAAAGATAGCTTCAGTATCTGTTAAACGATCTTCATGTACTTGGGCTACTAAGAACAGCATTGATGTTCCCAAAAGTATTGCAACTGCAAATAATACTGTTACAAAAATAACACTTCCCTTATTGTTCAACAATTGCTTAAAGTATCTCATAATGACCTCCCTGTTAAAGAGAATCTCACATTCAGTATACTCCTGTCTGCAAGCACTATGTTGACACAGAGAAAACCGTCTTCTAGCTTAAATTCACCTGAGATAATTCCTGTTATTGCTCTAGAATTACGACGAAGTACCGAATCTTCAATTTCATACACAATGCTATCTTCCTCTGAATCTATAATCACAGAATCTACTGTGACACTAACTCTTGATAGGCTGTTATTCACCAGATCTTCCTGCATTGTATACAAAATATATGTAGCTCCCATATTAGCAGAAACATAATCATCTGCCTTTTCCGTGGATGAAGATAAGACTGACATTATGGAACTCATCATCAACATAAGTATACCCAAAAGTGCTAGAGCCACTAGAGTCTCTACGAGCGTAAATCCTTTATTCTTGCGCGTAAAGGATCACCTCCTGCGAAATTGACTCCCCTGTATTGGCTGTAACAGATATAGATACTCTGTATGCATTAGTGTAATCGAGTGCTTCTATATTTTTGATAAGTGAGTACTCAAAGCTACCTAGTTCTCCAGTTGTCACCGTCTTTTTACAGTTTAACTTTTTAGATGTCCGTAATGCCAAGTTGCTTTCCTCAATACTTGTCACTGCTAAACCAGTGAGTGATTCCTCTGTCCGCTGAGATACTGCAAGTTCAGAAGTATAAGCAGATATTGCTGATACTGCAAGCATAAGTAAACATGCAAGTACTAGACATACCAAAACTTCCACAATTGTGAAGCCCTTATTCTGTTTCATTGTAGCTCACCGGCCTTAGACAAGCAAAGTTCATATTCAGAACACTATCTGCTGACTCTGGATTCAACGCTTTAGTATCATCGAATCCTGTATAGTCATTTGAGAACCAGAAGAGCTTTGTAAGATCCGTGTTATCTGTATTATGATAACCCATTCTTAATACACCATTGACATATTCGGCACACAGAACAATATCATCAACATCGATAAGATTTGTTGCTGTTCCGCCAATAGTGTTAGGACCATTACTAATAATAAAAATTCTCAATTCAGCATCAGGGGAATCTACGTCTCCGCCATTCTTACCTGTTAAACCAAGATTATCACCAGTAACATAAACCTTATATGGAGTTCCCCAAGGGTCCTTGTAAAAAGTACTTACAACTGTTGTCTCTGATATTTCAGAAATACCTACTAAAGTACTTCCGCCATTATGCAGTGTGTCTTCGGATCCAGTGTGTGATAAATCGACCTTAAGTTCCTGCTCTGCGTTCTCAGTAAAAGCACGTAGGACATCTGTACACTGATGACCCTCTGATCTTGCGAGCTGCGGGCTTGAGTTTAATGTGTAAGTCAATGTTGTTTCAAATTCACTAAAATCTGCTCTGACTTTAGTTCTGTTGGTGCGATCAATAGCAGCTGAGATTGCAATTGCTCCCACTGTTGTGAGAATACTGATAATTACAACAACTGCTAAGAGCTCGATTAGCGTAAAGCCCTTCGGCTTTACATACCTCTTTAATGTGCGTTTCATAAAATCCTCCAGATTAGATTGCTGTCATCATCTCGAACAAAGGCTGATAAATTGCAATCATAATAACACCAACAATTACACCAATTACAAGCATAATTGTTGGCTCCATGATTCGTAATAGGTTTTGCAAACGTCTATCTGATTCGTTTGCTAGCTGCTCTGATATACTTACAGACACATCTGCTAAGCGTCCTGATGTTTCGCCAATACTGATAATTTGTGATTCAAGAGTTGTTGTGACATTAGACATTGTCAGCGCCTCAGAGATTGAATATCCCTGTAACACTCGTTTATATGCCATATCAAGACAATTTCTTAGATACTTATTACTAACGATCTGAGCTGCTGTATCCAAGGCTGCACTTGCAGTAAATCCTGCTTGTAAAAGAAATGCAAAATGGCTATAGAATTTTACCATTTCACTATCTCTTACAATACGCCCTGTTAAAGGGGCATGAAGTGCAAACCTTGACTGAGCAATAGCTGCTTTACGCTTTACAATAAAGACAGTAATACAAATGATAGCTAGAATAGCCAGAAGAATAATCAACCAGTTTGTATTTAAAAAAGATCCGATGCCTAAAATAATAGATGTCATTATTGGTAATTGACCATCACCGATTGTTGTGATAACATCTGCAATCTGTGGTATGATTGTTGTGAATAAAAACCATGTGACTGCAAATGCAACAATGAGAACTATAACCGGGTAAATCATTGCAGTCTTGATTTTATTAGACATTGTGATACTCTTCTCAAGCTGTTCTGCTAAAGACATAAGAACGGTTTCCAAAGTTCCTGAATCTGAACTTGCCTTAATAATTGGACTAATCTTTAGAGGTAGAAGATACTCATGTTCTTCAAAGGCTTCTGCTAAAGATTGACCTGCCTGCATACTTGTAAGCAGCTTATTGCACAATGTCACCTGACGAATAGTACCAGTAGATGACATAATCATTAAACTGTCGATAAGACTTAGTCCAGCACTCTTTGTATATGAAAGATGCCTGAGAATATCTGCAAGTTCTCTAGGTTTCAGCCTGTTTATATGAAACATCTTTTCTATAAACAGCGGAGCCTCCATTGCCTTACCTAAATTAGTGATTTTTATGATTTCTTTTGCGCCAGTAAGTTTCAGAGTTGCATCTTCAGGAGAGTTGGCATACAACTTTGTTGTATAAGGGAGATCATGGTCATCCTTATATCTGATTTTGTACTTGTACATGAGCGCCCTCCTCAGAGAACTTCTGATATAACAATGAAATCCAGATCAAGATAAAATTTCATAGTATTATCAGACATAATCTCCTTTGAAGTAATCTGGTTCTTAGTCTGTGTACCACCCTTAGTAGAAAGATTGCTTAAATCCCACCAGCTAATATCATTATCAAAGTTACGCTGCAACCAAAGATAATCTGCTTCCTGTCTTAGAGAAAGCTCATTTACTGCATAGTGTAGATTCTGTGCATCAATATTCTTAAGAACATTAGCAACATCTTTCATTGTACCCTTTACTTCAAATGTAAAGTTGTACCGAGTAATACTCTTTTCTGAACTTATTGTTTTACTGCTAAGACCTGTGATATCACAGCCCGCCTTTTTAGCGCATTCACCTATTGCAATTACAATATCTTCCTTAGAAGAGAGTGTTGACTGTTCATAAGACATGCCCTTAAGAGTTTCATGAAGATCTGCAGTATGTGCTGATAATGTTTCTAGCTCTGACTGACGCACAAGAGTTTGCTTATGCTCATCTGCTAAAGATGCTGTGTAGCCCTGCAAGTAGTTAAATCCAACATACAGACCGCTTGAAACTGCTAAAGCAATTATAACAGCTATTACTCTCTTTTTAATTTTTGCAACAGAATCAATATTAAGCTTCTCGAACTTAACCATTTACCTGCACCTCCATTTCAAAGATAGATATGAAATCAGGAGCTCCAGAACCAGTATTCATATTTATCTCACGTATACCGTTCATGTTTACGCTAATAATACTGTCATTATTAGACAACTTACTATAGAAATCTGTAATATCGTTAGAAGTCTTAGCGTAACCACGAATAATGATATGCTCAAGAGGATTAACAACAGCTGATTCAGTAGTCTCTGAGTTATTCTGAGTAACAGTTACATCAAGAATATTTGCTGTATCTACTGTTGCTATCTTTAGAGTCTCACTCTCACAAGTTTGTAAGAAATTAATGAATGGAGTAAGTGTCGAATTAATATTCTTTAAATTATCTACATAGTCAGTAAGCTTGTTGTTTTCTGCTTCTGCTGCTGCATATTTGTTTAGAATATCTTCTGCTTCTGCACGACTGTTAAAGAGATTGATAAAATCAATCGTCCCAGGAATATTCATGCCTATGATAATTGCTCCAACAATGCCAATTGCAATGCATACACCTGTGAGAGTATTACTTAACACTTTACCAGAGTCAACAACCATAAGTTCCTGTGGAACTAGATTGATAGAATGCTGTAAATTTTGATTCTTGAGCATGAGACCAATGCATCCTGCAAACTTTGAAGAAATTGAATGATTTGTTTTATTCAGAATGCGAAGTGCCTTTGTGTTATAGGCTGTATCGAATCCCAGCACATTGCATGGTGTGAATGTATAAATTTTTTGAAGATGCTCTGCTAAACCAGGTATGTCTATGAGTCCTCCTGCAAAAACAACCAAAACACTTTCGAGCTTTTTAGAAATAAGGCTAACAAAAAGCTTCTGCAGTGAATCTGCAATTTCTGTACAGCATGTGTCAAACGCAGCAAAATACTCATCCGGAGAAATTGCTGCCGTTGCAAGCTGTGCACGGCTCTTTTCGTTATCAATCATTCCAATGTTGTAGATAAGATTCTTCATCTTAGGAAGAGGGAGGTCAAACTTAGCTGCTAAAGACTGAGCTATTGTGTGAATTGACATTTGTAGATCAGTGTCGTGTACTATAGCACGATTCTTATAAATCTGAACATGAGTTGCATCACGTCCGAGGTCAATAATAGCCATGCTAGGCAAATCGTAAGTGGATGGGTATAAGAACTGAATATTACTCAATGCGGTGAATGTAGGCTCAATTCCTACAACTGTTAAGCCCACAACACTCTTAAGTGTACTCATAAAGCTCTTTAACAGATCAATAGGTCCAGATGCGAGATAAATCTTCTGCTTTATTTCCTTAGATGTAACTGTCTCACCAAGAGGATACCAGTCATGAATCATTGCATAATCAACTGCACGACCATATGTCTTATCAAAATTAGCTGTGCATATCTTAATAGACTTAAATTCTTCTGAAATATCCCTAGTATCAATTTTAAGAATACTTGAGCATATTATTACATTTGTAGTCTTGATCTCGGCATCCTCGAGTGTTTTCTTTAGAGACGCACAAAAGCCGTCGATATGCTTTATGATTCCTGTATCAGAAACGAACAAAGACATATCACGCATTTCTGCAGTCTTTAAAATTGTAACAGAATGAGACTTAATAATGGCTTCTGCTATCTTAGTCTCGCCTTTACCAATGTCTAGGAAAACATATTTTCCTGTTTGCATCATGAAATACCTCCATGTAAATAATTTGTAGTTATGAAAGGTTGCAGTTCTTCTAAAGTTGTATTTTTCTGTAAAAGTTGTTCAAAACCATCCTCAAGAAAAGTGCGAAATTGCATATGTTTTAGTATGTTTTCAATTTCTTCAGAAGAAGCTCCACGTTCAATTGCATATTTTAACTCGTCTGTAACAACGAGTGCTTCGCAAATTGCGATACGGCCAGAATATCCTGTATTATTACATTTCTGACATCCAACTGCCTCGACACATTCAATCGTTTCTTGTTCGAGACTAATGCCTGCTAAATGAAGATCCTTAGCCTTTATGTGAACTGTCTTGTGACAATGAGGACATATGCGTCTTACTAAACGCTGACAAATAACAACAGAGAGATTCTCTGCTAAAGCCGATCTTTCAACCCCGAGGTTTAACAAACGTCCAATTGCAGAAGCTGCACCTCGAGTGTGTAATGTCGATAGTACAAGGTGTCCAGTGTCCGCTGCCTGGATAACAATGTTTGCTACTTCGGAATCTCTTATCTCGCCAACAATAACCACATCAGGATCATGCCTTAAAAAAGATTGAGTTACTGTTGCAAAAGTAAGTCCCTTTGCTACGTTTACATCAACCTGATTAATCCCTGGTATGACCTGTTCAACTGGATCTTCAACTGAGCAGATATTAATATCTCTCTTTAACAGCTCTTTTGTCAATGCTGCCATAGTCGTTGATTTGCCTGCTCCTGTTGGTCCGCAAAATAATATTAGGCCGTCAGACATTTTGGTTATCTCTGCTAAAACTGATTGCATGTATTTGTTATTCGTGATTGCAGAAATATCAATATTGTTACTTATATGCAGTCTTAAGTTTATGCTAGATCCTAGTCGTGTTGGAATAATATTCAGACGAACCTCCAATGACTGGTTATCACTGATATCGAAGTCGATTTTACCTTGTACAATCTTTTTAACATCATCTGTCTGCTGCTTAGCCATGGAGCCAAGTACCCTATGCAAAGGTAACAACGCTGAATTGTCTATCTCCAGAATGTGTTGACGTTTTCCATCAATTCTAAAATATACATCGGCTTTTCCAGAAATTGTCGGTATTAGCTGAATATCTGATGCTCCTGCATCAAATGCCATCTTAACTAGATAACTGACAATATTTCTTATTGTACCATCATCAGATGATGTTGTAAGATTTATACGCTCTGCTAAAGATTCATTCTGCATATGCAATGTATTTGACAAATTTGAAACCTGCAATGGTTTCAAATATTTGGTTTCATATGCAAGAATTGCCGGTCGAAATGCAACCATAATATTTGTTATGTTCATAGTTACTATTCGATCGACTAACTCATCATCTGATGGGTCAGCAATTACAGCAACTATGCTGTTATTATATGCTCCAAAAAGAACATGTTCATCGATACATTTCTGTACACCATAACGTATAGTGATATCTTTATCAACTGCTAATTTTTCTGTGTCAGCAATCTCCCTGTTATAGGCTTCTGACAATATCCTTAGAATGTCTTCTTTACTCAGCTCGCGTCTATATAACTCCATTGCTGGAGAAATACCATCTGAGTCTGCTTCAGATTGTAAAGCAGTCAAATCTGCATAAGACCATTTTAACTGTTTTGATAGATATTGCTCTAATGACATGATTACCTCTTTATAGTTAGCAGTTTACTTTCAGCGTCTGTTAAATATCCTCTAATATCTGAAACTGCTATCCCCAATGATATAAGTTCAGCTGCTGATTTGTTTCGTGATATGCAGCCAATACTATTTTGTAATTCTCCTCTAATAGATATTGCTGGCTTCCCCTGACTTATTGCACTTGCTATAGCTGGTGTTAATTGAAGCATCTCATATAACGGGTACTGTTCAGAACTTCCTGGAATTAATTCCTGCCAAAATACCCCACTAAGACAGGATAGTAACTGACTACGTACAAAATTCTGTCTAGATGCATCAAATATATCTATGACACGTGTAATTGCCTCAGCTGCTCCTTTAGCATGAATTGTTCCTAGAACGAAATGTCCTGTCTCTGCTAAAGTAAGAGCTGTCGCAATTGTTTCAAGGTCTGTAAGTTCTCCGAAGTATATTACATCAGGATCTTGATACATAACATGCTGCGCTGCAACTGCAAATGATGTGAAATGCTTTCCATACTCTTGCTGTGTGATACAAGAGGTGTTTGATCTAAATATATATTCAATAGGATTCTCTAACGAAACTAGATGAATGCCGCGCTTAAGCATAAGTTCAATCATACAAGCAGCAGTTGTTGACTTACCAGAACCTGTTGCTCCTGCTAAAAGGAACAACCCGGCTGCATGCTTTGAGACACCTTCTAATTCACTTGGCAAGTGTAAGTCTGAAAGTGACTGTATATGCTTATGCAGCAATCTAATGGCTATACTAACTCCATCTGCAGACTGTGATGTTACCATTCGAAATAGATAAACTGGATTATTGATATCTATAGTTGTTGCATAAAATTGAGATAGCTGCCATCTGGCAACTATCTCATCAAGTTCATGGTTAGAAAGTACTTGCATCTGAGTGTGTTGTAACTTACCAAGAATGCGAAATACCGGTGATTTACCTCCTGCTAAATGTACATCTGATGCATTCATTTGTGCAGCTTTAGTTAGTATCTCCTCGATCATTCAACACACCCTTTACTATTTCGGCTTGCAGACTGGACTCTCCTGCCCTGACAATCAGATAGCTATCTTGAAATTGCAGCGTATATTCATTAGTTGAAAGTGATGTTGCAGTCCTGATAGCTCTTTTAGTTATGAATGTTGTAATTTTTGATGAAAGTTCATCAAAATTGATTTCATTCAAATTTTTATACTCAAATGTAGGCAATTCAGGCTCTGTACTATCATCAATATCAAGAGACCAGATAGTTTCACCATCTCTGTATTTATCGTTGCTGTCAACAACTGTAGCACCTGCTATATTTTCTGTTACCCAAATTGAAACAGGATTTGCTGGTACTGCTAAAACAAATACAACCCCACCGATTAGCAATCCTATTGCTAATAGAATAGTAATCAGCAAGCCTTTAATTTTGCGTATCAAAAATGCCAAGATAAGCAGACCAATAAATACCAGCCCTAAAACAATAAATACATTCACTTATTGAAATACCCTGTTGTCTCTGCCTTAGTCGTAGCAACAATAAAAGCATCTTCGTCAAATGTAACATCAACTGGTGCAAGCACTGCGTATCTATCTACAGTAGATCCACCCGAATGATATTTTAATACACAAGATGTCCCATAGTTTAGCTTATCAAGTACTTCAACCTTAGAATTGTTCTTAAACCTGTTAAATTTGGATTCATCAGTGAACACTCTTACAGCATAGCACTTGAAGAAATTCTCCGAGTATATTGCTAATCGGTAGGCATTCTCCTCTCTGACATTATACTCATAAATATCAAGACTGGTATTTGCAACATTCTTCTCTTTAGAATAAGAAATACGTTCAATCTTAGCAAGTTCGTCAAGCTTGCCTACAAGTCTAAGTGACTTAGGTGCATCCACTGCTATATCTGTGTCCTTCTTGAACTCCTGAATAGCTGTAGCTATTTTATCTGCTATAGGCTTCTTGTATCCGGTATATAAAAGTACCATTTTTGTAGCATCTAAAAGATTCATAATAATTCCTCCAAATCAAAATAAATATTAGGATTTGCCAATGTACTTAGGCAAATTCTATTTTCAACGATATTTGCGTTATATGAGATACCCGCCTGAACAAAGTAAATCTTTTCACCTGCTAAACGAAGGTCTCCATATTCACCAAAGCTCTTCAGACATGCAGACAATTCGTCATTGCCTGGAATATAAACCATGTGCTTTTCTGTCAGATGTCCACATATCTCCACTGCGGTATCGTTATAAGTGTACAAGGTACCCTTAAATGTCTTATCTTCTATTGAAACAGTGGGTATCTCATCTTCAGTCTTTAAGACAATGGCATGACTATTCCCTATTGGAATAGCTGCTTCAGAAAAGAAACTTGTACCTCCTACTTCTGGATAGCTTAGTCCTACTAATGGATCAGGAAAGTCAATTTTAGGCTCTTCGCATGGAGCATAGAATTTTTGATTGGAATCGAAAACATCAATAATAAATTGATTCAGATTCTCATCAAAAGACATATTCTTTATGTAAAAAATATCGCCATGGTGGTTAACTGTAACTCCATCGTAATATTCCAAGCTAAATGGTTGATACCATGAAGACAGAGAATTCGTAATTCCATTAAGAGCTCTCTCCAGTTCGGTTCCCTGTGCATTTGTCACTACTAAGGATTGCCCATATGGTGTCTGAACTTCTTTATAGGTCAAGCCATCTGATTCATTCTGATAAGTCACTTGTGTGTATCACCTCCAAAGGAAGATTAAACTGCATATTGTTCTGCTCATAGATCAGCTCTTTGCTATCCTTTAATTCATCACTATAGTAAATGCCTTCATACAGCAATATTAAGGGGAAGAACTCATGGTTTGGTTTTCTGTGCATACGCTGTTCAAAATCAACAGGATCTGCAATGCAACAGATTCCTTCCTTCTTAAGTGAAATAGGACTTGCATTGCATGCACCGAGGTAATGCCGAACATTATTATTTGAAAATGATGTACACAACCAAATACTTCTGCCTTGCATCGGGTCATAATGTAACTCATCAAGAATAGTAAGAAACTCATTAGTATTGACATTGTTAAAGTATATAAGACGTTCCTTCAATTCTGCTAAAGATGTGGCATGGCAGTTATTATTAATAAGTCGTAGAGCGCATGACGAGTGATGGGCTACTAGTTTATATATAATGTCTCTCGTAAGATGAACACAATCAGTAAAGGTATCCACCTGTAGCGTTCTCTCATCTACTGTTAAAGTATTGAGAAGTTTAGTCATGTTCTTGAATGCGCTATCAAAAACTGATGCAACAGAGCTCAACTTACTCTCATCTTCAAGAGTTAATCCAAACACACTTAACAGCTTTTCAAATCCTGTCTGATCGCCAAGGCTGGAATCAAACTTCTCGATAATATTCAGTATCTTCACAGCTTACTCTCCTTTCTACTGTTGATTTTCTTCATATGGAACTTGAACATTGCTTCTGATGTACTATTAAGTACAGCGAGCTGTGTTCTAAGTCTGTCATAACTCCATAACACAGGATAGATTGAGCTGAACTCCTTTGCAAACCAGGAGTCAAAATTATTAGGAGTTAATAAGGGCAGCCATTTCTTCCACTTATCTTCTCGCTGATCATCTATCTCATCTGAAGATAGTTCGAACAGGATCAATTTATATGGAGCTGTTTTAGGCTTTAATGTAAATCTACACTCTGCTAAATGCTGCTCCAATAGTTCCAGATGATATTTGGACTGCTCATAGACATCTTTTGATGATGCTCCGCCTTGAAGAAAACACTCTTTCGTCAGTGTTTTAGGTCCTTTAAAGCTTTTGCACTCAAAAAGATATATCTTACTAGGCGTTGCTGCTAAGATGTCTATCTCGGCAGTTGCATTTGATGTCTTGGACTTAATACACAAGCTTTTTAACATAAGCATGTTACTTGTATGTTGCATCCACCACATCAGGTGGCACTCTAAATATATTTCAGACAATTCACCTTTAATGGTTCCTCTATCTACAGTATTGTCCTTCCAGGTTTCGCACTGTACGAGAAGGTCCATTATCTTGGCATCTGCTGCCTTTATCCCCTTCTCTCTATAGATTTTCAAGACAGCAGTTCTTGTTATCTCTTTTAAATCACTCAAAGTGCAATCCACCCTTCTGGCTTTTCGAGTTCATTGTATTTCCTAAAGAGCTGTTTTGTTTTCGCTGCATAGGAATTACTAATCTTGAACATAATACCCTTCACAATCATAGAAGCTGTATAATATGCATTATAAACAACAACTTTATTTGTTTTAATACTAGTAGCGATGTGAATGGCATCATCAAGATTAGATATAAACTTATACTTGTTATAGTTAGGTGAATAAATTAGAAAAATTCCATGATTATCATAGATTTCTTTAAGCTCAGCGTATTCTGGATGTGCTTCGATAAGCGCTCTAATCACATCAAGAGCCTGATTCTCTGTCCAGCTATCCTTACACTCTGCTAAAGATGAGTTTATAATCTCATTATCAAGTTCTGGATTATACGCAGCCAGTGCACGTTGCTTCATTGGTGTCATATCAAGGGCATAAATCTCAAGCACTTCCTGTATTGGCCTATAAATAGCCTCGCGAGAAATTAGATTTGCCTTTGAGGTAAGTTCATTGGCATGCTGAAGACACTGTGCATCATATAGCTGCTCCAGCTCTTCAGATGGTTCCTTGTAGTTGATACCTATATGCGGTTCGAGAGTAATTGTATCCCAATCATCAACAGATACCGACATAACTTCCTTGAACAAATAAAGATGCTCAATAAGTGTGCTACTTACCATGAAGATACATTCATCATGTCGAATAAGATAAGGAATAACATCTTCTGTTCTGCTAAAGCCATGAGATTCGAAGAACTGTAGTGTCTTTTCAAGCCAAAGCACAAGTATACTATTTGAAGTGCTTTGTATTGGTGTATTACAGCACTTACTTATAGCATCGTTAACGTCTCCAGGATTATGAGGATCAGGCATAGGGATTGACCTCTGAAATCCGAAATAATCCGTTATAGTAGCATCCACACCAAAGTTTAATAGTTTGGTTATCTTGTTTCTGAATGCCTGATACTTCTTGTTATTTTTGAAATAATCAAAAAGCTCGTGACCAAGTTTGTTATTCTTAATATCATTAATAAGAGACTTTTCAGAAGCATTATACATTGCAGAAAGAATTGCCTTCTTATATGACTTTCGATAATCTTTAAATAATTTGATATCTGGCTCTTTGTCTGCTGCTTTACAGATAATTTCGTACATTGCCTGGTATTTGTCATCGGCTGCTAAATAGATCTTATCAGCATCAGTACCAGGCTCCCTTAAATAAAGATGGTAGCCAACTCTGAAGTCGATCTGGTCAAAGTCACACCATACAAGGAAATATCCCTCTGGAACTGTAATGGCCTTAACAAGCTCAAGAGGCCAGTTCTGAATACTATCATCATATGTATAATATCTTCCGGTATCTGCCTGTCTGTATCTGAAAGCTATTGTACTTAATGCTCGTCCTGACCAGCCAATAGCTTCTGACTGAGATATTCTCTTGATTTTTGAGTTTACAGCATTTCGACGTGTAAATAGTTCTTTATAGTCTGTATATGCTGCTAAAAGAGTTAAAGCATTATGAAGTGCCGAACCTTTATACGCGGGGTTACTTGCACGCACTGTTAAAGATTCTACGAGTGGAGCAATAATACGTGCCTTATCCAGAGATGGGAAACGACCATCTAGTCTAAACTGATCTGCTGTACATCCACAGAAATTTATTAGTGTATCTACAAAAGCATCTGGTGTATAAGCATGATAACGCCCTTCAGAGAAAACGCCAATATACATTTGTAGAATATTCAAGGCAGATGCACAGCGTGCAGAGAAATCATCTGCAGATTCCTCCATTGCATATTCATCCACATAAACAAAAGTTCCATCTGCTTTAATATTTTGTTGATATCCTTCCAAATCCGGGACATCTGTATATGATATATTAAGCATGTATCCTCCTTAACACTGCATGAAAATTATAACCGCAAAAGGGTATTGTACTTTTGCAGCACAATACCCTATTTACTGGAGAGAGAAATGTTTGTATAAAGCGCAGAGTTGCCCCTGCGCTGAAAATCACTAAGCGAGCAAATTATACTTCGTCAATAGCACCAACAGTGCCCTGAATATCTGTATTGCCCACAACATTTGCTGCAGCCTTAGCATCTGCCTGCATCTTTGCGATGTTGACACCTGCTGCTTCAAATACGGTTACTGCATTGTTGAAGATTCTGGTGATCTCATTGTAATCAGCTTCAAGCTTCTTACCAAATGCCATGTAAATCTCATCGAAATCACCTGTTACAACCTTGCGGGTGGTATCAGAGAGGTCGCGGATGGAATTCGCACGTACCTGAACAAATGCCATGCAAGCATCGTTAAACTCACCCTGAACTGCAGTAGTCCAATTATCTTCGAGACCTGCGCCTGCAATAGTTGCATCAGAGTACAAAGGAATGTCATCTGCCTTAACTGCTAAGGGTTCCAGATCACCAAGCACCTTTGCTGCACCGTTGACCAGAGCCTCACCAATAGGCTTACCTTCCTTCTTAAGAGTCTCTGCAAGCTCTGCACCGCCCTTACCGCCGGAAGCTACAACCTCAAGCTGTGCATTAGCGATCTTAACAAGTACATTGGCTGCGCGATATGCACAAGCAATCTTAGCCTTGTCAGCAACTGCCTTTACAGTTTCAATAGCGGAAATTGTGTTGTCACGAGTCTTTGCAAGATTCTCTTCTAAAGAGTTGAGATATTCAAGCTTCTTGCCACTTAATACTGATTCTGCCATAATAAACCCTCCAGTTTACGTTCACAATAGCTACGAGTAGAGTCGAACGATTTTGTTGGTTCTCAACATTCGATCGAACACCTGATAGCTATTTTCATTAATATTAATTGCTCTAGGTGTAACCTCAGCATCTATAAAGAATTGCTTACTGCACTTCTCTAAGACAAAGTTGCACGCAGTGCAAATATCACCAAGTCCTTCGCATTTAAGTGAGGGGACGATTACATTAAATATTCCTACTGTACTACAGTCTGTGAAGAAATCTCTGACTGCTAAACGATTATCTCTCACTGTGATGTTCTCAAAGTTGTCAACTCCGAGCCACCAGATAACAATTGACTCAAAAGATCTCGAGCATACCTTTTTTGTGAAATTATTTGAGAGCTTTGCATAGGTCTTGTACAAAGTAACATACATACCACATACTTGAACATAAAAGTTTAGGATATCTTCCTGAAGATTGGTAGTATTTGTTTCGATGAACTTTCTTACATCCTCTGCAGTAACAAGTTCAGAATACTTATCTGCAAGCATCTTTGAAATGCTGTCAAGGGGAGGTGGATTACGCTGTGCACACCTGCTATATGCAAACGACAAAGCAACCTTGTCATTCCATTGTCCAGAACTTTCTGTATCAAAAAGATTCTGCAACTCAAGATATTGCTTACGCGTTTGTGTCATTTTCATATACTTTATAGGGAGTTTACGTGTTGTATCAACTACCACAGAAATATTTTCACGCTTTGCAAATTCTTCTAGATTTGCTTGGCGATAAATTGCAATATCTGCAGAAGCTATAACAAATTTACTTGCGAAAAATGCTAGACACTCTCCTACTATTCTAAGCATACTTATTTTTATAATATTATCATCTGCATTAATCAATAGGTTATGATTTCGTTTGAATTGCAGTGATAATGGATAAGATAATGCCGTGGTATATGCCAGTTCTCTACCCAATGGAATACGTGCAAATGTCTCCTCTTTATAAAGAGCATTACGTATTTGGTCACCCTCATCAGGATTTTGCATATACTCAATGCACTCTGCTAAAGCATCGTACAATTGCTTGCGAGGAATTGTATCATTTTCATTGTAATAAAATGGTTCATTTCCATATCCAAGCTCTTTTGCTTTTGTGTTCATAACCTCAAGAAGCTGCAACAGATATGTTTTCTGTTCCACACCATCAATCACTTTTGCCTCTGATTCGATAAATGGTACTCGTACAAGTGTATTTGGTGAATCTGGAACAACTTTATCTAAATTGGTGTATGCCCTACCGCGTACCTCAATAGTTGCACCAGCATCATTACCTATCAGAGTTTTTGATATACTTGCTGTAGCCTTTAGACATGCCCCTGCACTGAACTGCCCTGCAGTTTGTTCATCAAGAACGCCATCCATATTCTGAGACGACAGGAGCATATGTACGCCCTGAGAACGTCCTAATCTTGCTACTGCTGAGATTGCATTCTTTATACTTGATTTAATCTCATCAGCGTTCTCACTTCCCTTTTCAGTTGCAGTCTTTACATTTTCAAACATCTGTACAAACTCATCTGCAATAAGGAGAATCCGTGGCATTACTAAATCGAATTTCTTTCGAAAATCCTTCAGGTTCTGGACACCGCATGCAGTAAAAACCTTTTGTCTAGCCTCCATCTCATCTGTTAAGTACTTGAATGTACTTAATGCGAATTCTGTTGACCCTGTAGCTGCAACGAGTTTAACATGTGGTGTTGGAATTCTATTAGCATAACGAGAAAGTTCTACAATCTTAAAATCTGCTAAAACGAGTGATAGTTCCCAAGGTGCATATTCTAATAGTAAAGAACAAATGATATCATTCAGTGCGACAGATTTACCTGAACCTGTTGTACCTCCAAGCATCATATGTACTGGTTTATCACTCAATGGTACTGAACCCGGTGTTGATGCATCCAAATTGTCGAACCCTAAACGAACGTTAACCCCTGCTAAAGTAGTGTTGAACCATATTGGAACCTTGATGTGTTGTAGCTTTCCATTTTCTTCAATTTCACCATCAATTGTAAGTGGTTCATTGACCATAAACTCTTTCACTGGTGTAAATATTTTTCTGAAGAGCTTCGTCATTTCGCCATCCTGTTGATCAGGAGGAACTGACATCTTTATTTCATCAAGTTCTAAACGATGTTCATCAATAATCTTTAGTAAATCAATACCAGTTGGAGATATTCTAACTGGCTTAGAATAATCAACAAGCTTAACTCGGAATTTGTTAGGGTTCTTATAAAGATTTGGGTATGCCAGACACTTCCACTCCTCGAATGGAAGTGTCTGAGTTACTGCCTTTTCATATGCATCTTTTGCATCATGAATGAACCCCTGTATGGCTGATAAGTTATACGTAGGTATTGTACTCAAGCCTTTAGCTCCTTGTTAACTCTGACGCATGTCATAATTGCTTTAGTGTATGTGTCTGACTTAGGAGTTATAAAGCACTTCTTAAGCATTGCTTCATACTTTGAGTGCATCTGTGGTGTTGCTCCCTTAGATAATGCAGGCTTCCAAATGCTCGTGAACTCGGCAGGACCAATACACATACTGTACATATCCACGATTGTCTTTGTTACAGCATTAGCCGGTACTGCAATGTTATCCTCTGGTGACCACAGAACAAACTTTCCTTTTATCTTTGGTTTTGCACCGTAGAATAAAGGCTCCTTAGTCTTGGGGTGACAGTATACATAATACTGCTCGCAATCGTTAATAACGTCTGCAAATGAAACCTCTGTAGTTACTTTACTTGCATTTGCCCGCTGCTCATCTGCTTCCTTAAGTACTGCTAAAGCTTGAGTTAGCAATTCTGCCAGAGTTGTAGTGCTACTTAGCTTTCCGATGAGCTTTGCATACAAAGGCAACACATATTCTTCAAACAGGATATTGCCGAATATATCCATTGACTGCAAGTTCATATCCTGTTTAAGATTATTCTTGTATGATTCGACAGATACCTTATCCGAAGCATTTACCTTCAGTAAATCCATGCAGGCGTCATATGTTGTCTGGTCATAGCGTAGCATAAATTTCTTTAAAAGACTGAATGATGACGTTACTTTAGTATTGATTCCTTCGAAGTAAACACTGAGCAACTGCATTGGTCTTAATAAGAACTTACATGTGTAGATTGCATATGCTTGAGGACTACTAATATTTCGTTGTAGAATTTCCTCAACAGAATAACTTTCAGATTCGTTAAGACTAAAGTGCTCTTCAGGAGAATATGAAACTTGTGTTCTGACAAAATTACCATCTTGTTTAACATTAGCAAAAACTGTCATGCCCTCTGCATCACTGCTAAAGGTTTGAGATGCAGCGTCAAAAGTTATTCCAAGTACTGATAGCGCTCCAGTAGATATTAGAGTTGCTGCAGTAAATACGTCAATGAATGTCTGCTTAGTTATTGTAGAGTCCTCATATGTTGTAAATAATGCGAAACCGCATGGCATTATAGTATCCACCGGGATTTCAATATTATATCTTGCCTTAATGGCTTCTGAAAGCTCTGGGTCACCCAAATGCGTATTAACTGTTAAACCAAGTGTATAACTTGTGTCTCCTGTTTTGGTTTCATAAGCATCAGGACTACATAAATCGAAGCTGCCAGAGAAGTCCGAAATAACAAGTGACTGCATATTGAGATACATCTTGCGTACTTTTGGGTCAACAGATGGAATATACAGTGAATCAGGCTTCCTAGCACCCCATCTTAGCAAGCGAACAACTGCTTCAATCCATGCATAGGAATTAAGCGTGTTCGTCTCAACATATGCCTTGATTCTCTGCCATCCATCCACTGGATTATTAAGATTAAGTTCTCTACCTTCAGCAGATGCAGTTGTTCTAAATACATCTATCGAATCCTGCTTAATAACTTCTGTAGGCACACCATCTTTATTCACAACTTCAACTGAATAATATCCAGGGAAACTTACACCAGGAGTAACGTTGGAGTCATCAGCATCTGCATCGTTTACAAGTGATGTTGAATATACGTGACCTGTGTGGGTCCAGTTCAATGCATATGCTTCTCTAGCCATATCCTGAAGGAACTCAGAAACTACCTTTGATGATATCCCCTTCTGAAGAGCTTCTCGTAGACCTGCTAAAGTGTAGATCTTATGCTCATTGCAAATTCCGTAAAGCATAAGATTACGAAGTGCAAGATAGAATTCAAGTTCATTTTCACATAATCCCATGGTATTATTAGCACTATTGCCTTCTATGAGCTTATAATCAAGTGAAACTCCTAGAGCTTTTACAGCTTCATGCAAGTGAACACAATCGTAATACTTAAATATTGATTCTACCTGAATTCCTTCAGAATCAATATGCATATCCAGATCTTCATAAGAAGACAATGTTACATTTGATAAGGAAGCATCTGTTGAACTGCTAAAGTAGTCTGTCTGACCTTCATTTTCATCATTGTCTATCTCTGAATCCAATTCAGTATCTGCCTGTTCATATACCTGACACAACTGCTCATATGTAGGCATTGCTCTGCTAAGCATTTCTGTTGGTTTTGTCTGCACCTTTGATTCAAGTGTAGGATTATATCTCTGGTATATCTCTTTATAGCTCTTAGCTGCCTGCAGATCACCAGTAGCAATCCCTAGATTTGCAAACATAGTGCCTTTAATATTAGTATTTGCAATGTCTGAAGTTAATTCGACTGCACTAAATCCCTCTTCAGTTATTTTCTTAAATGAAGTATTTAATTCATCATACACTTCAACTGGAATATTCCTCTCGTCTGCTATCTTTGCAGATACTGTTATATCTGATGACAGTTCAAGCATAACAGTTGGACCATTAGCTCCTTCTGAGAAATGATCCTTAATCACATTTTCAGGACCTAATGCATCTGCTAATAGGTCATAGGTATTCTGTAGAGAAACGATGTCTGCTAAAGATATCCATGATCCCTGGATTGATGCAGCGAATATGCACTTTTTACCTTCTATATCTCTTGTGAAGATATGCAAGCTTGATGCATTCTCCAGAGAGTAATATGCTTCCTTCTTTCCAAATGCTTCATCAAATTCAGTCAAATGTGCATCTGACAAACAGTTAATATCAATGCCTGAAGTAAGCTTTTGGCGTTCGTCTACCAGTATACTCTGTGTTGCTTGGTCTGTATACTCGTCAACTGGCATTACAAGAACATTAAGATTGGGGTCAATAGGCTCTGGAAGTATTGCATATGCATATGGCTTCCCTGTATATGTCTGCCAGTAGCAGCCCTTGCATGTTGTCCCAAGAATTTGACACAGCTTTGCATAAGCATCACTGTTTGTAAGAATCTTATAAGCGCCAATAACCTGATTACCAATCTTTGCACCGGCAATCACAGTATTATCTGCAAATGACTCTGTAAAAACGATATTACTACAAGACGTGCTAATGAACTGACGGTACTTTGACAACATAGAAGCTGTCCCTATAATATTGTAACAGATTGGAAGGCTCTCGACAAGAATGTCTGGTCTTGTCAGCCATGCAGATATTAGCTGCTTTTCTGTATCTGACCAATCATCAGCTGCTAAATCAACAAAGATAATATCTTCTTCCGCAGACGTTTCTTCGGGAGGAACAACTATGTATTCTGCGTAATTTTTGCCTTCATACTCTCCAACATAAAGTGCCTTGAAACATGATAATGCTCTGATGCATGAATACCATGTCTCTTCGAATAACTCTGCAAACGTATGTATGTTAGCATCACTGTCGATACACCCAAGTAAAAACTTGTTATCAGTATCAACCATACTATTTGCGTAGAAAAATTTAATCATCGTGTAACCTTTCTCAACTGATCCAGAACTGAGTCAATAAGACGTGGCTCTGAAGACAAATTTCCTTTCAATCCATCAAAAGTAAATGTATTCTGTACAAGCGATTCGTTCTCAGTATATGTAAATGCTGCAAGAAAGCGTTCTAAGCTTGATAAATCTTGCTGTGATATTTGCTTTATGCTATTAATGTAAGAGTGATTTACAAAAACAATTGGGATAATGCCAACCTGTGGTCCTGTAGTGACTAGCTGAATAACAGATTCCTCCTGCATCTCCTTTATTGCTAAGTCCTGTAAAAGTACTAGCATATAGGGCACAGGTAATCCATGTGTTTCTAAGCGCTTCTTATTAAATGCAGCGATGTCTTCTTCTTGTGCTGCAATCATGTCCCGTCGTGCAATTAGTTCACTGTTTAAATACTCAAAAAGTTTCTTAGTGTCCTGGCTACTAGATGTTATCTTTACTACACTGCTAAATGGAGCATAGTTCATTCCTGCAGATTGAATATCCAACAAGAAAATCTTTAGATTAGCTAATGACATATTCGCAATAAACTGCATAAGCATCATTGTTATAAGTGGCTTATTTACAGCTGCTGACTCTCCTTTATAGAGAACAAAGGTTGAGTGTCCACCGTAATTAAATTCATCAATTTTTCCCTTAGACTCATCTACTGAAATAAGAAAAGATTTGATTAAATAGGGCGAATCTCCTGGTTTTGTTGGATTTAAATATAGTTCTTTTATTTGTGGAATCAACTCTGCACATTTGCTCTTTAATTCCTCGGTCTCTTCAACATCTGCCTGCAGTTCTTTTCTAGAAACTTCGAGCTTCTGTTCTGCTAAATCAATCTTATTGCGTAACTGATTTTCCTGTAATGTAAACTGTTCTTCAACTGACTGCTTAAGCTCTTTGTTTGACATTTTAGCGCGCATACGCTCCTCTACTGTTGACATGTTATACTTTATGTCATCAAGTTTATTTTGTAAAGGTAAGATCTTTTGCTTAAGGTCCTCATCAACTGCTAAAGTATCCTTTTCACGCTGCTTAGCGACTTTAGCTTGAATCTTTGCTGAAAGGAAATTTGCACCATCCTGTAATTTACTAAATGGCAGTACAATATCTAACATCTGCTTACTGTTTCGCTTATACTGTCTATATGCCAAACAGATGGAGCAGCTTAAAGCTATAACCGGAACAGCAGGAATGACAAAGCAACATGCTATCATTCCTGCTGTACATAACAAGCTTACATAAAGTTTATTGCGACTTGTTAATGCAGTCTCATTCAAAAAACGTAAAGACATTACGTCTAATAGTTTACTGCTAAAGGTGCTCTGAGTTTCTTCAAAATCCTCCTCTAGCATAATGTCCTGCTGAGTTTGAACATCATTTATCAGTTTAAGAAGCTCTTTTTGAGTATAACTACGCTTACCTTCAGCTAGTGTTTTTGATACAACAGATGCAATCTCCGGAGGAATCTGTTCTGGAAGCTTTGTTGTGTTTACTGCAGCATTCAGCTTGTCTAACAGCATATAAGAACGACTTAATCTTGAACGATATGTTTCCTGTTGAATACTTTCTTTCTTTGCTGAGGCTTCCTGCTGAAGAGATGCTATTTGCTTATCAAGTTTCATCTGTTCTTGAGTTAAAGAATCATATTCTTGATTTGTAAGCTCGACTAAGCGCTCTCTCATCAGCGTGTCTAGGCGTTGTTCTGATTTCAGCTGCAAAGATGTAATATCACTATTCAGTTCTTCTATTTGTGCCTTGCTTCTGTTCATGTTTTGTTGAAGAACTGGTATTTCTTTTTTGAGCAAAGAAATTCTAGCCAGATTATCTTTGTAATCTTCTATTAATCCCATGACTGAAGTACCAAATGTGCACACCAGCAGACATATGAATCATACAGTGCACTATGAAAGGTTTTATCTTCATCAACTACTAAGGTAGGATTTGTCTGAATAAGCTTAGCAAAGCCTGCATCAACATCGGCTCTTGTACACCCACTTCTATGCAAACAAACTGTTAAGGTATCTTCCAACTTATGAGAACCTGAAAACTTCTGCTTAGCAATTGTCAATGTATCGATAGTTCTCAGCTTATCAATATTTAACTGAATGCCTGCATTCTTAAGATTACTAGCCAGAACTGGAAGGTCATAAGAAACAATATTATGGCCGCATAGACAAATATCTGGATCTGTTAGAAGCTTTGCAATATCCGGAGCTGCTGAAATGAAATCTCTTGTACCTAGAAATTCTAGTTTTTGTGAAGACAGTCCATGCACATTCACTGCGCTATATGGAACTATACCGTCATATAGAAAGTATTCATTTATCGGCTTTACAATATTGAAATTACTGTCACATAGGATGCCTCCGAATTCAAGAATATCAGAGGTTCTACTAAGACCTGTGGTTTCGACGTCAAAATATAAATATTTCAAGGCCCCTCCTAAATTTTATAATCATTAGTTAAGATAGGAGGCGTGTACTGCATTGCCTCCATTCGCTGCATAGGTAGATTCAAACTGTTTGTAGCTGCTAAAGATGCTAACTGCTCAGGTAATACTCTCTTATACTTTGTTAGTCTAGGTCCATATAAAATGCAAAGGTATTCTGGTTTATCCTGGCAGCTAGATATTATAATATCATTTTGTATATAAGGCTGTACTACGAGATAGTTATATCCAAGAGTCTTTAGCATGAAAGATAATGATGGAATGTCAAAATCGATGGCACTTATCAACTTTGTAAGATCTTTTGAACAAAGTTTATTAATTCCAACATCAACTTTAGGAGATGCAAGCATATAGGCATCTTCCAGTTCATTGAAAATTGGATGTATACCTAAAGAGAGCTTAAGAGCCGAACGCATAGCCTTCTTAGTAAACTTCTGCCCTTTGCGAACAACAATATTTCCACCTATTAGCAAGGGCGTTTCAACATCATGATACACAACTGATTGCATTGCATAGTTTAAAAGATTGTCTGCTTTATGTTCAAAGGTATCCTGTTCTTTATCAATATCCAAAAGTAACCTTGACTGCAGTGTTGCGAGATGGCTTAGCCATGTGTACAAAACAATTGTTGCCCAGCCATACTTTATATTGCCTATTCCTGTCTTAGCTACTATTGGATTTTCTAGGAGCTGCTTCATGCTATCGCTGTTAAGGGATGTTGTAATAAGCAGATGATTTGTTTTTATATCAATCTTCATCTAAATCAACTCCTATGTCTCCAAAGCGTAATAGATCACGTGTGCATTCTGCTAAAGCTTCATGCAAAGCAGAACGCAATGTAAGAACATCTGCAAGATTTGATTTATTTGAACGTGAAGATAAAACGCCGCGCAATAGTGTTATATCTGCATAATCAGCTGATGTCTGTGTGGTATCATAATTGTCACAGATTTTTGGCAATGCACTTATGAATTTTAGGCTCTGATTGTCTTCGTCCATGTATAATCCTAATCTGATATATTTTCTTAGTCCATTCTGAGGAATATATCCTGATTCGAGATTATCTGTAAGCATTGCGGCAAGTAAAGCACCCTGAATAATGCCAACTGCTAAGTCTGGCGAATACACTATACTTTCTCCTCTAATGAGTCCATCAACCTGCGGAATAATGGCAATATTAGAATCTGTATAAATCTGATCGACATCTGAAACTAGACCATACACTATTCTAGACATAGGATATGTCCCGGAATCCTGATAATCAAAATCTTCTGGAGTGCTATCTACTAAAGATCCATTAAATGCACACCTATTTGTTACCAGTTCAGTGTTTCGAAGGAACCTGAAGTTACTCTTGAGCTTTTCAAACAAACATGTTTCATTTTCAACATCCAGAAGCGGATTAGGAACTCCGCCAAACTTCATCATTATTGGAATAAATTCTGGTAGCGCCTGATAAATTCGCTGAGCTACTGTATGAAATCTCTTTGATGGAGAGAACTTTCCAAAGAACAAATGCATTAGTTCGAAGTTTGCAACAATCATATATTCATTATCAGAATAATCTGATCTTGTAAGTATGTTTTTTGCATATACCTCCGAAATGTTCTGCACCTGCTGTATATTATCTGCTCCAATAAATTCCAATAGATCTGCAATATGGTCTGGTATTACTTTTAATTCTGCTAAAGATGTTTGAATGTCTTCGATTATGTTCATGTAACTGGTGCGTACGCCTGTTTCAATTGCTCGTGTAGCAAAAGATAATGCACTATCTATAGCTGTTGCTAACTTACTGCAATAGGCTGAGGCTTCTTTTATATCATTGAATTTAATCAAGAGATCGTGTAATTTTTCAGAAGGAAAGTGATCAATAATCTCCTTGACTTCTTCATCAGTAGGTATGCTGGATAACTTAGCATAATCTTTATCTAACTTTTCAAGTACTTTAGAAATTCCCCAGTTGCCATCTCGCAGTAATCCCGTTATAGCTTTGTCTGATGAATAATGCGCTTTGAAAACTATTTCGCAATCACTACCATCATGAGATTCTAGTACACATACATGCTCCATATTATTCTTATAGACTGCTAAAGGTATGTAATCAATACACACCACGCGTGTAACAGTTTTAGACTGATGTTTAGCAAAGCAATCGGTCAAACTTGCAGTTATTTCAGATACATTCATGAATTAGCATCCTCCTTAACAATATTCAGAGTTCCGGACACCAATTGAATCTTTTTTAAAATGTCAATTGGTGCATATTCCATAGCTAGTCGATATTCGAATAGTTTACAAGCCAGTATTGAGAGTTCAGACTGCAGTGAATCTAACTGTAATATTTCGTGATCCTTCAGAATATGTGATCCTGATAACTGTGACTGCATTCCATCAGCAAAACTTATAAAATACTTAGAAATGTTCCTACAGTTTGTATATTTATGTAGAACATCATAAAATTCAGATTGCGACTGAATCTTGAATAAAGTTTTACATGCGCAATCATCTTCTTCAAGGGCTTTACTACACTTTACTGCATTTGGGAAATCTATATCAAATACAAATAATATTCCTGATCTTGCGTTAGCTAGCTTAGGTGTATAATGCGAAAAAAGTTGTGAGTCGATGCCTGCTAAGCGATGCATATACCAAGAACCACATTCAATACCATGAATATAAGCCCTTAGTAAGTGATATCTTGATGCAATATACTGCAGTTCTTCAGTATGATACCGCATAAAACATGTAGCGTAAACCGGTGTCACTGCAAGTAAAGACATATTAACGACACATTCATCCTCTGCTAAAGGAAGTGCAGAGAGTACACTGACTGCCCATGAGATTATTTTAGGATCACCTTGAATTGTGATATTTTGTTTTGATAACTCCAGAATGCTTGGGAGCTTCCATAATGCTATCGCCTGTCTATCGGGACCTGCATAAGATATTATGTCTGACGACATACTAAATGAAACTTTATGACATGGTATAAGCTTATCCAGTATTCTCAAATTCATATGGTTTGAAATAAGCACTTGCCAGAAATCGCAAACAGACATTGCTGCGTGAATATCTATATGTAAGTTTGCTGTATGAGTGCTAAGCTGTGCAATAGGATAATCACTAAAAATCTCATCACCATTTAGGTGTATGTTCATGAATATCTCTTTCTCTTCTTTAATGAACTTTATGAGATCCTGCTTTGTGCATGTGTATACATAATCGTTACGTATGCGTCTATCTGTATCTATAGACATCATCAGGTACAAATAGTCATCACTTTTGGGAAATGCTAAAGCATATGTCTGCTGCAAAGATGTCAACTCCTTCGTATTGTCTGATTTCTGTACGTGCAGAATCCTCCTGGAGGCAGCTGCTTTTCAAGCACCATAACATTTGAAGATTCTACAAACACCTTGTACAAATTATAAAGCAAATATGTATCACCAGAGATCACTCTTGACATACCCGTAAACATTGCTGCAAGCTCAGAAAGTTTTGCTGCTAAAGTTGGTAGCCCAGAACTTACAGCTGCGACACGTTTATCCATCATTGATGCAATGAAAAGCATATCATTGTCATCACTATTTGAATCAGCTGCACTTCTTGTACTAAACCAAATGAGTATTGCATACACAAATGCAATCAATGATTCAACAGAAACGTCATTGCGTATAGCTAATACTCTATACAATATCTCCAGGATATATCCACGTAGTCCTTTACATACTGTTTCATCGCTTACGTTTTTGAGAGAACCTATACCACAATAAGCCCTACAGAAATCTATAAGCTGTTCATTCATGTTAAGGCTACCGAGTATCTGTGTACAATCCCTAAGTCTTGTTTCTGCTAAGGTGTACTTGCCCTGAAATGCTGCAGCATAATTGTTAGCTACAGTTTCTGAGATCCTCTCAACTGCCTGAAGCTGAAGACACAAACTGCCATTGTAATAATCAACATCATATTCGATAAGCACAAGGGCACCCACAAGTGAAGTGAATGTCTTACCTATGTTAGAAATGTCATTACAGTCAAACATTCTACCAATCAGGCAATAGCCATTGCAATCCTCAAAGACGGCTCTAATAAATGGCTTGCCATCCTTCGTATTTCTAAACTGCACCTTTCTTAGCACTGCTAAACGTTTATCATGAGTGTTGGTAACATCTGCAGAATCAAGCAGATTGTATAGTGATTCTCCAGTACTAAAATGGTGTGTTGATTCTATTTCTTTTATCATGATTTCTCCTTATGACTTGTCTGAATAAGGTCTTCGATTGAAAAGTCCTCTTCGAGTTCAATATCTTCCTCTGCAGTTGCTTGTTCTATAGGTTCTGATGGTTTTTCTACTGGTTGCTCCTCAGGTTCAGTACTTTTTGCCCCACATAAATAAAATATAATAGGACACAAAACAAACCCTATTAGCTTAATTATCAAAGACATTGATAATACTCCCTGCTAAGACGACATAATCAGCATAAATTTCATTTCTCTGTTTGATGAATGCGTATGCTACTTTATCTGTAAAATACCCGTTTTTCTTTGTCCAGTCTATAAGTTCAGTTTCAAGTGCTAGAGCAAAATCAGCATATCTATCTAGAAGCATATCCAAATGTGACATAACTATATCTCGTATAGGTGGATGCATACCTGCACTAGCCCATACTCGTTCTTCTACTGATATCAATGCTTGAAAAAGTGCATAAAGTACTCTGACTGTAAGTGATGCCTTTATGTCAGTAATTACATTAATTAGGATTCGATAGTCCTCTATAGTAGATATGCATATAAACAACTTGTCCAGTTCTTTTAAAATGTCATCATCGCTAAGCTCCACTAATAGCTTTTTACTGTTCTCGCTTTTTGCATAATTAGTATCAACTTCTAAACCTTCTGATTCCATTTGTTTATAAACATCAAAAAATGTTGTAAGTTTAACCATAGCAACCTCCTCACGTTAGAAGTAGACTGTCAACTAATTCAGAAACATCCTGCTCTGATGTCTTATCAGCTTTTATCATAATCTTTTGCGATCTCAATTGATTAAGTTTAATCAATGCATCAAAGCAGAATAATACATAACCCAACAGTCTGTAACCACTTCCATCTGCTTTTAGATATAGTGGTAAATAGTTCTCATTCAATTTTGCTCTTTCAATGGTATGACGCTCTACTAAATATTCAAGCTCTGTAGTTGTTAGCTTTGATATATAAATGAATGGATATGTAAGCGATTTGCTTACAATAGGCGTAATACTACAGGTTGTCTGCTCAGTAGTATGCAGAAAGTTGTTTAATGCATCATCCACAGTTATTCACCATCCTATAGATCTTGTACAGTGCTAGCATCTTTACACTATTATTCTTCCCGGCTGCTTCCTGAAGTTGTAAAATGACTAGAATCATGAAGTCATAGCTGTACCTGCTAAATGATTGAAGCCATGCCTTTGCTTGATAATCATAAGAGATACCAAAAGACTTCCCAGATGATTCTATCCATTCCAATAAATTATCTTCAGATAACTCTCCAGAGTGATATTGATCATATAGCTTTAGCCATGTTGATACGTAATTCTGCACTTCATGATATATTGTATCTGGGTACTTTCTATATTTTATGAGTAAATCACTAACTGGCTTTGCTTTTTCTGGGTTAAAGAAGCATCTTCCAAAATTAGATAGAGTTACACCAGTGTATGGAGTGATACTCTTATTAATGTCCTTTACTGTAAGCTTTGTGCATGCCAAGTGTGGTAGAACTGAATCCAATACATACTCTTTGTATCGTGCACGACGTCTAATTCTTGTAACAACATCTGAAGTAACCAATTCTTTAGCTGCGCCATGGTCTAAGAGTTCTTTGTGAATGTAAGCTTCCAAGACTTCTGCGGAAAGCCCATAACAATTGAGATATATAAAATCACTAAATGGTTTAATATATTTCAGTTCATCAAATGTCTCTCTGACATCTGTAACTATAATAAGCTTCACCCACTGTAATACTGCTAAAGCTTTCAGATAGTCAATGTATCGTTTGTCTATTTTCGTTAATTTTCCTACTTCAGCATAAATCATATAGTAACGGCTCAACATTGGTCTGCTGTTAAAGCAGGTTAGATAGTTGATATATGTATCTGCAGAAATATGCTTAATGCTACTTGCGGTAAGCTTGGCCTCAAATGAAGCCAAGTACCTACCGTAAATATTTATGCCTTTACGCAAGACAATATTTTTTGACTTTTTAGTCTGCTGTGAAACAACGGGCATTTATATGCTCCTTTAAATCATCACTGAGTTTAGGAATAGTAGCGTCTTGAGGGAATAGTGCACAGAACAATGTTGCTGCAGCTTCTGCGCATGCAACTGCCTCGCCTTCGCCCAACGACATATCTGTGTCATCAGTGTCATTACATAAAGTGATACTATACTGATCAATAGTGTACCCTCTGCTAAAGAGAGACAACTTACCGAAGCCAAGGCTTTCAGTATTAGTATAATATTTAAGAGTTTCTGTCTGCTCAAAAGTGGGTAAAGAGTCTATCTGTTGCTTTAGAAGCGCTTCTTCTGAAATATTCAGAATTGCTGTAAGATCAGACATTGATGTACAGTTGCTTGCTGCAATGATAAGTGCTTTAGCTATTGCATCTATTTTTGTAGCGCTGCCATCAGGACTCGTGTAGTTAATCTTATTTGCACTAACACCTGTTAAAGCAGAAATTATTGCCTTGCTTGCTTTAACAGCAGCATCTTCTTTATTTAAAAGAATCCCATTAAAGAATGCTCTACTTGACTCAATAGTATTCAGTTTTGTAAAGAGTGTCTGCGTTAACATAGGAATGTAGCAGTCTGCTAAGATATTCCACATTGCATCTGCTACACCTGATGAAATAAGAATATTTTCACGTTCAGTTGCTGGAGAAATCCAAATAGCATCTTCGGATGCCCGAGTGAGATCCAAGAGCCCAAATTCTGAAATATCATACTGACCGCAACTCTCACATTCAAGTGCCAAAAGCTTCTCATGAAGTGCTATTGTAATACTCTTGATCTTTTCCTTTACTTCAAATAGCTTATCCTTCATATCGTGAAGCTGAATATCAATCTCTGCTAAACTTGGAACTTCTCCTACTGAATGCAGTCCCGCTTTGCTTAGCATATCAGTAACTATGTTCAAGGTTAAAATCTGATCTTGATAATTTGCAATTGGTCTTCCTATCAAATCTTTTGCTAGAAGCATGCGAACCGTTTTCAGTACAGCGATCTGGTCCTGATATCCCGAAACTTCATCTGCTAAATGATAAATATCTTTGCCTATCTCCGCAAGCTTAGGCACAACCAGCAATGTGTGTATAACATCAATAGGAGAGGAACCAATTGTAGTGAAATGCAACTGATTAATCATGTGACGAAGGAAATACTCTGCACGAGCACGTCCCTCATGCAACACATTGCTGCTAATATCAGACTCCAATTCTGCTAAATATGTACGATATGTATCTGCACTGAATAGATCTGTAATTTTTATTTCTACCCCAGCTCTATCTTCGAGCTTCTCATGAATTGCAGGTAGTGATTCAGCAAAAATCTGTATAGCCTCATCATTACCATCTGAATGTTCAATATAAATATTTTTTAAATCCTGAACAATAGCTGCACTGTATATACATACTGCTCCATTATTATTCTTTGAAGGTATAGTCTTAGTCCACTTAGTCTGCACTGCCTCCTTAAAAAGTGTTAAGAACACTCCAGATACTAAATTTACTGCTCCGCACTCTTCGCACACAACCGGCTGAATATAACCCATGCGTGCTGCAAGCTGCTGAATAGAAATATCTGCAGAAACAGGTCTGCCATTTATAGCATCCTGAGCATAGCTTACAGCATTAATGTAAGATTTTATATCTGAACAAAATGACTTTGCCTTCAGGATATCACGAGCACTATTCACTGCTCCACAATTTCCGCAGGTACACACCGCATTACTATTTGGGTATGTAATGCCCTGCATGAATGTGACCTGCCGAGTGCCATTAAGACAACCTTCAAGTACCTTTATTGATTCTTTTAAAGTAGCAATCTCTGAGGCAGCAGCCTCATCTTCTTGCTCCAATTCGGCAGAAATGAATCTCTTTATTCGTTGACTAGTCGTCAATGCTTCTGAATACAATTTTGTAATTTTATTATACAGAGTTTCTAATGCAGCAATAGTATCAAAGGCATTTCCTATAATCATTCTTATGCCTTCAATAGTATCATCAGCTTCACTGCTTCCAAAAATCTGTTCATCTGTGTAAGATGCTTCATCTAGCAATCGCCCCAGCATATGCAGAGCCTCTTTATCAGTGTCTGTTAAAGCTTCCATACCACTTGAGATACAGATCTCGCTAAGCTGCATAGGTGTGGCATTCTGAATAAAGAGAATTGCTGTACGCAGGCATGACACCTTAGGATTCACAAGATATTCTGAATCATCTGATGTCAAAGCTGTACGTAGCTGCTCAAATAGTATTCCATCTAGAGCACTATCAAATGTCTTTTTTGACATGCCAGTTGCTTCTGTAGATGTTGGTCTATTCTGTACAATGTCCAGTATAGTTTTGTGCTCCTGAAGTGAATAGCGCGCTATCGTTTCAAGCTCTAAATTATTCATTCGTGTTACCTCCTAAACTGTTTACAAATTCCTGAACTGTTTTATAAAGTGTACCCGAATCTATTAGGACTCCACGGGCAGCACCTATTCTATACTTCCTGGAATTTGATGGTGTATCTGCAACAATGTACATTACAGATTGTAAAGCACCCGACTGACGAAATTCTACATTACATTCGCGTCCTAATGCATTGAGCTCTGCAATATATTCATCTTTGGTTAACCCTCTACCATTATATGTCATCTCTGTTATATGTCCAGTTATAGCAATATTAATTATACCATCCATTGGTGGAGCGATAGTGATATACTTTGTTATTTCTGCTAAATCATCTGAATAATCCAGCAAAGTGTTTAGCACTTGAGCGCCAGTTTCGCGTCCACCAACTTTATCTGCAACAAAGCCAACAAAGTCTTCAACACCTGTCACATCAATAAGAAACTCAGACCAACTATTATAACTGCTAAAGAGTCTGTGTGCTTTAGTACCAACATTCGGGATGTGCATAAGCTCCACTAACTTTGCAAATGACAGATTACGACTATTTAAATCATTAATTAAATTTAGTGGCAGCGGTGGTTCCTTTATAAATTCAGATATAGAAGAAATGTGTGTCATTCTGCAATAGTCTGTTAATGTTTCAGGACCCCACCCTTTATATCCTAGGTCTTTCAGTAGTGCGTCAGCCTGATTTGCTACTCTGCGATAACATTTTGTGCTATTGCACTTCATAACAGTCCTAGCAAAATTAATGACCATATCCTGCCCGCAATATACACATTTTTCAGAAAAATAAGGATGCCAAGGTCCAGGAATCAGTCCTGCCTCTTTTGCATCATGTACTGTTAAGAATTCTGTAGACATAGTTACTCCTCAAATAAAGTGTCAAATGAAGATATATTTTTTAAGAATGTTGTTTCAGAAAACTGAACTAACTCATCTGTGAGGTCATCTTCCTCGTCATATTCTTCTGTGAGTTCTGATTCCCTATCTGCAACAGATTCCTTATCGGTTGCTTCCTGAATAACTGCAGTTTTTAGTTCAACATCAAAATGGTACTTAGTGCCATCTGTATCAACAAAAATATTATCTTCATAATTTCTATATGCAATAAGAGTCTCTAAGCTGACCTTTACATAGTCATCGTTCACATTATTTCCGTGCTCATCCTTGGCCGGTTTACGATGTAACTTTAAGTGTGACTCTACTAAAGGTTTTACTGCATAGTTCTTGAACTTTGGAATAATCTCACGTAAGTCATAATAATGCTCTGCTGCTCTTGGTGATATTCGTATAAGTTCATCCTCAACACGTTTTAAGCAATATTCTCTTATTCCTGCTAAAACTTGATCTCTGGTTTCTTCTGCTGTGATAGGTTTTCTGAACACCGGCTGTTCTTGTTTAAGCATCTGCCAAACATACCTTACCGGAGCCTCAAACTTTGATGATTTGCCCTCATACCAGTTTGCAATAACATTTATACCACAATAGTACGTAGGGTGTCCTTGTATGTGTCGCATGCAGTTGTCATTGATGAGTTTATACATAAAGTAGGGATTAACAGATGCATCAATACTCATAAGACACTCATCATGGATATAAGCCATAATCTTTACCTTGTTTTCAAAGCGATATCCTAATGGCTTTGAAGCATCCGGAACTTTGACATCTATTAGACCTGCTTTCTTCATAGCATCATCAAGGTCACAGAAAGCTGTACAGAAAATCTCACGAGCAAAGCTCTGAATTGGGAAATTACCTGCCTGTCTGCGAATACTTGACATCTTCTGTTTGGATATATTATCCAGATAGAAAAGTCTTGTTCGTCCAAGAGGATTTGAAATTCTACCTATTTTCCTGTCTTTCAGAAAATTAGGAAGTGTTGACTGACTCACTGGAGTTAATGCCTGGTCTCTATACTTGTTTAGCATGTCCTTTATAGGTGTCATACTTGCATACCAGAGGTCAAGCGTTTCATTTATTTCTGCTAAAGCTGCATCACGCTTTTCCTTGCTTAGACCTAGACCGTATTGTGATTGTAATATACCATACGCAGACATAGAATAAGGTATACCAAAATTAACAGATTTCACTTTTTTACGCTCGGCATCTGTCATGTCTTCTGCTGGTATTTTCAGTATAAGAGACCCTGCTTCGCGATGATAGTCTGCTTCAGGGTCATCAAGATGCTCTGCTAATACGTCCATTCCTGATAAACCAACCATGCATCGTGCCTCAATCTGTGCAAAGTCAAAGTCAAGTAGATACTCATTTTCTTTAAGTGGGCATACTAATTTCTTCAGACCCTTGTCAAGTGTTTGGATAAAATCTACTAAACGACCAGTTTCAGCACGAGCCATCTTAATGCCAGAGAAATATCTACCTGCAAAGTAATCCTTAGATAATGGTGCAAAGAAAGATGTCTTCAACTTCATAAGTTTCCTATACTTTGTTATTAGCGCAGGAATCTTATATGCTTTATTCTTTAAATCATCTCGCCTTAAAAGGATAGCATCAGAGCCATGTACTCCTAAGTCTGAGTCTGCAATAGCTGACATGATATCTTCTGGAACAAGATAATCAAATACTTCATCAGGATCAGTTGTTGTTGGCTTGTTTAATGCCTTTAATGTATATTTGTCTACAGATACTTTACCATCTGCCTTCATCTTTTCTCTGAGCTCTTCCGGTACAGCATAACCAAGCAAATCAAATAATACATACTGCAAATCTGGTCCAGATGAAATATTAAATGTATAGCGAGACTGGTAATTCAGCTCACCATGCTTTTGAGAAAGTTTAATTCCAACATAAGAGTAAATCAAGTTTTCAAGTACTGCTAAATCTTTATCATTAATGGCATCCATCTTATGAAGAAGATTTATGTCTATACCCTTTCCTTCATACTCAGAACGAACAAGTTCATTCTGAACACGAATATCTAATTGGTATGCTTTTACTTGTCCTGGCAATAAGCTTCTAAAGCTATCCATAAACACCATAAAAGTATGATCAGAGTCGGCACAGGCATATGCTTTACACACTTCTTCATCAACATAGGCAAACAATCCAGCATCTTTTTCTGATTCAAAGATATCTGAAAGCTCAATTACATCATAACCATACATTCTATGAGTTATTGCTTTCAGCCCTTTGCCACCCTTTCCGACTGTTGAGTCTATATTAAAGTACATCAAGAATGTATCTTGCGTTATATTCAATCTGATGCCAAGATCATAGAAGACCTTGGCATCATATAGACCATTATGAGTTATAATTGACTTACTTTCAAGATATGGCTGCAACCGTCTTAAAGCATAACTTAAATCAAGATTTGGAAAACGCTTATGACAAAACGGTATGTATATTCCCTGATTCCTTTCCCAAGAAATCGACATGCCAACAATTCTGCTCTTAAGTGGATTATCATCTGATATATTATATACCATAAGACCTGTTGTCTCGGTATCAACAGAGATAATAGGCGCTTTTTCAATGTAACTAATAGCCCACTCAAGAAGCACTGGAGTGTTTATTATCCGATAGTCCTTATTTTTAAGCCAATCCAAATTCAAGGTATGTCTTAATTCTGCTAAAGTTTTAGCATTTCGTGAATGAGTATACTCCATGAATTGAGTTGTCTGTAAAGCACTATTTTCAAACATTGTTTACCCTCCAAAATGCGATGTTTCTTCTGCCTGTTTTGGAAACACTGCATAATAAAGCTCTTCTTTAGTAAAGGCAACATTAACCTTAGCATTTGCGGAAACTCGTCTACTTCCAGTAAAGAATACTGCATCTTTACCTGTTGGTGAGATATATTTACGTATGAACACAATCATGCGATTAAACGCTTCTTTTGACAAGCCGTCAATAAAGAATACAATCTTTCCGTCTGTATCTTCGCCAAAGAGAGATGGTACTTCTTCTTTTTCAACAGTAGTTTCTAAGGTGTCTGCTTTAGTGTAATTCGCGTTAGTCAAATCAACTGCTAAATCAGGATCTTCAACAAGGTATGCTTCTTGAGCATAAGCTGCTTCTTTCTCAGCGTAGTCTTCATCCTGTTCTGTACGCATATCAAAATTTGCAAAATCCACATCATCGAGAGCACTGAAGTTACTAAATGTGTCTGTCTTTGGTTCATCCACTGTTGTATCCAGAATTTCAGAGTATGGAATTACTTTATTATTAAAAAGTAAATTAAGATGCTTGTATTCTCCTGATTTAAGCAGATAGTAATCAAACAACTTAATATATCCATTATACTTGTCATCTTTTGTATCCGGTGGAAGTGTTGGATCTATTTTATACTCCGGTTTCCTGCAAGGCTTTGTGTAGAAAGGCAGTCTTGGCTTTACATAATAATTAAGTAACTTATCATGAATGACTCGTGGATCAACAATATTAGTATCTCCAATTGTAGCCTCGAGTTCTTTAGAAGCTCTACGTGCAAACCAATCTGTTATTCCATCCCAACACAACTTTGTATAATCTTCATCTGCTAAAGATTCCACATGGTCTTCATAATGATCATAGTATTGCTGATTGGCTTCATACTTTGCTATGCATTCCTCAACGTATCCAATTGGTGCTTCATATGAATCTGTTTTACCTTTTCCCCAGGTATCAGTAACAGCAATACCCATGAAGTAAGTTGGATGCCCTGGCAATTTAGTCAGATTTGTTTCCATGATGTACTTATACATTCTATATGGATGAATACTCTTATGCACCTGAAGAACAACTTCATCATGGACGAAAATATTCAAGAGTGCTTTTGATTTGTTAAAATCTTCGGAGATAACTCCTTCTGCTTTTAACCTGTTAAAAAGTTTAAGAACACCTGTGAAAAATATCTCACGAGCAAGACTCTGAATTGGATAGTTACCAGCTTGTCTACGAATACTTGCGCAATGTTTGTAAGACATATCTGATAAATCAAATAGTCTATAGCGTCCCATAGCGTTCTGAACCTTACCATATGTTCCTATAACTCCCGGAGGATTTTTAGCTATAGGCTGTAGAGCAACATCCCTAACATGCTCAAGATAATAATACAGTGGATAAAGCTTATTACGCCATGCAGAAAGTTCACCTTCTGTTTCTGCTATGATGTTGCTCCATTCTGATTCAGGATGACCAGCGAGTTTTGGTTTTGCAACTGACATAGCATTAGCTCCATAAGGAACAGAGAAATGGATTGCCTTGACTTTCTTTCTCTGCTTGTTTGTCATTGTATCAGGTGTACAACCTGCGAAAATAGCGCCACCCTCGCGATGGTAATCCTTCTCCCAATCATTCAAACGTTCAATAAGTGCATCAAGATTTTTAGACTCTGCTACTTCTCTAATCTCTGGTGGAAGTTTATTTGACTTTGTCAATTGTTTCCAATATGTAGCTGCTAAACCCAGCATGACTCTGAACTCAATCTGTGATTTATCAAAAACGATCATATACCAGTCGCTATCTCTTGGTACAACTAGTTCCTTAAGAGAGCCCTCTAGTGTCTGAATCTTATTAATAACACGGCCTGTTTCTGCAGATGTCATACTGTTGTCAGTGTTATAATATCCTGTTGCACTTTCTGCTAAGAGTGGTCCGAAGAATGATGAGTCAAATTTCTGCAGCTTACGCCAAACCTGTAGCAAATATGCAAATGGATACTTATATCCCTCAAACTTGCTTTTGCTTATTAGTACATCTGATGAATCTACTCCAAAATCTTTTGCGGATGTTATCAGATCTTCTTTTAGAAATTCAACCCTAGTTGTAGATGTGTATTCCAATAGCCTTGATATTGCATCTTTACCTGATGTTCTTGAGCCTGACTTATTCGTACTTGTTATTGGGTATTCGAGCAAATCATATAAAATATAACAAACATCCGCAGGCGCAGAGAATTGTAAAGGTTTTTCTGATTCTTTTGGGTTAACTGCTTTCTTTGTGAAGAGCCACTGTATTGATTCAATGAAGTGATCATATTTGCAAAGAGCTTTTACTTCTTCAACAGTAGGTACATACCCTTCAGGTTTGTTTGCCTTGATTGCTTTTACTGCTAAAGCTTGTGTTCCGACTGCTCGCAGATACTGATTCATCAAATCTTCTACATGCTGCATATCTCGTTTATTTACATCAGACATAGTATGCAGCAAGTTCATATTTATCGGTGCACCCTGATATTCAGCAATCGCAAGTATATCAATAAGCTTGACATCAAGTGTATAACAAGGCATATCCTTGACATAAGGATGCAAATAGTGAAATAGCTGCAAGGTATAATCAGAGTCAGAACAAGCATATACCTTTATGAGTTCCTTGTCAATATCCGGAATGAGCTCAGGTATTACTGTTCCACCAGTAAGCTCATCCAGTTCTATTGTCTCATGATTAAGATACTTTCGTGTCAGAGTTTTCAGTCCTTTTGAACCACTTTTCACACTCGTATCCAGATTAAATGCCATCAACAATGTATCTTCAGCAATTGGAATGTAATATCCATAACTGTACAAGACTTTGAAATCAAACATGCCATTATGACATATTATCTTCATCTTACGCATAACGGGATATACAATGTTCATAACTTCTTTAACAGAAAAACTGCTAAAGACATTGGACATGAATGGTATATAGATACCCTGGTTTTTCTTCCAGGATAGGGACATGCCGCAGATTTTTGATCTCTTTGATGCATTACCTTTAAACCAGTAGAACTTGGTTCCGGTTGTCTCAGTATCGAAAGACATGTATTCATATTTCTTGGCGTCTTCCATCAGCTCTCTAAGCTCTGCTAAAGATTGTATCAATCTGTAATCCTTTTTACATCTTCCATGCTCATCAAAATACCAAGACATATCATGGTCTTTAATTACTTCATTGAATGTCTTTAGTTTCTTACGATTTACACCGGCAACAACATCACGAATTGAATCATGTGAAGTATAAGGAGTGTATACGACACCACTTAACTGACGAGTTGAAGTAATAGTGCTGTTAATACGAATAATTTCTACTTGATACATACCAAACAGGTACTCGCCTTCAGCTAACATACCTGATGTAATATCAATTAAATGTTTAGTTTGAGTAAGCTGATTAAGCACTGTAGATAGCACCATAAAGTTACCAGAGTATTTTGTGATTAAACCCGATTTGCTTATTATTGCACTACCAACTAGATAGGAATTATAAGGCTCTGGCTTTACAGTATTAAGAAATAATGGCTGTAACTCTTGTGCAGAGTCCTGAGATGAAAATGAGTATACATCAAATCTACATAAGCTTGAAGAACTTGATGAAATACAGAAGATAAAACTATTAGACGCCTTCAGCGTACCAATCACTTTCATAATATACTCCTAAAGACTTATATGTTCTTACTGGTAACCTCATTGTAAAAATATTCTCGATATCAATAACTACTTCTGGGGCATCATAAGAGTCAGAAGCAACTGTCATACAATATCTACCTATACTTACAGGTATTCTTGCTGAGCTAGCTATAAAACCAGGTATTCTGTTCTCATAGAGCTGCAAAATCAAATTTAAAATGATATGAATGAAATATCCTACTTTTGCAATGATGAACGCAGTTATTCTATCTTCCACTGCTGAACAATCTGCTGCTAAATCTATAGCTGTAGATGCTAAGCATATCTTGCATGTTGATTTACTTTCAATAATGTTTAGCAATGATGCATCAAGCGTCGGCGAGACACCCACTAAACAACCGAGGTTTATCTTTTCAAGCAAGTCCTTGTCCTTAGCTGTAAATGCATAACTTAGCGTTAAATAATCTATATTATATTCTTTACACGATTTCTTTAAATTCTCTCTTATTGTTTCCAAGGGTGTGTTAAACATATATGCTAATGCATAATCCAACTTATCATGAAGTGTGTATAGAAAACAGCTACTCTTGGAATAACTCATAATGCCTGCCTGTTCCAGTGCGTCAAATCTATCATGAATAAGATAATTGCATCCGTATTCAGCAATGTACCTGGAATCATTAGACTCAAAAGCTCCTGAACAATAATCTACATATTCCGCTTCAAATTGTTTACGAAACTCTGCTAAGAGTCCTGTCTTATCCTTGAAGGCATTCATTTCTGCTCGCTGCATATCTACTTTATTCTTGATAACTGATGGCCTTCTGCTCCAATAGCTATATGGACCTTGTGTTCCAACCAATCCTTTAGGTACATCTGTCAGATCTTTAAGTGTTATCAAATATTCTGCCACTGTACTTTTCCTCCAAGCTGAAAAAATGAATCTAGAGGAGAGAGTGTATACTCTCCCCTAGGTCTAATTATAAATGAATAGTTAAACATGTCTTCAGGAATAAGCTTCATGCAAGATAAGTCAATAAATGAATTTACATCATCATATCCATACCTCCTAAGAATATCCCTGTTAAGTGTTGTAGTACATAAAAGCTCTGAACCATCCGGCAATGTGAATATAATGTCTGCAATCTGTGAAAATAAAAGTTCCATGAAATCTGATTACCTCAAACTTATTTCTGATGCTGATTTGCAATCTATACTGTCTTCGCATCTCCCTACATACACAAGGTCTTCTGTTAAATAGTAGTCTGTACCTGTTTCTGGATTATAGAAAGATACATATGTGCCATCCTGCTTACGATAATAATGGTTATCTATCGCATAGTTCTGAACTTCAACTCTAAGCTCTTGCAATGCTGTAGCTGCTGTCCATTGAGATCGCATCTTTGCTAGATAATATTCCTCTGTGGACAGTGCCTTAATGTAAAGATCGCTGTTCAAAGTGAACTCAAAATTTCTTGAGTTTTTATTGTTCAACGGCTGTACCAGATCGCGAAGACTCAAGGAGTCAGAGATATAGTTCCTAAATAAGGCAGAGTCTTTATTCAGCTGTTTTAACCCTGCTAAATATGACGTGTCTATTGCCTTTAAGGCGATGCGTATTGCTCCGCATAAACATGAGCAGTACTGTCTGCTGAGGACTTGGTCTCGCTTAACATTTTGATTACATCCTGGTGCAACCTGTATATGCAAAGATTTCCGCAAGCTATCAATTAGCATCTTATAAGGATCATTCAAACCAAATGCAATATCACTAGCCTGATTTAATGGAATTGCAAGCTCAGTGTTAATAATAGAGAATGTACTACTTGCCACCAAGAGTAAATGAGCTATGTCGATGAAGTAAGTGCGCTCTTTTTTGTCTTTCTTTAACATGAAAAGATCTGTCTTTTTTACATCTCGTAAGCAAGACATATAGTTTCTATTTGTCTTAGTTGCCGTATTAGATTGAACTGCAATACCATCAAGTAAGCTGATGATTGAAAAGCTGATATCCATTATATACTCAGGATCTGCTAAAGATTGACTACTACCATCAATTTCTGCGGTGCATGTCATAACGAGAATATAAATTGTAGAGTAAAGACTGAATAGTGCATTAAATATATTCTTCAAAGGTGTCAACTCTGCAAGCTCATCAGTGAAGTCTGCATTATAACCATAATAGCTTCCTTCACAGAACTTATCCACTTCCAACATCATTTTTGTGAAGCTCTGTAAATCATCTAATGACACCTGAACAAATTCATTCCTGATGTTATCACATAATCTACCCTGTTCTGGAAGCCATACAAGCAAGCCTCTCATAAGTAATTCGCATGTTCCATCCTGAAGAGCACCAACAACTATATTCAAAGAATCCTGTGTCATCCTTTGCACACATTCACTTACCTTAACCTTCACAAAATCTATAAGTGATATTGGTGCTTCTGCCTGTTTATACTTTGTGTTCCTACTAAAGATAAATGAGCTGGCAAAGCTTTGCAGTCTACTTTCATTAAGCACTTCATTAATAAATATGCGATAAAGCTCACCAACTTGAGGCAACTCAAATTGGAAATGTGTAAACTGTGTGTAGGCTGTGCTAATCTCAGTTCGACTATCAAACACTGTCTTGCTTGGAATATGTGCGTTGCCTAACTTTAGATCTTTTGGTATCTCTGTTACTAAAGACTTAGCTGACATCTTTAGTAATTTGTAAACCTCACTCTTTATCTCTGCAGTTGCTATAAATGTTACTGGTGTAGCATCAAGCCCATCAGAAAAACTATCACTATCTGTATTTTCATGACCTAAACCAATACAACTCATGAATGATGGGATAGTTGAACAGCTGTTAAAGATGTTTAGCTGTCTATCAGGAAAATGCATCAAGTACTGCGACCATACAACTGCTAAAGATGTTCCATAGGCGTGCAAAGCACCATTGAGCTTCACCACTCTACTTATACATTTTATTATTTTTGAAATGCGCTGATATGTCAGGTCATCATACAACTCATAGTACTTATTATCTGGTTCTATGAAATTGTTTGGTAAGTTACGATCTACATAATATGTATTTGAATTATCTCGAACTCTGCCGGCGCAATGATTCGTTACAATGTCAAACACAACTTCATGATAATTGGTTGCAGTCATATTCTGACATTTATTGTAGATGTCAAGAACTAATTCTTTATTTGCCTGTATCTTTGCCTTAAAACTAGCATCAGTACTATCTATAATACCTTTTCCCAAAAGCAAAGCCTCTCTATCAAATAACATTGATTCTCTGCGAGATCTATCAAAGCAAGGAACAGTGTACCTGACAGGACTACCTATACATAATGCTGAATTGCCCAATGCCGGTTGTACTTCAAAAGTATACATCTTCGCGATGTCTGATGTGCGACGCACATCATACAGCTTTTGAATTCCAGCAGTGATTCTTGGCTCAATATAAGGCAGGAGAATGTCTACAATACTTCTATAGGGTCGTGCATATCCTTTCCCTTTCACACGTTGGAATAAATCAACATCAACATCTTCTATACTGCTAAAGGTTTCAAGTAAATCAATATCTACCTTTGCAGCTTCTTCATGCAGCTGCACGCTATCAACATAATAACGTAAACGTCCGCTTGAGTCAATGTTTCCTACACTGCCCACTAAATGCTCATTCTGCAATACCTTAAACCACTTGGATATAAAGAATTGCATAACGCTACCAAGATACTTTTCAACTATAGTTTCCATATTGCTGTCTTCATCAAAATGAAGGCTGTCACAATACTTTGTGAATTCTATTAATGCATCTTGCATAAGTGATGGCTGCTTATTGAACAGCTTAAACTTGTCATTACTATGACAGCGTCTCAGTAATCCTTCCTGCAACGTAGGCAAATTGCTATAGATACCCAACACTGTTGCATTACCAGATGCAACAGTGAGGTAGGTATCTAGAACTTCGCTGTTAAGGTAGTTCACAAATGCATGAAAATGATCAGCATCATCCCATATACAAGACAGCATACTGCTAAAGGCCTCATCTGACCACTTTTCATCTGCATATTTGTTATTACAAATATCTTTGCTGTTGTCCTTAACAAACTGTAAAAAAGAGGAGGAACTAATACCTATGAAAAACTCGTCAACAGACTCAAGAGTAGAATGCTTAAAATAAGCAATCATATCTGTTAGTGAAAGACGAGTTAGCAAGTCAAAGAAAGGCTTACCAATATCAGAAAACTGTTCATATGTTTCAACAACATGAAAGCCATTATGTGCGCTCTTTTCCAAGCCACCAACATATGTACATGTATTTGCGAAATACTCGCAAAGTGTCTTTATATCCAGTAATCTGATTGTTGTTTTCAATCTTCTACTACGCATAGCTCCTCCTTTATTTTAGTTAGAGAAAAAATCAGTTTCGGTCACATCACCACAGTTATCAACAACAGTTTTTACTTCCTTCTGATCTTCTGCAAGTAAATCAGCTGCTCTTTCCATAAGATCATCATCAGATGATTTTATCTGCTGTTCTTCTACAGGGGTCTCATCTTCATCAGTCTTCTTTGTATTATATGTTGTGAAATCTGTGTTGACTAATAGAGTTTCAACGCTTTCAGACTTCTCTTCATAAGCATCGACTGCTAAAGAGGAACGTTCCTCTAGGATTGATATATCTTCTGTTTGTATCAAATCTGTGTTTATTGCTTCTGGATTCATAGACGTAAACTGCCCGATGATTGATACTGTCTGAAGCTTGCCTGTTGCTGTTTTGTAATCGCCTATCAGAGCAGAACCTACATTAGAGTCTGAGGTATTCACTGCTCCTGAAACCACTGCTGAAACCATATTCTCACAAGCGTTTGATAATGCAATGTTAGCTAATACCTTGTTTGATTTAGCCATTGCATTACGCATGCTCAGATACTCTGGTACATAGGAGATATTATTCTTTCTGAGGAAAGATGTTCTGTACACCTCATTACGAACAATTCCCTTACTCAAATCTGTTGTTTCTGCTCTTCCAAATTCTGTTAAAGAACGTGCAAAAATCTCAAAGTTCCTAGCATAGATTGTTTCATTGCTGAAGCAATTGCAAAGCTGTTTCCAGATATCAACCTGAACATTAAGAGTATCAGTCAATGCCATCCAATAACCATACTGACCTGCTGTTATGCCTGCTAAAGGTTGCCCCTTTACAACATTTTCATTGGTCTTTACCTTCAAACCGCTAAGGCTTGTGATTGGAACTGACTGGATCACTGCTCCAGTATCATCTGTAAGTGTGATGATATAGATATGCTTATTCTCTGACGGTATTTCTATTGTAACTTTGGAAGCAGTTGTTGCAATAGGTAATGTCATACGTGTATCTGCATCAAGAGATGGTACTTCTGTATGATTATTACTTAGTATACGCTTAAGTTTAGTTTCAGCTGACTCCTCTGATGAAGCATCAAGCTTATGTGAATCTAGGATTAACTGAGTTATTGGATTTCCGACTGCCTGCACAGCCTGGTAACCAACTGACTCTCCCCAATCAGGGAAAGTGTGCGTATCATACTTCACACCGAAGCAACGCTGACATATACCTGTTGTCGATGTGCATTTCAGAGTTGTATATATCGGCACAGAAGATACTCCTGCCACTTCAATATCATGAATTAGCGTGTCTCCTATGACAACTTCATCTGCTAAAGAGTATACCTTGTCATCTATCATAATGATTTCATCAGATTCTTTGCATAAAATGTTCTCTCCATGACGCGACCATATATCTGCATATGCAGATGTATCTGGGTTGTTCTCCAGTTCAGAAACATCAAGGACTCTAAAGTGCAACATGCTCTTTGAATCCTTTGTGAGTTCATATGACAATGTAACATAATGATACTTATTTTTAGAATCCCGTGTAATAATGAATGGAGCTCGATATAACTGAAGCATATGAACAACCTCATCTGAGATAACTGTGCTTTGCAGTAATGCAGTAATGTTACTCATATATGAATTGTAATATGCAACCGCTAAATCTCGCTTGCCATAGCAGAATTCACACTGTAACCAGATACTATCTGGAACCGCAGCAAATTCTTCTTCTGTTACCACCAGATTGTCTTCTCTGCGGTCATTGTCTGAGAATACCACATTATATTCGAGCGGAATCCAAGTACCATGTGCATCACAGTGACCTCCATTTGTGTTAATGTGCAAATGTTCTGCTAAATAGATGCAATGACGGTTAAATTCACCTGCCTCAGCTGTGGTTAGCTGTGCTGCGGCTGTCTGACGTCTACCTGTATACGCGTTCTGCATGAAATAACCCGGTGTCAGGCCATCCAGATAAGACGTAAGTATTGGTGTTGCCATTGCTTTACCGGAAGAGTTTGTAACAATACCTACAAGCCCCGCAAGTTCTAGAAGCTGAGACACATTTCCTCGTGCACCACTGTCTACAATCATAAAGATATTAGACATTCTATCAAACTTTGGTCCAGAAGTTATTTTCTCTGGATCACTGTTAAATGCTTTCTCCAACAGTTTCTTTAATGACTTAATTGTCTTCTGCCACTTGGTAATTGATATACTATCCTTACCTTCAGCTGTACAGAAACCTAGATTGTACCATTCATTCAGTTCTTTCTCTGTCTTTGTCATTCTTTCAAGCTCATCGCTAATAATTGCTTTTACCGGTAAGCTTATAAGATCATAGATTGACAGAGTAACACCACTAAGATCAGCCATTCTAAACCCGATATACATTAACCTATTGTAGACAGCTCCGAGAGAGTCACCATAAGGATCTTTACCAAGTCCATACTTAGTGAAGTAGTTTATACAAAGCTTTTCTACATCACCAATAGTGTTCTTAGAAAGTGTGTAGTTCACTGCTAAAGAGTAGAGATCAGGATATCCTAAAATCTCTGGTGCATGCTGAGTTGTAAATCCAATTCCATCCGGTAATAATGCATTTACTAAGAATCTTCCTGCCTCAGCAATATACTTGCGTTCATTATAAATACACAGTATTGTGTCATGGATATCAAGAAGACCACTGTAGATGTCTCTAGTAATATCTTCTGCAACACCTACAGATTTTCCATAGGGCGCTGTAATATGCTTATGACAATCTAGTGTGTAAACTGCATGAATACAATCAGGTTTGTATACAAGGCTATTGTCTTTATGCATAGTAGCATAATAAAGGCCAAGAATCATGTCCTGGTTAAGAGCAATTATGCCGGAACCATCTTTAGGATCAATGATGTTATTTTCAGACATCATTTTATCTTCAACATCCTGCATGGCTGCTTCAACCATCGGGAAAAGTGCAGCCATCTGGTCGCCATCGTAATCTGCATTATATCCGTGGCAGTTCAGCGGGTGCAGCTGCAATGCATATGAATCAATTGGCTTTGCCCTTTGCCCCTGAATACTGAACTTATGAAGAGAAGGCTCTCTGTTAAGTAATGTGGGGTGAGTCTTCAGTAACATATTAAGTATATCTATAAGCTGGGTATAACAAATGTCAAATAGATCATTTACAGAGTTAAGAGTTATTACTGACCCTGTTGTACTTTCATACTCTTCCTTAAGTTCTGCTAAAGCTGATTCTGTGGATGCTGTCATTCTGCCTAGAGTGTAATTCTGGAACCCGTGCAGATTATTATTTGCTACAAACTCGCATAGATGCTTGAAATAAGACGTACTGTTGTTTTTGACATGCTTACCAATGATCTGTAGCATATAATGCTTAGATGTATCACATATCTCTGCCGCAATATGGGAATCAAATATTGTCGTCAGCATACAGATTGGGACACCGCATTCTCCAAATTCAAGGTCAGAACCAATTGTAATAACAGAACGTCCAGTGTAGGAAAGCCTCTTTGAAAGCAAAGTATCTCGCATGATAGAGGACTTGGTTTTATGATCAATAAGCTGGTCCTTCAGCGAAGGATCTGAAGAGTCTGTCGCTTCAAAAGTTATTTTGCTAATTGTATTATACAGCTCTGTTTCGCGTCTAGCTCGATTACCATCTGTGTTAGCAACACCAAGCAAACGTATAGCGTTGACCACATCGTTAAGTTTAGCATCGATAGGATTACTCATCTTAGCATCGGACATATTTACTGCACGATAGCCAACAGGAGGTATAACCATACTAGTTACAATGAAATCCTGTAAAGAGTAATTCCTCAAGAACAAAACTATATCTGTTAAATGAGGAAACTCTTTTTTATTAATGAGCGATGTATTTTCAGAGCAAGGCTTGCCTGAAATCTTACGACATAATGATGCTCTAAGGTCGTACCGTTTAAAGAGAGAAACAACAGCTCGGATACCTGTACCTGTACGACGTGCCTCTGCAGTAATCATAGAGTTTGCACGTGTTTCAGTCTTACCTGTGTTAACTTCCTTCTTGACTGTTGATACTGGGACTATAATAGGCAGCTCATATGTATCTGGGAGCACTACGCCATACTGATCTGCTAGAAGCTTCTTCAGAGCTTCTTCCGTTGAGTATGTCTTCCATCCAACAATGCACTTAGTTCCTTTTACGATATCATTAAAGAAACTGTTATGCGGTGTTTTACAATCTGTTTGAATAACACCATCTTGATAGTAGGCATATCTAAACATACTAATAACAGAATCAGATTTCAGATACAGTGGCATAATAATCTCACAAGAATTATCTTCACTAAATGGAAGTTGAGCAAACAAGGTTCTATTTGTCTCATTCTTGAAATCCTTACCAAAGATGCTGTCGTCATGCAGTAATGCTTTAGGCGTCATGCTTCCTCTATTAAGGAGGTCGATTCTGCATCTATTTGGATAGCACTTATCAATGTATTTCTGGGTCAGCAGTTCTACACGAACTCCTTCATCATTGACTGCTAAATGTGCACCCATCATCTGGAAATATGCCTGAAGGAAATCGAGATTATTACTTCTGTATTTTATGTCTGTGCTTTCGCGATGCTTGATAGACATATCAAGAGTTTGCTTAGCCTTAATAGCATCAGACTGTGCTGTAAACAAAGAGTCCAGTGTTGTAGTTGCACCATAGGCAGTTACGCACCATGTACATAGCTCAGACATTCTCTGTCCTCCACCAGCGCCTCCCTGTGGCTGACCAGTACGTGCAGACATATGACCCTTACAATCTGAAGTAGCATTATATTTAGATGTACTGATATGCTCCAGTCTAAGCATATACATGTTACCGATAAATGCTTTACGAGGATACTTCAATCCGGTGCGTGCATCATAAAGATCTTTTTCTACTAAATCATATTCCTTGGCAAGTGCTGCGATATCCTCAACAGATCTGTTTGCAAATGGTTCAAGAATCTGAATCTTTCCAGTCTTTTCGCAAATCTTACCCAATGTACACTCAGGTATTTGTCCAATATTTAAACGCGCTAGAATACCGAATGGATTAAGTATAATATCCGGAACTTCGCCATCCTCTGTATATGGCACTTCAGAGTCTTTAAGGATTCTACCAATAACGCCTTTATTACCATGAAGACCTTCCAGCTTATCGCCTAAGGTTACATCAAGAATGTCACCCAGGTCGATAACAACTATGACATTATCTGAATTATTGTGATCTGTAAACTGGTGATGTCCGATAATAAAGCCTGACTGACCTATACCTACCTTTTTGGTTCCAAAGTGTGTTTCGCCATCTTCATCCGTGCTTACTGTTGCAAGAATGTCCTGCCCAGTCTGCACGTAATATCCGTTAATAGGATATCCGGTACTGTCAAGCTGAGGAATTACACCATGCTCATTTGCTCTAAACTCTACATGTTCCTTGCGTGACTTATGCAGAGTAAACTTTACAGATGTAGTCTTAATTACTGCTAAACCTCTACGTGCCAGAAATGACTCTGTAACTTCTATACTGTCCTCATATGTATAACCGTCAAATGACTTAAAGAGAACTTTACAGTTATTTCCTATAGCAACGCCATGATGCTTCAGCTTATCTGATGAGAACTTGACTGTATCAAAGTTTACTGTGTCCTGAGCGAAATCAGCTTCTGATAAATCAACGTCACTATTATAAAAGACAATATCATTACCCTTATAATATCTGCCTGCAGAAGTTGCATGCTGTGGTGGAGCAAGTCTAAGATACTTTACTGAACCATTAAGCGTGCTCTTACAGTTGTCAAAGCACTTCTCAAACTTATAGGACTTTCTGTTGTTGATAAGATCAAACGTAACAAATAATTTATTTGCATGCTTATAAGCAGAACCATAGTATACACAAGCATCATCTGCTAAATCACCTGACTCCCCGTGTGCAATCAGATAGTCACGTATCATTGTATCTGCTGTTGTAATGCCGATTTCGTAAACACCTTCAATACCTGTTGTTACAAAAGGTCTTTCAGCCTTCAAAGGAACAAGCGCCTGCCTTTGTGCTGATGCACACATGATCAGACGTTTAGGTGAATTCATATTTGCACCAGGTGCTGATGCAGGTAGAGGACCTAAAGTCTGTACACCAGACATATACTTGGCTGTAACATCTGTGATTGGTGCTGAAACAAGTTCACCATCAATTCTGCAATTAGGCACAAGGAATGATGGATCGTTTGGATGTTCATTCCAAAGCTGAACCAAATCTGTTTCTGCAGGTGCAATAACTTCAGTCAGCTCATCAATAGCTGAAATATAAGTCACTTCCTCTGCTAAAGATCCCTTTGTAAATCTATAGATAGGTGTTGTTATAAAACCGTATTTGTCCAGCTCACTAAACAGAGTTAATGCAAGGTTTAAGCCGACCTGCTTAGATTCTGATGTGGTATAAGGACAAATTCGCCCATATTGCATACTCTGAATATCACGAGCACTGCTTGTAACATTCTTAGCTGTTGTTGTCAGCTTATATGATTGATCAAAAGTACTAAGAGAATTTGTTTCATCAAACTGTTGATAATAAGCTTCTCCTGTCATACTCTTGTATACATCCTTTAATGTCACTTTGAGTTTTGAATAATCATATGAGGCAAGCTGTGCTATCAGATCATCATTTCTGACTACTTTGCGCTTTGCACTTCCAAGATGTGAGTTAATCTGCTTCATAATAGCATGTATAAAGCCATTTAAAGCATTCTCAATGCGCTTCTCATAATCTTCACGAATTGAATTAATGACCTTATTGTATATCTGGTCTGGTTCGTCGATGTGAGCCAGTCCTGATAAAGCTTGATCATAGACTCTCAATACACATAATATCTCATCGAAGGATAGCGTCATATCAGGTTCAAATTTCTTAAGAATAAATTCACGGTCCTGATAGTTTATAGAAATGAAATCAACAGCCTTATCACTATCTAATAGTCTGATTATAGAGTCTGTAATGATTTCTCCTGCTTTTATAATCTGACCACTGCTAAGAGTCACATCCTTATTCAGCAGAGTCCCCTTTGCGCGTGCAAAGCTAACTAATCTCTTAAATCTTGGGATTTTCTCTTCCCCTATACGTAGACTGTTATTATTTAAACGCTGTTGAAGTTCGGCTACTGGATCAGCCCAAGTATAATCGGCTGCGTAGCCTGTAATATGATGAAGTAAAGCATCTGCACAAGCTGCTAAACTGGACTCTTGGAACTTTGGTGTGTTTCTCTTCTCTGAAGTAATATTTACATAGTCGTTATAATATGCACTCTGAATCAAAGAGCAATCAGAAAGCATATCAGCTATTTCAGCATATGTGCAGCTAGGGTTACATGATACTGCCTTTAAAAAGGCAAAAAGTGGCATCGTTGAGGATTTACCTCTACGCCCTGTTATAGTAACAGATGCCTGTGCATCTCTTGCTGTTGGTAGCGGAATAGAGATTGTAATAACCTTAGCAGCACCTCTCTGCAGGGAGAGTATTAACTTGCCATCTTTGTCTCGCAAAAGATACCAGCCACTCGCAGGATGAGATGTATTAATTATCGTCCACTTAGTGCCATCTATGACTAAGCCACTATCTGTTAAGATAGGGAGATCAATTAGACTAGCAGTTGTTTCAAGGCAAGAATCTGCATCTGCAAAAGAGATCTTGACTTTAAGGGTTTTAGAGATTGTACTATCACCATCAACAATTGCTTTTAAAAATGAAGATGCATTCTCAGGAGCAAATGTTACTGTTATACCCTCATATGAAAAGGATTGTGACTTCATTAAATCATAGATGCCTCTGCTAAAGGTGTCATCCCAGGCACGTGCCTGGAAGTTTTTATAATTCATTAGCGTTCCTCCTGATAATACTTAAGCTCATCTCTAGAGAACAAATGTATATCCTCCAAGTACTTTAATAGTGACATAAATTTAGAAAAGTCATATGTACCGCGCTTAGGGTACCGACATCTAAAATAGTAATTTAAAAGAAAAGGATTATACTTGGGTGGTGCTGATGCATATGCTTTTAATAAGCCTTCATTCATAATAACCGCCTCCCAATAATGTGTGTTTGTTCAAACTTTCCTGAAATTCCTTCTGAATATCAGTACATTCCAATATTACATTCTGTCCATCGATACTGCTAAATGGAATTAAAACATACGTGGAATTTATGATGTTAAATATTGAAGAATGAAGTTCCAAACTTTTCTGTTCAGAGCTCAATATCTGAAAGAAAGTATCCGACGAAATATAAAGCTCTTTACAAGTTCCCGGGTCTGTGATTGGATAATATCTATGCTCTGTGGCTGAGTACTTATAATACCGGAACATCAAATGTCATCCTCCTCATCAAAAAAGGATGTCTCATACTCCGATTTCACTTCTACATATACTGGCAAAGAATCTGCAAGCTTTCTTACAGATATCTCACCTGAAGAATAAACTAAAACCATTTCTTTAATTCTCCTCTGAAAATAATGATGTTTGCAACTCTTCATTACCAGCAATATCTACATGTAAAATGTCAGATAGTGCTTTTATGATATTGTAACGTGTGTCTTTGTTAATAGTCTCCTGTAAAGCCTCAGACTCCTCAGGTGTGAGGAACTTCAATACTACTAAACGATTGAGTGTGCTCATTATATTCTCATAAGCCGCCTGAGAGCCTGCTTTGCTTGCAATGTCATATTGATCCATGATGTACTGCAGTATAGCTTGTGCAAATATTTGAGATTCCACTAATTTTTTTAGCTTGCATGGAAAATCAAGCAACATCTGCAATGTTTTACATGATATTGAACCAAATGGATCCTTATCGATTGTAAGAGAATTATAAGAATACACTCGACCAATATATTTTGAAATATCATTAGACTGTTCCAAGTTATTCAGCACTCTTGTTACAGCGAAGATAAAAGTATTGCTTTTATCTGTATATTCCTCATGGGTTATTAACCCTCTACGTGAAGCTTCTGCTAAGAGTTGCACAAACTGAATGCGTAAAGATGCTATTGCATCAGCATCGTTAACTTCTCGAAGAATCAAATATGAGTTTTCTATTATTGTGTTGATTACTTCAGTATCAAACACATTCTTCTCAATTTTTGATTCTTCCTCTTTAATAATCTGTGACATGATACTAAAATAATCCATAACACCCTCCATTTAATAAATCAAGTTAACTGTAGTTTCATTTTTATATTCAAACCTAATCCTATTCCCTGGTAAAATGTCACAGTTAAACAATACTGCAGGATTGAAGCAGTTAACACGTGTAATAGTCTGCCCACCATTTGCAGTCACTGGCTTTACAATTGCTACGCATGAACATCTTTCTGCTTGTTGTGACAAATCTAAAGCAATTACTTCAGATTCATATACTCCTGGACGCCACAAACCTATTTTTAATGCAATATTAGCACTTGAGTAATTGTTTGTAACTTCAGCACAACCATAGTAAGCTCTATCGTTAACTTCTGCAACCATTCCATCAGTTACTACATCTATATCATCTGTTTGGGTTTTGAGGTTCTTAATAATATCTTGCATCTGACTGCTAAATGTTTCGTATGACTCGCCATGATACGTGTAAAAGATATAAGGTACTGTTTCAAATCCAAGCTTCTTTGCCAACTCAAGACCCTCTGATTGTGTTTCGCCATAGTCCACTCTAAAGACATAAGAATGAAGATTTTCATAATCTTTTTCTGAAAATCTATCACTTACTCTCATCATTGCCATTGCCAGCCCGCGTGGAACTGTATAGTCACAATCATACTGCTCATTCACGACATCAATGAACTTTGCAGGAACAATGGTTTCTGAATAGATAATAATATCTTCTGCTAAATCAGTGCTAATATTATCTGGAGAGATTTTCTTCATATTAGCACTAATGTTTATTGGATCAGATTTACGTCCTCTTGTTAATGCTGCAGCGTAGTTTAACCTGCCATTTGAATAGTGATACCCTCTTCGAGTATTAATTCCATCTATTTTAGTAGAAATTACTAGTTCAAGACCTTCGTGGGCCTTGAACCAATTAAAGGCGTCTTCAAAGGTTGTCACAGACATTATACTTAGAGATGCTGACTCATTCAGAAAATCTAAATTTGTTTCTTCTGTGAAAAGACTTGTTTCCCCTGCTAAAGGTTTAGTCAACTGATATTTCTCGTCTACCTCTTCTGGAGAAAGGCCATAAATCTTTTTGAATGAATCATAGGGAACACTGTCATCTTCGTAAATAGGATTAAGAGTTATACCATTATCTTTTAATTCAGCATTCAGAGCATCATATTCAGCATCTCCAAACAAAGGCTGTCCACAAGCATATGTATACCTTGCAATAAGAACCTTATCAAGTAAGTTTTCTGTCATTATGAACTCCTCCAACAAAATACAGTATAGAATTCACCAGGTTTCAGTTCCTTTCCTGTCTCCCACTTCAATTCCTGTGCTGTTTTATAGTCATGTATCGGAATTATTCCGAGTCTATTTGTAGTTCCGCAATATCTCCTGCAATTATCCTCTACTGTCATTTCTGAATTTAATTCGAGTAATTCATATGCCTCTGCAAAGAATGCAAAGTCTGTACTTAATAGCTCAACCACTCTGTCAGGTGTTGTTGTTTCTATTCTTTGCTTAAACTTGATGTTCTTTCTAGGCATTGTTTTATTAGGACGTCGTATTGTGTGCTCTGCATCGGCATATATTTCTGCTAAAGCTCCATATGCTATTCCAACAGCATCACAAGAATCCGGTGGTTCATTTACTCGATAGAAATAGTTTGTAAGTTCTGGAGCTCTACAGGTTGCTTCTTCTCTTGCAGCCTCTTTTGCAACTTTTCTTTCTTTCCTTCTGCCCTTATATTTACTATCATCTGCTAAGAAGTGCCCTCGCCAGCATCCAACATTAATCTCTGCCATATTTGCTTTAGAAAGACTAGGTACACATGCCTTGAAATCTCTTATGAACAATCTAAGTGCTTCAAGAACTGCCAATGTTCTTGCATTTTTAGAGTGTTCAATAGGAATCTCATATACGAACAAACTTACACTCTCATCAGCGATGTGATTATATATGAAACTATATAATGTGTTGAAATAAAACTGTTTTGACGGAAAACCTGGATTGATTAAGTCAAGTACTGCTAATACCTTGTTTGTATCAAAGTCCAGAAAGCACATTCCTGTTTTATTTGTTGCCTGGTCAAGTGCAACGACCAGGTTTTTACCGTGTACAAGCTCATATAGTTCTGGAATCTGCTTAGTACCATACACCCTATGGTAACAATTATATGGCTCATCTGTGATAAGAGCATATCTCACTTCGAGTAAGCTTTCATATTCATTCATTCAAAATACCTCTTAACTCATTTGCTATATCATCTGTATCAGAACTTGTTATCTGACTGATAAAGTTGGTTATATCACCTTGCCCCTTTAGATACTTTTCAATCAATTGCTCTTCAGACATGCCTGATTCACAATCTGTTATGAACTGTATTATCTGCTCCGGGGTTTTACACTTTTTCAGCACTGCATGCATACTATCTGTCGGTATTGGTGTTATCTTATGACTTTTCTGAAGAATGATATCAAATGAGAAATATCCTGTTTCTTTACTCTTTTCTTCTGCTGCTTTAAATAAGTCAAATTCTGTTTCCTCTGATTTATAGATACTACTAAAGCCTAGTGTTTTTTGTAACTCACTATCTTTTGCAAGTATCTCATTTACAGCTGAGAACACAGTATGATGAGTTGATTCAAATTTGTTATTATACTTGATCCAAAGGTCAAGAAAGTGACCACCATCAGGACATCCAAAACATTTCCAAATATTTCGCTGACCATTCACAGAAAAAGATGGTGTTGAGTCGTCATGGAAAGGACAACGTATCTGATGATTGGATTCAATTCGTATACCATGATCATTCAAAAAAGAAATGATCTGATACTTAGAATTAATAGCTGTTTTTGCATCATTAAATCTATCCATAAGAACCTTTGTAGATTCACGCATAGTATTCTTCTCCTTAACGGGAATAGGTGCCCCTATAATTCTTGGGGCACCTTATAGCTTTAATCGCTATCTTCACTGTCTTCCTCAAATTCAGAGGTATTCTCTGCGAACTTTGTCACAACAGATTTCTTTGCAATGTCTTCTACGACAGCCCTGCGATCAGCGGCTGTTAAAGTATCAATTCTTTTCTTAAAGACTGAAAATGTTATATTACCATGCTCAAGTTCTGCTAAAGTTTGCTTGCACTCTTTGTAAAGTTCCTTATTCTGCACATAGCGTTCAATCAGAGCTTTATACTTATTGAGCATTCTATTAGCACCTGTCTTATTTGCAGCAGGACGGAGAACATTCTCCAGTTCAATATGTACTTTATCTGCATTAGATGTTAGTACTGCTTTTAAAACTCCGGACGGTGTAACTGTTAAAGTTATAAGTGCAGACTGCGTGGCTTCAGTAGGGTTAAGCTTTGCAGAAATAACTCCAATTGGTGTATTATTTGCTGCGATTGCATCTTCTCCCTGGAATATTGGCACAGTTGCGATTTCTTGCATAGGTTCAGATGTTTCTAGGGCAAAAGTAGCACTTGCAGGCAAAGGCGCGTTCTTCATAAGTATCTTTGTAAATCTACCATTGAACAACTGGTCACCAACTTTAGAAACACATTCTATACCTATGCTCTGCTGCAGAACGTCAGTTATTGTCATCTTAATGTTTCCAATAAGAATCGCAGAGTTAACCGCTGCTCCCAATGCCACGGCTTCATCTGGATTAAGCTCCGTTGAAATTACCCTTGAACTAAAACCATACTCCTTATTTATAACATCACGAATATACTGCAGCTTTGTAGACCCGCCTATAAGGATAATCTTGTGAATATCATCCAAATTCTGACCTACTAAACACTCATTGACTATGTGCTGAGTGTCCGTATACACTTTTCTAAATGCTTTAGAGAAATGCTCATGTGTAATATGCAGATCAACTGTCCTAGCTTTGTCTTCTCCTGGAAATGTTACTATCAATGGACAGTTTAATGTCGTAAAGCTTCCGGTCTTCTTACAATGCTCAATATGCAGTATAACTTCTTCCCTAGTCTCATTAGATATAAGTGTGTCAACATCTATATCACCTGCTAAAGAAGAGTTAAGATCTCTAACTGCGAGACGATATACTTCTTCATCAATATCATCTCCACCGAGCCTAGGATTTCCGGCAGATGCAATGACTGTTGCGCTATGCTTTGATTCTTCTGACTGTTCGACATCACCAAATAGGTCTGACATAATGTCATTTGAATCTGATTTACTTGTCTGACAGTCAGTTTTATCCACCATATTCAGCAGAGTAGCATCAAAAGTACCACCGCCAAGGTCATAAATAAGAATCTTTTCTCCCTCAGGTGTACCCCCGCCATATGCAAGAGCAGCTGCTGTTGGCTCATTAATAAGTGATATAACATTCAACCCAGCACGCTTAGCTGCTTCAAGTGTTGCAGCTCTGCGTTCAAGTGTAAAATATGCTGGTACAGTAATTGTAACGTCCTTAATAAAACCATCGCCATACAGAAGTTCTGCATCATGTTTAAGGCGTTTAAGAATCTCACAAGCAACGTCAACAGGGGTAACCTGAACTGGGGGCTTGTCATCTCCATTTGCATACACTGTATATGTTTTATCAGAGCCTATATCCCTTTTAGAAGAATAAACAACATGGTCTACATCTGCTCTATGATCATAAGCACGTCTACCTACAATTACTTCACCATTCTTATACATAACGCATGAGGGTAAAGTTTTTTCTCCGTCTGCTAAAGGTATTACCTGTGCAGGTTGAAGTGCTGTTCTAACAGCAATACAGGAATTTGTAGTTCCAAGATCAATACCAAATGCATACTGCGTTGTACTCATTATTAATCCTCCATTTCTGCGATGAAATTTTTCATCATATCGATAGTATGTCCACGAGTATAGGAAATCTCATCGCATCTTCTGGATATATCCTCAAGTCCAAAAACATCTCTAGCGAATGAATTATCATAGACATAGTAAAGCACTGCATCAGAGAATTTTGTATCAAGAAGAGATGTCATATCTGCAAAGTTATTATTCACTAGTGTGTCATGCACATATCGAACATCTCGCCAGAACTCATCATCCTTTTCAGTACTATTCATAGTTGCTGGATTATTCAAATCCATTGCTATACATATAAGAGTCGTATAACCCAAATCATTACATATTGTTTTGATATCCTCATCGCATAGGAGCTCCGGAGAGTGAATACGTGCTATCCGAAAATTACTCATAGATTCACTCTTATCTATTAGCTTGCTACATTTAAAACAAAAGCTAGAAATAAATTTTCTCATTGGTGCGGCAAATGAAACAGGATTAATATTTTCACAGTCTGTTTCATAATCCCAGATACTGCAAGTTATTGGCGTTCCACCAAACAATCGCTCATATTTTTTAATCTCCATGTGCAACCTCCATATGACGTTGTCTACGTGATACCTTTTTAAAATTCTTTCTTCGATATTCAGACAGAGCTGTCTCCAATGTTTCTTCCAAACTGCTAAAGGACTGCACAGTCATATTGCCTAGGAACTTTCCGTCTGTCTTGTTTGTTTTCTTGGGAACTAGAATAAAGCGAATGTATATTAACGCATTTGAAGATGATCTAATTTCCTTGACATAAAGACTAGCCATACCTAGATATGTTGGTGCTATCTGCATGGCAAACTGAAGAGCCGGAGCAAGTGTACACCTGGTTCCTTCTAGTGAAGCCATCAAGTCTGTATAATAATCTTCTGCTGCTGAAAGTGTCTTCATTGAAATATCGTCGCTCATGTATTCTGTACTCCTGTTAAATTAAGAGAACAAGAAACTGCTAAAGTAGCTTCGAGTCCATCTATGTAAGATATAATCTTGTCCTCAAGATGTTTGTGTGTATATAACTTATCTGGATTATCGTGAAAACAAATTGTATATGCAATTCGCTGATGTATATCAAAAGGCAGTCGTTTATCTTCTGGGAGACTCTCATTGATTTCATACCAGATGCCAACGCCCATAGTGTTATGGTCTAACTGACAGTCGTCTCTAAATCTGATAGTATAATCAGTAATAGATGTATATGTTCTTAGCTTACCAATATCATGCAAGAGGATTGCTGTAAATATATAGTTCCAATCGACATCCCACTGTTCTTCACATCTGCCAACAAGATACTGTGTTTTAAGAAATGCCGCAATACGTAGCATACCGCCTACATGATTTATGAATCCTCCAGGATAATTATCATGGTGATTAATACTTGCATATGCCTTACATAGTTCTTTGAATTTTGGATCTTCTTCAGTACCATTGCCATACACTGCAGCAAGATAAGGTCCAAATGGTGTACTTTGCTGTGCCTTTACAGCTGCTAAAACAGTAGCAATACAGGTTTTATCTGCATACTTAAACATGTGCTGCTTCAGGCGTTTGATTATGACTTCATCAGTTATTTTTGTTGCAGAAAGTAATTTCTGAATAACTGTTTTATTTTGATAATCTTGTGTGCTAGCTGTAATACAGTATACCTCATTCACTGTATATGCATTTGATGCACTTTCTAATGTATCATTCCATAATGGAACAGAAGTTGCAGATTTATCATCGCGTAAATACAATCGCACATAATCCTTGCCATTGGCAGTAGTTAGTACTTTCATATCAGTTATGAGAGCAGATACTGATATCTGCTCTCCTGCTTTTACATCTGACAACTCTGCTAAAGAGTTCAAACTTATCACTTATTTTAATCCTCCGAATCAAGGAACAACTCTGCTGTATCTGAAACATCTGATGATTCGCGCCCACCATTACCAAGATACTGTAAGCTAGGATCATATGTATGTACATTCGCATAACCCGCTCTTTTAAGAACGCAAACATTTGCTGTATTTGGTACATCTCTAAGTTTTGTCACATAGAGTAGCACAATATCCTGCTTCTGCAGCTCTGGTGTACTATTCAAGACGCATACCATACTTGAATATCGCGTTGAGTATGAAGATTCTGCACCTGATCTAGCTCCAGGTGTTTTTCCAGCTTTAAGATCAGCTGAAGTCTGGGAAGAAGGATGAGATAGATTCAGAAATGCCAAATTACATTCTTTTACAAGAAGATCTTCGCACTCGTATAAGAAGTTCACACGCATATGATCGTTAATCAAACGACCAGATGTTGTCATTGCACCAGTACTGGTCAATGCCAAAACATGGTCAACAACAACCAGGTCAAGTTGATTTCTATTCTTATATTTCTTAATGGTCTCATGGAATGTCTCGTAGCTTGCATGCTGCATCACCGTTAAGATGCCATGCTTTTCGTTCTCATAGAAGTCTGCTAAAGATGCGTTAATCTTTACTTGCAAGTCCTCAAGCTCGGCTATAGATGTGTCCGGAATTGTTGTAGGGTCATCTAGTTCTGTCCAAGATAACTGAATGCCATATTTCATGTATAGATGCATGCACTCCAGATATTTTTTAATTTTTATCTCTGCAGTTTCACCGCATATATACAGAACATTTTTGCCTGCCATCAGTGCCCTGTACGTCCAATCAACTGCTAAACGTGTTTTACCAATACCTTCATCGGCAACTATTGTAACAATATCCTGTGTACGCACAGGAATAAGGTCGTCAATAGGGTCAATACCAGTATAAAACAAATCCTTAACAGAAATCTTATTGCGTTCATCAAATTGTTTTGATGCTTCCAATGAAGTGATGCTTGTTCCGGTACTCAAACTACCATAATCTGTATATATGTCCATAACACGATTATTTACTTCTGTTAAAGCTTCAGCTAAATACTTTCGTGACTCTTCTGGACCTTTGCTGAGAGTATTATTTGTTGTAATTCCTTCAGTAAGAATGGCTGCTGCAGTTGATATCATCTTTGCAGTTAGATTTTGCTCTAACTGCTGCTTAAGAAGATTAACCCAAATCATTCCCTCAGTTGTAGCAATTGCTTTTTCGAAAAGTTCATCATACTTCTCCATACAAACTGAATATAGAAAAGTCATTGCCTCTTCAAACTGTGCCGGAACATTCAAATCATAATTTTTATTGTATTGCCCGAAGAATCTAGTTGCTTCAAACTCTGGCGTAAGTAATATTGTATTTGCACCTGAGAGAATAGCATTTTCAAAGACGTCTCTACGCAAAGTTGTTGGCACATTGCGCATGTATAAATGCGCAATATTCAACCTGCTAAAGGTTTTGAGAAATACATAATATAGCCCTTCGGTTTCCTCAAGTGGTAAAGTCCTGAAGAATTCTTCTACAACTGACTTTGCTTCTGTCACATCAAAATTTGCATGTGGCAATAGTGAACTTAAGATATTGTCAATGGTTTCCTCGGAATCTGAGGAAACCTTAAACACCATTCGCATAAAAACCTCTTACATGAAAATATTAAAGATGCTTTGCCCTATGCTCTACTTCTGCTCGCTTAGCATCATTGAATCTATCTAGTGTACCTACTAAATATCCTGTAATTCTGCGGATACGTTCGAAAGGAACACTCTTACCACGCTCAGATGGAGAGAAGCAATGATCCTCTGGTTGCTTAACAAGCTGCTTGAGGAGCTCTGTGCCTGCCATCTCCCGTTCCTTACGCTTGCAGAGAGGGCATTCATCTCCTATAATACCTATGTATCCACAAACAGGATCCCTGTCTACAGGATGATTGATTGCGCCATATCCAACTCCGTTATCTGCCATACAATGTATGATGCTATCAAGAGCTTCTACGTTATTGGAAACATCCCCGTTAAGCTCAATATAGCTTATATGGCCACCATTTGTCAGCTCGTGATAAGGACCTTCGATCTTTATCTTCTTGAATGCTGAAATATTGTACTCTACAGGTACATGGAATGAATTGGTGTACCAATCCTTATCTGTTATACCAGGGAGTGTACCAAAAAGCTTTTTATCAAGCTTTACAAATCTACCAGATAGTCCTTCTGCCGGTGTTGCAAGTACAGACCAGTTGAGTCCTGTTTCCTCACAAAGGTTATCTGTGAAGGTTCTCATGTGTTTAATTATTTCGAGACCCAGCTTCTGTGCTGTTTCTGACTCACCATGATGTTTACCACAGAGCGCTACTAAACATTCTGCTAAACCAATGAAACCAATACTTAATGTACCGTGCTTGAGAACATCACGTATTGAATCATTTGTGTAAAGTCTTTCAGAATCAATCCAAACACCTTGTCCCATAAGGAATGGGTAGTTCTTAACTGTCTTTCTGCACTGGATTTCAAATCTAAACAGCAGCTGTTCCTTCACAAGATTAAGTCGCTCATCAAGCAAGTGATAGAAGGTCTTAATATCACCCTTAGACAGAATTCCAAGACGTGGAAGATTAATAGATGTAAAGCTTAAGTTACCGCGTCCCTCTGTAATCTCTCTAGATGGATCATACACATTACCCATAACTCGCGTTCTACATCCCATGTAAGCTACTTCTGTCTCAGGATGACCTGATTTATAGTATTGATAATTATATGGAGCATCGATAAATGCAAAGTTAGGGAATAGACGTTTTGCTGTAGTTTTTAATGCCTGCTGATAGAGATCGTAATTAGGTGAATCAGGTTCAAAGTTTACACCTTTCTTTATCTTGAAAATTGCAATAGGAAATATTGGTGTTTCGCCATTACCAAGCCCAGCATACTCTGCTGACATAAAATTTCTTGAAATCATACGTCCTTCAAGGCTTGTATCGGTACCAAAATTGATAGATGAGAACGGAACCTGGGCGCCTGCCCTTGAATTCATGGTGTTGAGATTATGAATAAATCCCTCCATTGCCTGATATGTAGCTTTATCTGTATAAGCTGCTGCTCGCTTTGATAGCCGCATTGCATGCTCTTTTGTGATATCTGTTCGTTTACTAAGGTCTTCTGCTAAAGAGATGACCTGGACTTCGTCAAGCAATGACTTTCCTGACTTAACATAATCATCAATACACTTTTTTAGCTCCTCTACTGCATTGCTGTACTCCAATGTTGTATAATCAAACTTATCAGCAAGCACATCAGAAAAACATCGTACATACTGTTTCTTTGCTTCCTTAGTTACATAAGGTGCAAGATAATAGTCAAAGCATGGAATTGCCTGACCGCCATGCTGATCGTTCTGATTTGACTGAATTGCAATTGCTGTTAAAGCTAATGCTGATGCTATACCATTAGGTTCACGCAAATAGCCATGGCCAGTTGAGAATCCTCCATTGAACAGCTTGGGAAGTGGTATCTGACAACATGTTTCTGTTAAAGTTAAGAAATCCAAATCATGGATGTGAATATCACCATTGACGTGTGCATCAGACTGCTCCTTAGGCAACACCTCTGCTAAATTGTATGACTTTGCAGATTCGGAACCATATTTCAGCATGGTCCCCATTGCAGTATCGCCATCCACATTTGCATTTTCGCGCTTCACATCGCTATCTTTAGCTGAACTTGTAGTAAGCGTCTGTAATGTTTTCTTAAGATATAATAGCTCTCGCTGTTCCTTTCTGTTTAGGGCATATTTCAAGAACTCTTCAGATGCTCTCTTTCCAGCGCTCTGAAGCTGATTTAAAGATTCAATTGTAATCTTCTGCAAATCCTCAGCTACGATACAGTTAAATCCACGTTCGTTTAATCTTTCATCGATAATATCACATGTCTTATCCGTAAGCTCCTGTATTTCAGCTCCATCTAAATCAGGATTTGAATTTTTGAATGCAGCGAAGATTCCAGTGAATAGTTTACTACTTTCAAACTTAACCTTTTGACCGTTACGTTTAATAATATATTCGCAAATCATAGTTTATTAGTCTCCCATGTCTGATATTTTGTATTGAAATTGTACATAATCTCACATACAACATCAGACCACAGCCAATTGACTGTATAGTCATAATTTATTGCATATCTTGTGTTCACTTCAGGTACTGTGAAGATGCCATCATCAAGATTCTGCCCAAACTGTGCATAAAACTCTCTGTTAAAGAATTTCTTTGGAAACATCTCTCCAGTGTATTCTGCACAGTCCGTGGCTGAATCAAACCACTGATAATTAACAGCATCCACTGTCCAATTAAACCAGTTATTGCTTCCCTTTTCATAAAAGGTTGTGCCCCAACCTGTTTCTGTTGCTGCTACTGCTAAAAGAAACATACTAGATATCTCCTGTGTTTCTTCAAGCCTGCAAACTCCTTCAACCAATGGATACATCGTCTCAGGCAGAATATCATAATAGAATTCTGTTGGTATGTTATAGCTCTTATTAACCTGTACACTATACATCTCTGCAAAAGATATTTCACCGAAACCTTTACTGCTAAGGGTTTCAATTTCAGGTACTGACTCATCACTAGTATATAACCTAGAATCACCAAGCTTACAGAGTGTAAAAGTTTCTGCAAAATGTGAAGCTTTATTCTGTTCGAGCTGAGTTATAGCGTCCTGCCAATACTTCTCTCGCTGTTCCTCACTTTCCTGCACTGCCTGAATGTAAAGGTCTACTTCTTCTTGAGTCTTCGCATGGCGTGCATTTGCAGTTGCTGCATTAATCATTGTAACAGAAGCGAAAGTAATCATTGCAGAAAGTGCAATAGGCTTAATAAAATTTAACATGAATATACCTCCAAAAACGAATAGTATATTCATAAGTACATCTACATCATCTGCTAAAGGTTATTTAATCATCCTGTTCGAAAAGGTCTTTTATAGAAATCCCCTTTTCTTCAAGCTTATGTTCTAACTGTTCAACAGCTCCATGCAGCTCTGGCAGGTCTTTACCACACAGTTTCTCAAGAAGTATCCCTCTCTGATAAACATTAGCATAGAAAAATCTCATTTCATACACACTATCTGTAATAATGAAAAGTACATCGAGATCAACGCCATCAAGACCACGCTCACCTCGACCAATCATCTGCTTGTAGTCAAATGTTAACTCATAAAAGATAACATAATCACATGGCAAATCCTTGCCGGTTGTTATATTCGTTATGAGTACATCGAATTCATTATTCAAAAACTGCTTATGTACCTTTTCTTTTTGTTGCTGTGTATTTGTGTTTGAGCCATCAAGAATTCCTACTTTATACCCCTCATCTGCTAAAGCTTTCTGTAATGCCCGCTTTATTACATTTCGGTTTGCATAGATCAATCCATGTTTGCCCTCAGAAACATAATGCTTTACTGTATCTAAAAGGGTTAACATTGTGTTGCTATAATGGTTAAGCTTATAGTCAACAACTTCCTGTATACTCGCATTTGCTTCAAGACCACATGGGCAGATTTTCATCATCGGGGTATAATTGCCTCGTGCATGTAAATCTGACCTGCTAAAGGATAGCATCCTTGGCATAAGCTCGTATTGCAACTCTTCAAGATTTTTATAACCTATAACAGCATGGTCGTCCCATACTCTATATTGATTGAGAAATGTCTGCATGTTTACCTGTGAGAACATCTCTCTATCTATCATATAAATCTGATTTACAACCTGATCTATATTTATTCGTAATGGAGTAGCACTTAATAGAATCCTATAGCATGCTGTATTGATTATTGCGGAAATTAGTCTCGAAGTATGTGACTCAAGATTAGATAGCATCTGTGACTCATCAAGAAATATTCCTTGATATATATCGCGATTCTTAAACAGAAAGCTTTCCACATCTGGTTGAGTTATTGCTTCGTAGCTTAATACAATCACGTCTGCATTTTCTGCGCGTCTTGAAAAGAAAGTACGCAAAATTGCTGACTCTGTGCTATCACAATAAATTAAGTTACTGCTAAAGAGATGCTTCTTGAGTTTATCCGCAGTTGTCTTCAAGTTACTGCACTGGCACAGGTATACCCATCGAAGCTTAGGTTTTAATGCCTTTAAAACGTTAATAATCCCAGCAGCAATTAGGGTTTTTCCAAGACCTGTATCAATGTTTAACAGGCAACTTTGTGCTATTGTTGCATATGCAATCGACACAGTCTGAAAATATTCTAAGTCATCCACGTTGCGCACACAATGTTTTAGCAAGTCAAATGAACCTCTGCTAAAGAGACTCCCTAACAGACTAAATTGCTGCTGAGATAATGTATTTCGAAGCTGCATTGTCATAAAACCCTTTCTCTAAACATATTGTAGTTAAAACATGCTAGAGCAAGTGCATATAGTTTGTTATACAGTTCCATATATTCTGAGTCAAAGATCTGAATATATAACAGTGTATATACTACGAGATAAAATAATTCGAATGATATGCACGTATCAAATTTACGAAGTCGTTCTAGATATTCATCAGCATCGGATGCCTCTTTTATTGTATCGATGTTTATAATGCTTCGATGAATACTTGCCGGCAAGTCCAGAACTTTTATGTCTGAAAAATGTAAACTGTTAAAGTAGTCATAGTATGACTTAATTCCCCCATACCAGAGTGGTATTGTAGCATACTCATCATATAACTGTGAGATATTCTCACTTAAAGAAGTGTGTAGTGTCACCTGTGTCACCTTTGTACTTTTTTATCAGAAAATCAAAATATTCATCAGATACAGACCCCTCTTTTACAGGTAGTTCAATATCTTCTTCTGTTAAAGAATCTGTATATGGCACTAATGTTGTAACCTGACTGTCGGAAAGCAGTTGTGTGAATCTCTGCCAGTCATGCGGAGCAGCATTTCCAATGTAGTCTGAATTCTCTGCTCTATTGCAGAGATCCTCGATATAGTTCTCGTCTATCTGTAGTGCACCAAGCTTATATGCACGCAAATCAAAGTCAGTTATATAAATGCCATAGTCCACAAGTGTATCTACAACTGAATCTGGCAGATTTGCTGTTATCATTTCCCACTTCTCTGGATCATCTTCGAACAGAGGAATAACACTGATGAACTTGGTTCGCAATTCACAAATATGTGCTGCATATTCCTCAGGGGTAACATGCTTGCTGCTAAAGAAGATCTGAAGATCATGTGAGAATGTGCAGGTTTCATCAAGTTCAAGAAACTGTCTTGCATCGATAGGGTCATATATCGTTCTTGATAATGCAAACAGCATATCTCCAAGTGCATATGAGATTGCCCGTGAGTATTTATTTGCCTCATCTGATGTTAGCGGAGTTAAGCAGTTAACATTACCCTGCAAAGTTGTGTATATGCTCATTAGAGTTGCATTTGCATTCAAATATTTCGCACTAGATAAACTAGGTCCAAAATATCCATGCGAGACAATATCCGAGAGCTTTCCTATGTTCATCTCGTTTATTGTCTCATCTATCTTATCCAGGAGACACTCTTCTGCAGAAAAACCCATCTGCTTATATTCCTTTGTAAAATACGTTGAGGGATCAGCTTTCAACAGCGAATATACCTTAATAAACCCTTCAACAAGGCTATCGCTCTGAAGAAGATATGTCACACCCTCCTTCTTTACGGCACCGTAGGCATGTAATTCTATTTTCATTTGCACTCTCCTTACAAATAGTCATCCTCATCCAGCTTTTTAGCCTTTTGATTTGACTTATTTTGGCTTTTATTAATCATCTGATCAGCAATAAATGCTGCTAAAATAGCTTCACCTAACAGCACAACATCTAGTAAATCAAATGATAGTATAAGACTAATAGTGATAATTCCGCAAAGGATTGCAGCTGTGAGATATATATTAACACTAACATTCTTGCGTGCTTCTTTTGAAAGCAACAACTGCTGTAGAATAATAATTCTACAGCTACTAAAGATTGATTGGATGCCTCCTGATATAGATGACTGAATATTAGTTACCAGTATATCTCCTTTACCATTATTAATATCTTCTGATATCTTCGTTGGCAAAGATGTCAAACTTTCTTTTAGCTTCTGTGGTGTAAAGGCACTAGCTTGTGCAGACTGTTCTGGCTCCTGCTCTGATTCGGGCGTAGACTGACTTTGTTCTACCTCTTCACTCATATTGCAAGTACACCCCCTATCAAGATAGCACAGACCATCAATGTTTTTCTCTGTTTTGCGTCCTTCATCTTTAATAGAATAGCACAACTAAGACAGTATAGTATCAGAAGTGGCAACTTAAGAATGGTTAAAATCATAATATTGCAGTAATTTGAAACTTTTGAGTCCTGAAAGCATTATCTGTATATTCAATAATGTCCCCGACATGCTTGCCCTTTACAAGTTTACCAAATTTTGAATTTGCAGAGATATCCTTAGGCGGAGCGCCATTAATGTCTACTAATGTGTATTCCTGCTCCTTATTAGTGTTCAGATCAATCATTGTGAAATTTGTGAGAATTCCAATTTTTGATGCACTAATAGTGGCATCTTTATCAATTTGCATCTTATCAAGTGCATCATGTGCCTCTGCCATATGATTGGTCAGCATTTCAATATCTCTGCATGCACTCTCATACTCTGAATTCTCTCTAAGGTCACCTTCCTGTCTACTAGTGACCTTACGCTTCTGCGCATCTGCTAAAGATTCCTCGAGTTCCTGTATTAGTCGTACCTGCGCATCATACTGAGCCTGTGTAACCTTCATTATTATCCTCCTATAATCTCTAAATACTTGTTCTTATCTCTTCCAGGATGAACTGTTAGAGTTGATTCAAAACTGTGATCATAATCGAGAATAGACATCTGTGCAGATGAAAATCTGGAGATAATGAATGTCTGTTTCCCTAATCTTGAGCGCTTTGATACTAGACTTTCTACTGTGCGAAAGCTTCCCTGAAAATTATCAGGATCTATCGTGAGAAATACCACGTCTGCATTATTATATTCGTCAATTGTAAATGAATATTGTTTAAGAAATCGAGATGATATTCTGTCAGAAGATATTATATTAAGTCGCTTGTACTGTGTATTGTCCAGAATAGGCATAACTGTATGCCCATGTTTTAATGCTTCTTGCATACATGAATAAGCCCATGTAAGTTTTCCCATGCCTCCATGTGCTGTTATCAGACAAGACTTATTTGGAATGTTACCGCTGCTAAAGATACTGTGCATACGTGTAAGTATCTCAGCATACCTCTCCAGGCTTGATACTGCGTATTCGTCTTTATGCGAATTTAAGAAAATCTGTTTATCCCATTTTATTCCCTTAAAATAATCAGGTATGCAAACTGATTCACATACTTCGTCGGGTAATTGCTCTGGTATATTTTGTGTTTGGTTCTCACGTGACTTACCACAGTCTGGACAACCGCCAATCATACCTAAACCTCTACATCTTAAACAAATCATGAAATATTACCTCGAATGTACTCTGCGTGTTGCCTGCTTGAATACAAAGTCAACAAGCATATTTGGTTCAATTGCTTTTTTGTACGCTTTTAGCTGCTCAGTAATCTCCTCAATTTCTGAAACTTCTAAAGCATCGGGTAATGTCTTAAGCAAAGGCACAAATGCTTCTACATTAAGAACATTATCCGGATTATTAATCAATGTCGTATTGCCTGAAAACAGTATGTAGCTGTGTACAAAAGCGTGAGTGATTCTTTGAATACGGTCTCTATGAGCCTGATTTTGCGCAACTGGACTTTTTACTGAGATATCCTCAGTTGGATATCTTGCCAACCAGTTACCGCCAGAATTACAAATCAGTATACACGACCAGTTCTTAACCTCTAAACAAAACACACCTTTGGTGCATACAATTATAGCATCTACCTGATAATATGTATTATCCCCCTTTATAGGGAAATTTGAAATACATTGCAAAGACAAATCTGTTTTTCCCGCAGATAGTCGTGCAAGTGTTTTTAGTTCGCCCAGCAGCCCACGTAAAGCTGAATCCATAGCATCACCTCAAGCCTTGTTAGTTTCAATGTAAGCATACAGCAACTGCTAAAGATGGGTTATTCGAACATATTCTTCGCTGTCTGAATTATATTATAATCCACGAGTTGATCTGAGTTATATTCGCAATAAACTACTTTAGTAAATAAACCCTCGGATGATGAGTAGTCATATTCTAATATTAGCTTTGTTATCTCCGGTGTTTCCTGTATAAAAACATTCTTCTCTGTTATAGAATAATTGGGATCATAGATTGTCCCTTGTAGTGAAGCTGCTAAAGATTCTCTTAAATCTGGAGCAGTATGTGATAAAATGTAATTCTCATCGACATCATACTGCTCCTGAGATTTAATAGACATTATTGTACTGATATGCCTGTACGGATTAAACTTATTCTGACTGCATCCCGCGAGCAGCATACCTGCTAAAGGTAGCAATAACCATAATTTAGATTTCTGCATAGTCTGTCACCTCGGCGTCTGTAATGTGCTGTGTTGCTGTATCATAAACAAATGTTACACGATAACAGACAGAAACGATATTATCTTGATCATCATTCAAGAATTGTGCACTGCAAACACAAATGTATTTGCCATTGCTATACAAGCCGTTAGAAACAACATCATGCTTATCAAGTGATGCGAGATAACTATTAAGTCCTCTGGTTTTGGATATACACGAATCTGTTAATAGCTCTGAAGGTGAATCAAGAACTGCTGTTGAAATAACAGCGTCACAAAGTGTAGTCAGCTGAGCATTTGTTAAATACTCAGCTGATGCTCTGTTGGAACAACTGCATACTGTTAAAGTGCAGAGAACTACAATACATGAAAGACAAATCTTATTAATATGCTGCATAGTCATCTCCTGCTAAACTCTTAGCAATATAATTCGGTGTTGTGTAGATATTACCGCTGTATGAAAACTTACCACTTGGCGTGGCTGACATAATACGAAGCTCTAGATGTAGATGATCTCCAGTAGACTTACCTGTACTGTCTGCATAACCTATAACTGTATCGGAAGATACAGCAGAGCCAAGCTTAATGTGAGCAAAGCTATCAAGATGTGCATACAGCGAATAGAAGTAGGTCCCGTCACTTGCCTTATGCAGAATGATTATTAAGTTACCATAGCCATTCATACCATATGTGGGGAAATTTGTGCCAAGGTTTGAATATGGAAATTCATTTATACCTATGATAATGCCTGGAGCAACTGGATGGACTTCATTTCGATAAGTTATTCCAATGCCATTATTATCTGAAGCTATAATATCAATACCTGCATGACCAGGATAGCTTCCATATGATAGATTTCCCGGCATAGGTAGTGACAAACCTGTAAAGATATTTTCCCTGAGTTCATTACCATATGATGTAGTACCTGCTAAAGATCCCTGACTCACAGTGACCTTCTTTGCTATGTTTAAGTTTAGTACATCTAAAACAGTTGATTGATCGATATATGACTGCTTAGTTTTATTAAATGGTATATCTCGCTCGAGAATATAATTTGCTTTTTCAGAAGCAGATAAAGAACTCATAATGCTCTCAGTAGTTAATCGTTTAGTGTGTACTTTATCGTGATAGCATCCATCACCCAAGCATGTCACACCGTCAATAGCACCTTCCTCAATGTCTTCATCCTTTGTTAATTTTCTGTATAGAGACATATCTCCATAAAGGTTAAAGACTTCATTTACAGATGACACTAAAGTGGGTTCAATAACATAAGCACTGTTCAAGCAAGTTATGCCATAAAACGGATAGGTTCTGTAATTGTTGCTATCTGAATAATCAGAGATACTGTGACCAGCACAAAATGTATCAAACTCACTACTAAAGGTTTGAAATAATTGTGATCCTTCATCATATCCCTTAGCAATTAGCTTTGACTTTATTTGCCAAAGCACTCCTGTTGTTAGACTTTTTGATAAATCATCTCTACCTGAATAGTCTATAGAATCTTTTAAATTCATTGCATAATGTTCTGCGCCTACACTGGGACCAGATGCCTCTTCAATCAATCCTAGCTGTGTGAATATGTTCTGCATCTGAGGAAGTGCTGTACTTGCTTCAATACCTGTTGCTAAAGTAGCACCAAAATTACCAGGACCAGTCTGCATCAATGTGTTTCCGTACAAATGAAACACTGCATCATTTTTTGGCGATATTCCGTATTTAACCATATGCTTATATAGCTTACCTATCATACCAGATGATGTATTAATGTAGTCATCCCAGTTTGTGCCAACATACTGTCCATATGTCATACACATCATAATGTCTGCATAAACTGCATCCGAGCACTTTTCTGTGCGTGCTACTGCTAAAGATTTTATTGTTGCAAGATTATGATCTTTATTATAACCATTGATAGTTTCATTGTATGACTTTCCATAAAGTCCTGAGCGTAGTCCTAAGGCGTGTGAATACATGGCGTCAGGTAGGTAATAACATGCGGGACGGGCTTTATATCCTATGCTAGAAGAGTCAAATGTGCCTTGCTTTATATTAGTGCTCAATTCGCTAGTACTTGCTGAATTAAGAGACTCCATCCCGGAAGTCCATAGACCTTCTGTTATGTATTTCCCATTTCCTGAATAAATAGCAGAGCGTTCACCCATTACTGCACGTTTTTCCTCTGCTAAAGAAGGATTCTCAAGCCTGGAAATATAAATACATCCTACTGCACTATCATTGCCACTATAATAGTAATACATCTGACCAAAAGGACCTACTGCATCCTGCGACCAGTTATTGCTTTGACTAATCCAAGTGCAATAGTCCCTTTTAGGTATAAGATCTTCTGCTTCTGGTGACCCTCTAAACCCACCTTCACTCGCCCATTCGCCAATAAGATGCTCTGGTTTTATGATTACATCAGTCCCCGGTGGGTTGATCTCTGGCCTTGTACATATTTCAGCTGCTAAAAGATATGCTAATGCGAATGACTTTGCTGACCAACCTTCATAAGATAATACATCGCCAGTTATACGAATATCTTCTGGCACTTCTGAGTAATCAATTGAGTATGCTTTATAGTATGTATCCTTGTCTAAGCCGTCCTGTTTTATTTCAACGGTCGGCTTTTCATCCTCCGAAGGTTCTTCGGTCTCTGCTGTTTCTTCTACAGTCTGGGCTTCTTCTGTTTCCATAGCGTAAAGGACTGTATCCAGAATTGATACTCCCATTGTCATGTTCAACACGAAAGTACCAAACCCTGCTAAAGTTAGTACTCCTATAACACCTGCTATAACCTTTGTTTGTAATTTCATTCGTCTTTCTTCTTCTCATCTCTAGTTAGGAATAGAGGTGACTTGACAAGTGATTTAGGTATGCTTTGTTTAACTATAGTTGTATCCTTATTGTTAATCTTGAGGATAAAGCTATTTTTATATTCGCCACCCTTAGCTATACGCATTAAATCACTTCTGCAGTTCTCTAATGAGAAACTCTTACATACATCGTCCATAGCAGTCTCTTTCACCTTGCCAATAATATAATTCGTAATATTATCAACAATTGCCTGGTTACTAGCAGAACTCATTTTTAATAAAGCTGTTGGTGAGTTGGATATTACGAAAGTAGCTGCATTACGTTTACGATTACCCGTAATCATGTATACTACTAAAGATTCTACACCAGGTGATGACGCATATCTCTGATACTCTTCAATGTAATGTACTGAGAATTCATGCATTGATTTGAAATAGTTTGTAACCAAAGTTACCAAATATGTTGCAGTAAGTTGTTTTATAAGTGTATCAACGCTTACTGGACCTGTTCCAGAGGATTCAAGATTTAAAACAATGTCAAGAAACATTGGAAGCTTGCTCTTTCGCTTGAGTATATCTGCTAAATCAATAGGGCGCTGGAATAGATATGCATTCAATCCATTTGGCTCAAAATAGATATACAGTTTATCAATAAATGCCTGTAGTGCATCTTCATATTTTGAATATGCTGAATCATTTGCAAGATTCTTAATCTCTTGATAAAGCTTATGAAATGATAGCTGCTTTGAGTTTGTCCAGGTGGATGGATTCACTTCGGAGATACCATACTTCTCAAATAACCGTATATAGGCATCATTGAATAGCTTTGTTTCTGTATGAGTCATACCGCTCTGTGTATCGCATAGAATACCAAATATGCTTGCTGTAGTGGTTCTTGAATCTTTCAGAAGTGAAGCGTCTATAGCTTCGTCTCCTGTTAAATCTCCAATGACTGTTGAATCGAAGTACAGCCCGGCAGCTTTTGACATATTTATAATAATACCATCTAATTCTTTAGCAACTGGCTGATATTCTCCATCAATATCTAAGACAACTTGGTGAAATCCGTTTAAAGCCATCTGCACTGTTAACGCCTTCATATAGAATGACTTACCACCGCCAGATTCTGCAATAACCAAAAAGTTTTCTGCATCGCCGCCTGGGCGTATCATATTCTTGTAAACTGCCATACCTGTTGATAAGTCTATTCCGAACAGCACACCACTATCATTCATCTTACCTGGAACATAGCTTGTCATATCTGCTAAAATTTCTGATGAGAGCACGCGGTTCATGACTTTCTTTGCAGAAGTTGTCTTACTGTTAAGACTTGTAACACTTGTGTATTGTAGGAAATCCATAATGTTATTACGAACTTTTTGTATTTTAATGCCATTCTTTGCACACCATTGCTCAAATTCTTTGCACACATCAAGTAATGAGTGCTTATGCTCTAATGTGTTACCATTTGTTGAGATTTCCACAGTAATCTCGCAATCCGCAAGCTGAACTTTTCTATCTTCAGCATTCTGAACATAATCCCAGCTCTTCATACGCCATTCTTCAAAAACACTCTGCTGCCTTGTTCGGTTATCTGCGAATCGCATATCAGCTTCCTGTTTGTTACGTTCATAGTTTGCCCACTGACGTCTACGCTCGCGCATTTCTGACGAGTCCCAGTTTATAACATGGGGAATACCTTGAATCCTGAAATTGACAAACACAGGTTGAGACGTTTTCTTGAGTGCCATAGCCTCTCGAATTGCATCATAAAAGTTTGCTGAAATGTACTGAGGTAAAACGCGAATATAATAGTAGCATCGCTGGCTCGATTTACTATATAATATCTCGTAACCAACCTGCACCTCACAATCTGAAAGTTCAGCCGGAGTATCTGCTAAACCTTTGAGTATGAATCGCTCAAGATTGCCAAGATACACCTCCATAGGCTTAACATGTAGTTTTTGCTTTTTCTTCATTGCCAAGATACCCCACATTCCTTCAAGATTGATGCAAAGATTTGATCTTTACTAAATTTTGCTGAACGCTGCCTGATTTCTGTTGTGGCAAGATTATCATGCCAACAAGGCATGTGCCATTTCGGTAAAGAGCAATTCCCTGCTGGTACCTTGTCCCCGAATAGTATACATTTTGAGCAATCCAATTCAAAATCATCAATGTCATTAACGGTATTGATTAGATAGTATGTCTTTGCCTTTGTCATATTAAATACATCGACATCAACATGGCATCTATCAATACAAATAAGAATGTCATAGGAATCAATATGATATGATGATTTAAGCGTACTGAACCTTAATGGCGGCACTACTAAAACCGTCATATTATCCGTATATTTCCCGACACTCCAACCATGCTTAATGTACTTACGTTCTGCAAATTCATCTGCTAAAGGGTCAACGACTAGTATCAAATAACTCTTTTTCTGTGATAAAGAAAATACACGTAGTGATGAATCGAGCCAACTAATCAAGCTGTTAACATAGACTGCAGGACGAACTTCTTTGAAACAAAGAATACTCTGTGCACTTAATGTTGTGGAATTTGTAAATATTGGTAGTTTGTTTGATACTGTTACAGATATCTTCTGTTCTTTCAGCTTATGTAACTCCTCTGTCAGCTTCTGATTTAACTCAGCTAATCCGCCCTGATTAAGAGAATCAGAATTCTCGGCTATTGTTGTTTTATATTCACTGAATTCAGATTGAATTCGATCGCGATCCTCTGTCACAGATTCTAGACGTGCTTTTATTGATTTGTACTCTGCTGAATTATGTATCTCTGCAGAAGTTACTGTACGTGAATTGATACGTTCCTTCAATCCTTCTATTTCGGCTTCAAGATTTGCTATTTGCGTAGATGAGGATATGTCTGAAGTTTGTGACATCTCGTATAACTTACGATATTTCTCTGCTTCTTCAGAAACCCTCTCTAACTGAGCTGCCTTTTTAATAGCATCAGTATATGTAGCAGAATTTTGCTGTAATGACTTACAAAATGCAGAAAGCTCTGATATTTCTGTCAGTCTGCTAAGGATCTCGTCTAAATGAGTAGACATTACATTAACAAAATCATTTTCATTATCATTTTTCAGAGCTGCTAAAGCTAATGAAAGATTTTCGATCTCGGTACCAGACTTGACATACAAACTTGATACACGTCCACTAATAATTTTCAGATAATTTTCCTGATAATCTGTATGAATGAATGCATCTATAAATGCTTCCGTTATTTGGGAGGCTTTAGTCACACAGGCAATATTATAATAACCTAATGAGATTAACTGATCCATGTCCTGTAACTTCTTAGTTGTTATAATATATGTTTCTGTTAAAGGGAGATTCAGAGCTGATATCTCCCCTATATCCTTCCCTGCAATATCAATATACAGATGCTTTTCGGTTGCAGGATTCACTCTTAGGTTTGGAAGTTTCTGTCCGTAAACCTTAAGCATGTGTATGTCACCCCTTTGCTGCAATATTGTTTAAGAGTTCAATAAATATGTCTGTATAATTTTTATTATCTATTAGAAGATTGCCTTCAGACATAAACTCATCATAATCATTGAATTCGGGTATTCTTCCAACCACTGTTAAAGACCTGTACATATCATCACCAGTCATATCAATCATATACTGATTAAGATTTCGCTCATTTATTTCTACATTATTCCAAAAGTGAGTTTTAAATTGATTCAGTAAGAACATTAATTTTGTCATGTACAAACTAAAGTCAGTATTTGTTGCGAAATCTTCTGGTGTAAGCATATTTACAAGATTTACAATAGCCCTGTAATCAGTTGCAGTGGAGTGGATAATATAATTACTCATTGCTACAAGACAGGTGTACTTTTTCAGATCCAGGAACGGACAGTCCACTAAGATTAGGTCATACTTACTTAATGCAATACTTAATAGTGTTTGCAATGCCGAGTTGTTGACATGTTCATACATGAAATCAGTGGAATCTGCCTGAATGGATGTGCCCAAGAAATCTAAATTATCATTTATCTGTAAGGCATACTCATCTATATTAGATGCATTCTTTATAGCATGATATAGCGACAAAATTTGCTGTGTATCATTATCATCAAACTGCATAGGAAAGTTAATCGACTGCCCCCTACGCTCATAGTCGAGGTCAAGTAGAAGAACATACAGACCATCTCTTGCTGCTTGCTCTGCTAAACATGCTGCAACAGTAGATGACCCTGAACGTCTATCTCCAGTGAATAAAACTATTTTACTTCGCTTCTGAAAGAATTCAATGTAAGTTTTTGCTATGACCTTTTTTGATCTTGTTGCTACTTTCGCTACCTGCGCTACCTGCGCAGTAGCAGTATTTTTCTGTAAATGCGGCTGCTTATTCTTAAATGGGCTGCTGAATCTGCGTTGTTCCTTCTGGATGTCAACTTTAGGCTCAGGTTCAGGTTCCGGTTCATCTTCAAAAAGTGGTGTATTTGACAAGTCTTCTATAGGTTCAGCTTGCTCTTCCTTTTCTGGCTGACTGCTAAAGTTGATATCGAAGTCTAAATCGTTTTGTTCTTGTGTAGACTTAGATTCCTCTACGTCAACATCAGCAAATAATGGTGCATCAGAATACTGAACTTGCTGTTGATCAGACGCTTCCGGTACTGGTGGCTCATCAGATACAGCATCAGCAGTTTCTGTAGCTGCCTGTTTCTTTTTACCAAATACCTTTGAAAAGAAACTGGGCTTTTTTGACTCCTCTATAACATTAGGATTTTCAGCCGTAATAAAATTACCTGCTATCAATCCGAACAACTGACTAGGATGAACCTTTTGACTCTGATAAATAAAACTTGGATAAGGATGAAAGAACTGATGATATTCCATCTCAAACAATAGCCCGCTATCTATCATTAATATCTCTTTATTCTTTGTATCATCCAAAAGATAAAGTTCGCAAACATTGCAAAGATTATCGATAAGTACTTGCATGTCAGCATCGTTGAAATCTGCTAAGACAGATGCAATGAATACGAGCTTATCCATGTAGAATCCACGTTCATTTATTAATGTAAATACTTCTGCTACATTTGTAAAGTATTCAAATGATATACCTGCACTTTTCTGACTTTCTAACCCCTGCTTAACTTTATCTAATTTAGCTGCAGGTAGAATAACTGTTACAATCATAAAAACTCCTCCTCATCTGTATTAGGTTCTGCTGATACAGACACTGGTTGTGGCTCGTAAGGTGCTTGAGTGTTCTTTCTGTTAACTTCTAAGATATCAATCAACTGAAGAATGTTCGTCTCAAACATCTTATTGAGCAATCTTGACTTGTCAATAAACTTTAGTCCATAAAGGCTACAAAAGAATTCCCAAATCTCTTCATCATTCAATATGTCAATCTTTACATAAACACCATTTTCAAGATTATGAATAAATTCATCAGCTACATGATCAAGTTTATTAATCTGATCCATAGTGTCTGCAAAGATAACATAATATTCCTGTTCAGTGTTTGCGATGTCTGAACAAACAGCATAAGTGTGTTGAATAATCTTATTAGCAGTTTCATAGAAATGAGTTCCTTTGTACTTGGTCATCTTTCGTTGTGTAGCTGCTAAAGGTCCTAAATTAGGGTCTTTTGTTTCTCTATTGAAGTAGATGAATTTATATCCCTGTTTACATAATGTACCAATTGCTGTGTTAATAGAGTCTCTATGTACCTGCTCCTGATCAACCGGCCTATCAAGCAGATAGCCATGAGTTAATCGTATGATAATAGCTTCTCTGCCACTGGAACAGTATCTAATCCTTCCATCCTTTACTGCAAATATATCCCACATGAAGTCAAGCTCTGTTTTTTGCAGATCCTGATTTGTTTGATAATTTTGCATGATTTTATCTTCTTTAATCACAATCTTACGAATGATAAAGATAATAAAGTATGTCAGCAATATTTCTGCAATAATAGTCACTGGGTTTAACCAAGGTGCGAATGCAATAGCAGGCAGATCTCTTATTTTTAGAATAAGTAGCTGCAAAAGAAAAAATACTAAACCAAAGAAAAAGAACCCGAATAGCTGTTTGCCTGAAAAGGCTGTTTTTGTTGAACTATCCAACGTTAATGGTAAAAATATTTTTCTGTCTTTTTTCATTGTATAATCCTCGTTGTAAAATAAAGGGGTAGATTGCTCTACCCCCTACTAAAGATGCTTAGTCTATGCGATTCTCAGCTTCTGAAAGTGCTTGAGTTTTTGTATGTTGCCTCGTTTCCTGCTCAGCTTCTTTTTCAGCTTCTGTTGCTTCGGCATTATTCAAACGTTTAATAACTGCTGAGATTCTATCCTGTTGAAGACTGTAAGTCTCCTTGAGCTCTTCTCCGAGCTTCTTACGGGTTTCTGCTTGTTGTGCATTAATCTCGGCAATTTCTACATCCATATCTGATTTAGGTATTTTCAGGTTTCCCGTGATATTAGATATAGCATCGGTTATTTTCATAACCCCTGCTTTTATCTTTGATCCACCCATATTAATGGCATCACGCACTAAGTTTTTGATCAACCTAAATAAGAAAAATGACACTAGAATACTAAATGCAATCATAAGAACATCAAGCACTAATCCAGGAATTGCTGATGTGGCATTAGCGACCCACTCCACTGCAATGACTACTAAAAATAGTGTTAACATATGTAAGAATAACAATGCCAACACATTTCCAACGATGCCATAAATAAGTTCGGTGGTTCGCGGTGCTTTATGAAGCAATCTAAGCATTAGAGTGACAAAAGATGCCCCAGTAATATACAAAATGATTAGTACTCTGAATATTGACGATAAGCAAATGATTATTTCAAGTATAACAACTATTGCTGCCTTACCTACACTATCACCTTGAGCTATCATAGCATATAGAGTATTCGTCTCTGTGCCTATCATGTCAAGGTCTGTTAGGAATGCTGTAGAAACAACATCATCCAGAGTAACAGACTGTGTTAAAGGTGCTTGAGGTTCATAACTCATCGCCTGATTGAGATTAAATGTGGCAATATAAGCCATTAGCACAATTGCTGCTTCATCATGCATCTGTCCAGGAAGATAGTTAAGAGCTGTCATTGTCTGATTGTATGTCTTTTCTGTAACATCGATAAGCGCCTGTTCGAGTGGTGTTATAATAGGTGCTGTAGCTGTATTTGTTGCATCTGTTAAATAAGCATTTGTATTCAAAGTTCCTTCATATGGGTCAAGTCCTGAAGTATAGATTGCATATGAACCTTTTCCAGGGTCACCACGAATACCTTTGCCTAGAGAAATCTGTTTTTCTACATAATCACTAATCGCATTCTGATTCAGCCATGTTTCAGATATCATTCCTTCATTAGATACCTTCATTGCATCTGCATCTGTATATGCTCTAAAGTACACTGTGTCTTGTAGGGTCTTAGTAACTTGTCCTGCTGCAGACGCATCGAAAATCATGTACATACCTGCTAAATCAGTTGCATGAGGTCCACCATATCTTGCTTCTTGTGTTTCATGCACAGAGTTTTTATATACAAAGTCTGTGTCAAGAAGCATACGTCTGAAACTGCCGCGTGATGTTCTGAACAGATTTTCTGCTGCATTAATATCCTTTGCGATATCATCAGCAGAGCCTGCTTTTAAGCTTTTGCGATTAGTTTCAAAGCTTTCGCCTGCTTGTTTTACTTCCGAACTACCGTCATCGTGCTCTGCTGAATACTTTAAGAATTCTTGCTTAATATAGTCATAAAAGAAGTAGAAATAAGAATCCTTATATAAGTCTTGATGGACTGGTATAAATGATTTATTAGAGTACCATGTGTCATATGATGTTGAATATTGTAGATTTGCAATCATGTCCGAAATAGGCACTACTGAATATACTGGACCGGAGCCAAGTGAGTAGTTTGTCATCTGCTCGAATTGCAGACAATCATATGTACCCTTCACACTGCTAAATTGCTGTTTAAAGGCAGTAATTTCTGCAGTCACATTACCATCATTATTTGCATCTGAACAGTATCTGTTTATTTGTGCAAGAAGTATCTTATCTGATGTACTCTTCATCGCCCAATCTGACGAGACATCAAATGCCCATACAAAACTGTTAAAGACTACTACAGGGACCATACACATTGCTAAGATACCTAAAATAGAACGTCCAATGTGTGCAAAATCCTTGCTCTTATTCATTGCGAATTGAATAAGCTTAAGGAATAATACAATTGCAATAGCTATTGTAACTAATGCAATGTATCTATCCATTATCCACTTATATGCATCAGTTTCTGTTAAATAGCTAATGTTGAATATGCTACCAAAATCTCCAGTTGCTACAGATTCATGAATCTGATAAAGGAATCCTGTTAAGATGTAGCTTAGCCCTGAGACTGGACTGTCAAAGAACTGATTTGCCTTATCCATCAATTCCTCCCTAGTTACATGATTTTCATCTATGCGCTGAGTATATGTTGTTTTAAGATTATTGTGCTGATAATCTGTATTCTTCTGCAGAGCTAATAGTGTCTGAATTAAATTAACAGATGTCTTAGTTCTAGCTACATTTATCTGCTCTGTATTTGCCTCTCCACTTGCTGAATGTTGGTATATTGTATCCCCTGCTCCGGCATACAAGTGTAGATCATAATAATAATCATCCCATCCAAATGGATATAGAATTATTGTATCGTCTGCTAAATACTCATACACGAGAGAAGCTTGTTTGCTTTGTAGCAGTTTTGATACTGCAGGATTCTTAGTCTTCCACTCTGCTAAAGATTGAACCTGCAGTGCGTATTCGTTTGCAAATGGTGGAAGTGTTGCTGTACTCTTGTAATCCTGTAGATACCGCGAAAAACTATATTGTAGTGATGTTTGAAATGTCTGATTAAGATAATTTTCATAATCACTTACTAAAGAATCTATAGACTCATACTGCTTGTTTACATAATCTGAAACATCCTGAGAAAGCTGCTGTTTAGTTAAATAATATCTATCCCAGTAATAAGTTGTTTGCACAAAGTCATCAGAGTTCTCACAATCAATATCAGAAAATGCTGTTGCACCATTACGCAATAGACAAGTATATTCATCATAGAAATAAACACTGTTTATTCCAAATGTACCATTATCTTTTCCATTGAATCTATAGATGTTTACGAGCATGTAATAGAATTCGTCTGTGTTAAAGCCACATGATGCACACACATCTGCTAAGAGCTTCTGAAATCCTTCAGTACTACCATATTCTGCATCTTTTGACATACCTGCAATAGCAGCACCTGCTGCCCATAAGGCTTGAGCTCCTGCTTTCATTTTAGCGTCTGCACTATCATTTTTCAACTTGTAATCTGGTGTTGGAATCTCGCTACATGAACCAGTAGATATGCCCGGATCAATAATATCAGAATCATAATAATAAGCGGCAATAAAACTGTACTTGTCTCCGGACTTCTCATCACTACTAACGGTGTATTTTGGAGGATCATAATTTTCATAATATGTATTACCATCTTCGTCCTTTTTTTCCTTCAAGACCTCATAAACATATCGTGCTCCCTCATTGTAATGACCGCTTTTATACTCATCTTTAATACTGTAATGAACATAATCGAAAAAATCTGTACTAGTATATTTATTAGTGCTCCAAGATAGTGTAAATTCAGTGTCTTCAGTGAGATAGGTTCTGTTAAAGGTCGCTAGTGATTTCACCTTGAGCACTCCACTATCATAATCTACTGTCAAGAATCGGCCTGAATCTGTACCTAGAACTTGATTATATGTTCCCAGCATATACTCTCGAAATCTTTCTATATCTCCCGAGAAATAAACCTCATATTGAGACAAGAACATTCCTTTCTCATCTGATAGAGTATATGCAGACATGGTCTGTCCTAAGTCAAGTATTTCTTTTGGCAAAAATATTACTGTTCTAGCTCCTGTTGATTGCTCGCTCTTCTTTGCACTAACAAATCTTAAGTCTGGAATGAGTTGCTCTGCTGGAAGTGATGTCATCAATGAAACAGTTGGATTAATAGCCATCATATTTGAACTATCGTTGTATGCTGCATGCATGGAGCTCTGTATACTATGAGTACTATAGCTTCCTCTTCTCGGAGAGAGTATATACTTCCATTTTGCATTTTCAAGTATAGCTGCAAACCTGCTAAAGTTTGTTGCACTTGCTGCATCAGAGCTTATTACATCTTTTTCCTTAAAGGCAACTTGTGCTTGTGCAAGTGGATACTTATTCTCAAAGTATGTTGGTTTACTCGAGTCATTTGCAGTAAATGGCATAAATGCTGAAGCATGTGTGTTATAAGGTGAAACGAGAGTACCAACATTTGATGCGTCAGATTTTGGACGTGAACTCATGTTTCCAGGAAACCAAGAATCTATATACTCACTCAATGTTTTTTCTGCTATCATTTTTGCTGCATGAGAAAATGCTAATGCAGTTTCATCATCTTTATTATCTATAGCACTATCCACTACAGCCTGAGTTTGCTGTTCTCCTGGAGATATGATTGAGTTTTCTACCAACAGAAACTTTCGAGATAATGAGTGACTTGTACCTCCTATTAGTTGTGCGTAATGGTCTGCTAAGACTTCTGTTGCCTTTTCTTCAATTTCGCCAGTATCTGGGTTTACGATTTTTGATGTACTACCATTTACATGTGTTGTATAAACAGCTGGATAAATAGTTGTACGAGTTCTAGTGTTTTTTGAATACAATGCAACAAACCAAACATTAAACAAATCCATTGTCTCACGCAAAGCCTGTTTAGTCTTCTCACCGCCATCTATCTCGCATAACACTGATGTTAATACTGTATTATAAAAGTTGGGGATAAATATAACAGCGTCGCCTGATTGCTTCTGTAAGCAAATATTACCATAAGAATCTACTGCTAAAGTTTGCGCACCAAGAAATGCCACCGCTTCTGTCAGAGAACTGTAATCATTATTTGTCATGTAGATTGTCATTGCCATCTGCATAGCTAAAAATGTATTACTGTCATAAAATAATACAGGCACTTTATAGGGTTCTGCAGAATCATCTGTTGTAAACCCTGTAAGAGTCCATTTATCTCCATAATTCTTATCCAGGTCGGTCAGTTTATCCTTGGAATATAAAAGTGCATTAAGTTCATTAACACTATCAGCAGTTCCATGGGTGTCATAGATAAAGAAAGGCTCATAAAGACCGAGATCCCCTGATATAAAAGAATCCAGGCTTGCAGGTGTTCCATTTGAGTCTACTAACGGGTATATAGCATAATTAGACTTTATAACTTCAGCTAATTCATTAAAATTCACATCTTGCAACATCATTGCCTGAAGATCTGTATCCATCGAGCTAGCTTTGATATCATCAGAATCTGCTACTAAGCCACTATTCAAAATCGTCGTTCTAACTGAATCAATATCAAGATCAGCCTTAGACAATTCTTGAAAGAAATCCTGATCAAAAACATTTAATAAAGAATCTTCTAAAGGATGTGCAAACTGACTAAATATAAATGACCACTTGAATGCTTCGAATTCGCGTTTAGTCAGATTTTTACGATTTATATAAAACGAGAGATCATTTGTCTTTCCCGTAGTTTTTCCGTAGTTAATTAGGGCTCTTGAGGCTGCTTTTTGCGCAGCACGTTGATTTTTGATATCCTCTTCGCGCTGTCTAAGTTCATTAATGTCTGCAGTCACTCTATTTGATACTGCTAAAGGATTACCATCTGTTGCCTTGACGAGTAAAGAAAGCTGCGACAGCATAACTGCCGCAGCCATGATTGTTGCTATGACTTTTTTCATATATGTCCCCCATATGGCGGACACATACATGATTATCCGCCGATAGATAAAATAAAGTTAAAGATTCTGATAACAAAATCTGCTACCCAACCAATAACCTTTGTCCAGTAACCCATTACTGAAAGAATAAAGTAAATTGCAATTGTTATCAGTAATGGTGCACGTTTAATTATGTAGTTGATAGCAGCTTTACTGGAGTTTGTGCTAGCTCCGCCATCCATACCACCCTTGCCGCTTCCATTTGCGGCTTCAACTGCGGCATTAGAGCAGATCGGAATACAAAACTTATCCCAAAATCCCCCGCCGCCATTGTTGTTAGCTCTACTCTCTCCGCTACCCTTTGGACCAATGAAGGGTCTAATAGGTTCAAATGAGATATAGAATAAATCAAATGCTGATTGTGCCATAAAGAACCACATAATAATCTGCGCAACAACGGTAAAGATAACATTTACAACAGAATAGATAACTGCCATTGCCTCTGTAGCAAGCCCCGTATCAGGATGCCAGTTTTCTGCGCCATATATAGACTCAAAAACATCAGTTGCTGCACTGCTTGCCTGAGCTGCATTGAAGTTGCCTACTGCAGTGCGCAATTTTGAAGCATAGTTAGACTCCCCTGCTTCATAGGCGCCTGTGCCAGTATGAATTTTTATTGTACCACCAGCTGCAGCGTAAACCGCCTTAACCTGCTCTGTGAATTTGGCTTGTGTTGTACTTGATACAATACGTTGTGCTGTTGCTGCAAGTTTTGTCAGAACAGGCTGCTTTACGGAATCAATCTTGCCGGCAGCTTTTGCTTTAGCGACATCATCAATAAGCGTCCACACACCGGAGATGTCAGTATCTTTAGTTTCTTCTGCACTATCTGTATCTGCTAAAGCAAAGTCTTTATTCTCTGTAGTACCCGACTTTGGGTCTATACTGTTTTTTGCTCGATTGTAAGCAAGAAAAGTTGCATAATCATCAAAACTAACTGATGTTGCTGCATATGATGTCACTGCTAAAGATGCTTGAGATAGAAACATCATTGCAACAATGAGCAATGATACTAAAGCACGAAAAATGTGCGTTTGCCTATCAACGCACATCCATTTATTTATCTTTGTTTGCATATAAACCTCCTTATCCAAATGTGATTACAAACCAGCCTAAGATATAAGCAATGGCTTGTTTTAGTAGTCCTGAGATACAGAAAAATGATAGTATTCCCAAAAGTAAAATTTTGATTGTTGGCACAACAAATCCTCTATCGTAACCATCAATACCTATGAATTTTAATTTCTCAAAAAAGCGATTTGTTGATGGATAGACTTTTGTAAAGCAAAATGCTGCGATCTGAAGCATCATCATAATACCTGCTAAACCTCCAATGATATAAATAGCAGTATCGATAAAATCATTATTGAATGATTCTGTATCTATCGCCTCTTTAGACTTAACAGGGTCTATCAATTCAGAGTCATCTGAATTAATTACTCCTGGTTTTGATGTTGTTTGTGGTACAGCATTTGTTAAGTTATCATTTCTGCCAATAGAATATCCATTCTTTGTATCCAGAGAGCTTGTTGCATAACCTGCTAAAGGTGTGCAGGCTATGCAACTAAAAATGACGAGGATTATAACAATTCCTCGTCGCAACTGATAATAAATTCTGTCTCTTCTGCGCATTCTGTAACCCTCAGAGGAGTGTGAGCGAAAGCATCTTCAACAAAAGGCAATGCAGACTGAGCGAAACGTATTCTAATAGTTTCGATAGTAGGATCGTTTATCATTTCATCTACGATATACTGCAATTGCTGCATCAGTTTTACTTCTATCAGGCTTTCGTTATACACCTCACGTTGCTTCTGCTGAAACTGTCTTGATTGGCGATTCTTTTCCTGCAATGAACATTTAATTGCAGCAAAAATACGTATAATTGCTTTAATCATATAAGACCATCAATCCATCCTACAATCCTGTTTGCAATCCAGAATATCACATCGAAGAGAATGCCCGTGTGTAGTAGCAAGAACAATGTTACTGCTATCAGAATATCAAAGAATTTTGATTTTATGTAATACAAAAACTTTGATTGACCCTTAAGGTCCTTTTTCTCAACATTGGTTGTGCCTTTGTTACCTTCACCTGTTCCCACGAACTGAATACCGTTGATTTCTATAACAGTATCAGAGTATAACTGAATAGGCAAACCTGCTAAAAGGACATTGACCTGTTTGATAAGTAAACAAACAATATCAATAACCATCAAAATGCCCATAACATATGGGACAACGCCAATAACAAATGTAATTATCCAGCTAAGCACCTTTGCTACAGAACTTACTGCACCAGTAACAGCTGGATCCTCTGAATACTTAACATCCTGGAAAATCTCGCCAGCATAATCATGTGGCTCCTTTACAGAGTCTTCTGGTGTGCTAGCAGTAACAGCTGTTACTGATGAGCTCTGCGATGTATCATCATAAGGCACTAAGTTATTTGCTGCTAAAACAGATGTGCTAAACAAACCAATCCAACACATGAAGCATGCAAACAAACTGAAGACATACATCTTCTTTTTCGTTCTCATGAAATGTTCAACCTCACTTTCATATAATAATCTTTATTACCGATTGTTATTCGGTTATATATGATAGGTACACGTGCTCCAACCTTGTAGGTATTGTAAGTATCAATATCTACATAAGCTTTAACAAATGCCCTAGCATTTTCTGCGTATCCTTCAAACACAAATAAACAAGCATCGTCTATAATCTCAATGTACTTGCTGATTGTCATTGAATCCTGATATGTCTGACTATCTGTCACCGCTAAAGTATCATTTGAATACTTATGTATGTTGGATTCAATTTGCTGAGTTGTGCTAGTTGACTGTGTTGAAGAATTTTGCTGTTCAGAAGAAGATTTTATCTTAAAAATTATTACAATAGCCAAGATGATTATAAAAACTATACCTGCAACAATAAACTTTAACTTATTGTTCTGAGGCTCATCTGTATCTTCATCCTTTTTATCCAGCGACAGATCATCCAAATCTAACATTGAGCTATTTTTATCTTCTACTAAAGATGTTGTCGCAGGCGTACTACTTTCTGTCTTGCCTGTTACTGATACGCCAACAGCAGGTGCAATTTTGTTAGCCATGGCATGCATATCTAAAACTTCGTCCTCATCATCAAGCGTCATATCTTCAGGCTCATCTATATCTGACGATTTAGCATCCTCTGGCTCTGATTCTTTAATGGCGTTTCGAAGCATAGATACTATATTAGGGTCTTTCAATGCGCTGTAGTCTTCTCCTGGTCTTGGTGCTGTTGCTCGCTGTGCTGATTCACGCATGCGTTCTTCTAAGTTCATCAGAGTTTACCTCCTAACTCACACAATTCAGTGAACAGCGCAGTCCCCTGCATAGGTAACTGATCAGTGAGAATTCTATCAATATTTCTATAATATCCTACAGTAGCAATAGGATTTTGTCTTAATTGTTGTGTAATTGCAAAAGATCCTGATTGAGGCACGTTCTTATTTATAATTACTTCAAAATTATAAGGTAACTGACTGGCTAACTGAATGAATGTACTCACATTACGAGATGTTGAACCATCTGCAATAATGAAATGCTTTGTTGATGTTGACATGAGCATTTTCATCTGATAATCAAGAGTTGACTGGAGCTTTCCCATATCTACAAGAATGAGGTCAAAGCTATTGTAGATAATGTTTATGAATAAATTGAAATCCTGTGCTGCTAATATTCTCTTTTCAACGAAAGTGGTCTGTCCCCAAGTAATTAATGAAAATACTGCTTGTGAAACAGAAATAGTTTCCGATAACAGAGAAATGTTCTGCTCAAAATCAGCCTCTGCTAAACCTGCAATTGTTTTAACACTAGCATCTGTTCCTGGATTACGATTCCACATTTCCAAAAGATAATTTGGATTTGATATATCCAAATCCAAGTACAATATCTTTGCAGAAGGTTGCTGGATTGCCATTGCCACTGCTAAAGCTGCTGTGAGAGTTGTTGTGCCAGTTCTATCTGTTAAACTGTTAAATGTGAAAACAGGAACCTGGAATATCTTTTTTCTTTGTGTGAATCCACGTACTCGAATTGATCCAGGTTGCAATGAAGTTCTTCTGACAGGCTGCGTCTGCTTTGGTTTTTGTACAAACAAGTCTGTAGGATATACTTTTGATGATGGAGGCTCGTTTATGAATGTTGACTCTTGCTCACATTCTTGTACTGGTTCAGGTTCAGGTTCACCGCTGTTAAAGATGTCTTGAAAGTCAACTGTAGGTTCTTTTTCAAAAACAGGTTTATCTATAACAGGATTTGCTTGTACTTTATCAAGTATAACCGGTTTTATCTTAACTTGAGTAGATTCATCAACAATAGAAGGCTCCTCAAAGGTACAAGAGAATGATAATGGCTCAACCCGTATAGCATCTTGAAACTTTTCAAAAGTATATCTAAGATATGCCTGTTTTAACAAAACTTCAGCGTCTATCAATGGCGATTCTATAAAAATTGTTCTAAGATCAACTGAAGATATATCCGTAACCAAAAATGGCCCTGCAGGAATAGCAGGACCATCAGTATAAATTTTCTCATAGGAACATAAAGTTTCAGTATCAGAGATATCAAATATTTCCTCGAACTGTAATGCATACTTAGATGCAAGTTTATAGAACTCTTCTCGACGTTTTGTCAATACAACACCTATCATGAAGTTTCTCCTAACTTACGTGTGATGTAGGAATCGAGCGTATACAAAATTCGTGGATTATCGAATAAACGTCTAACCTCTGGATGTATACTAGATAGAGAGAAAGCACAAACTATTTGTGCTGTATCATTAGGCTGAGCATCTTTAAGTTTAAAGAACTTGAACTCCTTGCACTTGTCACTGTTAAAGTATGTGAAATCGAGCTCCATTGCAGATATTTTTTCCCATGTAAGAATCTCTACATGGTTTACCTGTGTTACTGCATCTATCAGCTGCTCTTCTGTAATCAGACCACGTTCCAATGCAAGATTACCAAACAGTGCATCTCTTGAAGGCTTATTAGCAACTTCCTTCTGTAAAGATACACCATCCTCAGCAGAAATATATTTCTTCTCAATGCAAAACTGCGATATTGATGCATACACCTCTGATAGTGTGTATCTGCGTGTAGGTGCACGACCAGTCGCTACTTCTGTACCACCCTTCACACCAGAGAAAGTAACAAAAGGTTTTAGTTCTGGCTTTGACTTTGATTCCTCTGGTTGTGAAGTTGGTATAGACTCTGTGTACTTCTGCTCCTCTTGTATTGGTATCTGTTCCTGAATTGGTTCTGGCTCCGGCGTTGCAACAGGTTCTTCCTTAACTGCTAAGGGTTCTGTAACATGTTCATCTTCCTTGAACTTGAACTTCTTAAAGAAAGCAGAGAAACCATTATCATGTTTATCTGAGCTTCCTTTCTCCGGTTGTGCCTGCTTAATCGGTTTTTCCTTAATAGACTTGGGCTCTTTAACTTTAACTGGTTTAGGTTCTTTGACTTTGATAGGTTTGGGCTCTTTAGAGATGACAATTTCCTGTTCTTTCTTAGGAACTGGATCTTCCACAATGTCTGTTGGAAGGTCAGATAGATCTCTGACTCGGTGACTATAGACTTCCTCTTGATTTCTTGTATCAAAGATTGATTTAATCTCTTTTGACTTTGCTTTACAAGAAACTACAAGCTGTGGTCCCTGTGTTTCTACAATCGAGCCACTTGCTGTCTTGTACTTCAAAGGAATCTGCTGCGTGTTTATATTAATTGCTAACTGATCTGTTCTACCAAGTGAGTCAGGAATGTTTACTTTGAAGAAGTCAATATGCATCAAGTCAAACGCAGCAACATTCTTAGCTCGACAAGCATCTGAATCCCAAAAGTACATAAGAATATCAAATACATTCGGCATTATAAACACATCTTCTGTTAAAGTCAGATATGCATGTGAATCCTCAATAGATGCTACGTATACACGAAGAAGATTAATCTGATCTCTGTAATCACGAATTGTATTAACTATCGAAAGGTCTCCGTAATAGTCAAAAATATGGAGATTAAAAGTCGAATCGCTAGTAATCATAATATCACTGAGAATACTCCCAATATCTGCAGCCTCTGTGATGATGATAAAATTTGAAATTCCTCTTGATCGAATAAACCTGTCTAAGAGGTCACGTTTGTTTGGTTTGTTTGTTAGAATTACATTTAACATCTGCTAAACCTCATGAATTAATTTAATAATACATAGCGATACGTATATGTCTCGACAGTGCTATCACTATGCCAACGAATAAAACGCTGAGCGTCTGTAACATCTTGATTTGCAGGATCAGAATATTCTATATTCTTAAACCCTTTATTATCCCAAACAGACTTACTCAGGAAAGGAAATGCTGTTGAAGATCCCCAGGGCACATCAACAGTGATGTCATAATACACATAAAAATCAGGAACAGTATTAGTTGAAATACCCAAACTTGCACTATCTGCACCCAAGGCATCATTATATCCTGAGATATATTCACTTGCTTTGTCTATTCCATAAAGCTGGCGTAAGAACTGTTTAGTCTTGTCATCTGTATCTGTTAAAGGAACAACATAAGGGCCATCAATATTAAAGTTAATTGTCTCTGTGTACACATGTAAAGCGTCATAGCATGTGAAACTCTTTGAAATGTTATGATCAGAATTATAATTTACCTCAATAAGATTTGATAAGGATTTTTTAAATGATTCCTCAAATAACTCCTTATCAAGATATGTCATTCCAAATTGTATAGGACGGAATAACCCTTCTCCATCTATTTTAGTACTCCGCAAGGCTTCGTTGTTATTGTTTAAGAATGTTCTAATAGTTTTAAGAGTTTCATCAACTGCAGGATTCTTCCCTGCTGATGATTTTAAATCCGCAAGATATGCCTCATATTTTTCCTGGCTTGCTCTTGCATTTGCTACTGTAAAGTTTAAGCCTTCCTGCTCAGTTGTTTGTACATTTATGATAGCATCTTTAACTGCTAAACGGATGTATGTTTGAAGATCTGACTCATGTTTTGTCAAATCATTGCACCAAATGATAAATCCTGATGCAAAACTTAAAATGAAAAATCCAAGAACTGCTAAAGCTATTTTCTTCAGATACATACTATCACTTACCTTTATAAAATTTTGTACCGACTACAGTAACAGAACGCTTAATCTGAAAATTTACAGAACCATCCCAAGGTGCGCCATTCCCGAAATGAGGAAGCACCTGTATCGTCCAGTATCCAGTTAGCTCAACTGTTATAGGGGTACCTCTTTGTGGACAATTCTCATAACTGAAATATGTAATATCACTGTTGATAGATGTTCCATTTAGTGTTAAGCAACTAACATCGATATTCTTAATTGCATCATCAGGTTTACCCCGAAGTACTGTTATTTGTGTATTAGTTGGGTTCTTAGGAATCCAATTGCTACCATCTTTAAGCTCGGACATGCCATTTTGATTGTATGTTAGCCAGATTGGTGCATTTTCAACCATAACAGAGAGCGCTGAGTATATCTTAGAGTCTTTAGATATTGTGACTTTTGGGTCAATAGTAGTTTTAATTGCTTTTCCGCTATCCAAACCCTTGTCAAGACAATTCTCCTCTGCAACCATTGCAGCTATTGTGTCCAAAGTATCATCCATTGCGCTTGATACAACGCTAAATGAATAGCAGAGCATAATTATATCAAATGCAATAACTGCTAAAATGAACCCTAAGAGCCCCTTGGCCACCCATGTGAATCTATGCATATTTTTCTCCTTTATCTTTAATCAAAAGTTAGAGGGAGCTAGGACTCCCCCTATATAAGCGTCAATTTAGTAATTACGGAACCTGTGCGCCTCCGCCATTACCATTACCCTGCGCGCCATCTCTACCTGTTGCATCACCAATAACAGCAGTACCAAGCCCATCAAGGCCTACCTGCTGACCAGCATAGTCGCCTAAAGCAGTAGCCCATTTAGTCCAGTTTGCGATAACTACAATTGCGATTACGAGTACTACGGCCAAAATTGCTACAACTGGCCCTATCTTCTTAAGATTCATATATGTGTCCTCCTTAGACCATAAACATCATCGCGAAAGCCATGAATGCAACAATACATAAACTTATTGCTAAGAATATGCCTATAACTGATTCAATTCGCTTTTCGCGTTTCTTGCACTCTGTGTCAAAATACACATCGTGCTCTTCCTGTAAAAGATCCAGAAAGCTTTTCATTGTTTCATAGCTTGTTTCATCACCCTTTGTCCTAGCTCGTGCGACAGAACAAAACTTATGTACTTTTGGGCTATCTGGGAAGCGTGCATCAAAACGCTTCAGTGCAAATTCTTCCCCCTTAGCCAAATCACTATCTACTACTTTCAGTATTTTCTTTACTGACAACGATGCATTTTGTAAATAGTCATTAATTACTGCTGAGAGAGTAGTTGTATTATCCGGTTGAATAAACTGGACAAAATACAGTTTATAAAAAGAGAGAAATTCATCTGCTAAAGCAACAGCAAAATCCTTCCGTTCTCCTTCTAACGTTTTAACTGGTGTACGCATAATGATTGGAACTATAAGTACACCCAAGATTGTAAAAGGTGTAAGAAACATCAAGATTACACATACAAAAATTATTGCCAGAGCTATAAATAGCTGCTGGCAATAAATCTCTTCAGGTAGCATCAAACGTCCAGATGGCGTTCGTTTGTCTACTGCTAAAATGAGTTTTTGAAGCTCTTCTTTGTCCTCTTCTGTGAAAGAAACTAGTGGTAACTTTCCCCAGAACTTTGCAATGTCGATTTTAGCTTGTAATGCTTTTTGGTTTTCTTTATAAGAAATGCCTTTATCAATCCGTTTACGATTCTTCTCTGAATTACTCTGTACTGTGCTTTTTCTTGGCGTAAACAACCATTTGTAAAGCAGAAAACAGAATATTATGGCAACAACTGCAATTGCCAGTATAGGCCATTTCTCTGAGAAGAACTTGACTATGTTGTTGGCAATCTGTGTCATTAATTATCTTTCTCCGTATAAATGAATGGCTTCGAAAGCAAGTACTGAATGTATATGAATACACCTACTGCTCCCAAGATCAGTAGTACTATTACAACTTTGCCTAATGGTGTTGCCCACAAGCTTGAACCGCCCCCAAGAAACACTGATGAGAAGACACCAAATAGCACAATAACTAGCAGTGAAGCAAAATAGTCCATATTAGCTGAATCGCTTAATCGCTTTATCTGTCTATCACGAGCTTGTGTTTTACCATTTTCTGAAATATAGAAGTTAAACAGTGTTTCCATACCTCTAGCTCTATTTGCCTCGTATGTGATGACACTATCACAAAATTCATCATACAGACTACCAATATCCTCGTTCAACTCCTGTACTGCCTGTGGTACTGACATATTGAGAAGTTCCACGTTATTTACAAATTTCTTAAAGTAATCCTGGATATCTGTAGGGAATTGTGCATAGTTCTCTTTAACAGCTTTCAGTATTCCATCTGTCATAACTGCACATAAGATATCCATGGCATCCAAAAGTTCAATTTTGCGTTTGCGTACCCTCATACGTGATCCTAAAAATATCAATGCAATAAAAGTTGGCAGTAAGATAATTGGTAATAGCAAAGCATAAGCCACTGATGAAGTTACTAGTGCAATAACAATGCTTATTGCAATCACAACTGCAATAAGAGACATTGTAAAGCCCTCAACATTGATTCCACGCTGTTTTAAGCCGAATGCTGCTAAAACCTCATTGATGAAACAGTAGTAGCGATATTTCACGCTCTTACGCTTTTCATCAAGTGACATTCTTCTAAATGTCACTGCAGTCTGTTCTCGAAATTGAGTTGTAGACTTAACTGCAGAGCCTGTTAAAGCAGTGAGTATCTCATGAAGTAACGGGAAGATCTTTAGCCCCGTTAAAGTGCGCATAAAGAAGTAGGCAAGTATTCCAATACCTGCTAAAACGATGTTTTCCATCTATCAACTCACCCCCTTACTACCTGCTGCTCTGTTGTATCATCAAATGTGCATGAAAGCATAGTTCCTGGCTCGGGACCAGAGAGTAATATATTCAGTTCGTCTTTTGTAAGTGCCTTGAGCTTCAAGCGTTCCATCATTTTAGATGAAAGCTTATTAATCTGATAGAACTCACCATGAAGCTTACCATCCTCAGGATGAATACCTTGTCCGTCAGAAATGAACTTGAATAATGTGTTCACCTTAGGCATTAGCTTTCCATCTTTCATGATAGTACCTTCAATTTCAGAGAATTCAAGCATCTTACGAGATCCATCATCAAGCCTCTGCTGAGAGATAATGAATGGAATAGCAGCACATACTGTTTGCATGTTTACGTCCCATGGAGTACCATTAGATGTTGCCTGTACACACTTTGTCATACGTGTTACGCAGTCTTCAACATTCTCGGCATGAATAGTAGAATACAAACCATGGCCGGTGTAAGCTGCTGTTATTGCCTGTGATACAATTTCATCCGTTCTCATCTCACCTAATACAATAAGTCTAGGTGTCATACGAAGTAGCTGCATCGTAACATTACTGAATGTTGGAAAAGTAAGAGGTGCCGTGCCGCTAGGTGGTGTTGGTCTTGCCTCAAACTGTATTGTGTTTGACTTATCTATACCGTTTTCATCACGCATGCGTGCGTTTAACTCTGACTGATCCTCAACAACTGCTAAACGTCTAGTGGGTACACGATTATTTAAAATAGACTGAAGTAGTACTGTTTTACCAGAACCAGTTGCTCCGCAAATTACAATCGGTAAACCAGTCTTTGCTAGGATCTTCATAAAATTTGCCTGTTGTATAGTAACTGAGTGCCATCCAATCAACTTTTCAAGGCTAGGTGGTGTTGAGCCATACTTACGTATAACAAACATAGGAGATTTATCTTTTAATTGATTTTCTCCCTTATCAGGCGCTGCTACAGATGGGTCGCAGACTGCAACACGGAAGCCCTCACGTGTCATACCGCCCTGCAATGCTCCATTCCTACTAAGTGATACTTCAGAAAAACGTAATAGCTTATTTGCTATCTTGAGCATGTCATCGGCTGACTCAAAAGTTATGATCTTATCAGTAATATCCGAGCGAAGAAGATCTGTTTTACCACTCTTCTCCACATAGATACTCTTATAATCATTACCTTGAATTTCTGACACATTAGGGTCTTGCATTGCATCTGTTAAGACACCCCAATCAAGCACTTCATCTGTTAAAGCTTTAGTAAGTCGACCATATTCGGCTTTTCCTGTTTCGTCAACAAACCCAGTCACCAAAGGATGCTTTGAACTTACATAGTTTACAATACAGTCTGCAGTAAACTTGCGGACCTGTGCATAATTCATATTCTCGACGGTACTCTCCTGCTCAAGAGTACATTGATTAATATAAGAATATAGAATATCTACGCACTGCTCAAAGGAAATACAAGAAGCAAGATCACTACCTGCGCTTTCTGAACGTCGTGCTGTGAAAAATCCCTTTGTAAGCGCCATTACTTCTCATCTCCCTTCTCAAAAATCATTCTTTCATAGTTGCATAAATACTCTGCCATAAACTTGCAACACTCTGCATAAGCTGCACCAGCTTTTGATGAGCCTGCATTGGTCGCATAGAAAATATCAAAGCTCTCACCAGTATCTTCGACTGATTTTACATATGGTAGACGCATTACAGTTACAATGTCATCATCATCAAAAGCGCTATCAGGCAGATATCGCTTTTGAATATTAGCCTGCACGATTGCCGTAAGTTTCTTTCCATAACCATAACGAATCAACAGATCATTATCCTTGTGCACGCTATCAACATCACTAAACAATGGCCTGATAAATGTGAACACTCGCGTACAAGCATCAATCGAAGCCATTACGGTTTCTTGTGCAAGATTGCCCTTAAAGTCTACTAAAACAATATCGTAGAGGCGTGAGAGTTCCTTAATACATTGCACAATATTACTATAATCCAGCTCACAGAACTTAATGATGTCATCCTGTGGCATACCGGTGAACAATGTTATATTGTTATACTTTGATGTATGCCCAAAAGAAGTAATATTAGCTCCTGACGTGATAAGTTTATCCACTAAATCAGCTTCTGGATGCAATCCTGTTTTATCATCACTATCATCAAGTAAGAATCTAAATAGTGCTGGATGATATAAGTCAAAATCAACAATAGCAACCTTAAGTTGAGATGCAAGGACATACCCCAGGTTTGCTACGAATGTAGTTACACCTGTACCACCTGTTGGTGAGTAAAACCCAAAGACGTTACTGTAATCTGGGACATTTACCTGAATTTCTTCGGTGCCAGAAAATGTCTTAAGCAATGTCACAAGTGGAGTTATAAGCTGCTGTTTGATATTCATGCTTAATCCTCCGTAACAGTGTTTATCTGGTTGCTAAGTTCAACAAACTGAGACATCAGATTCGCCTGATCTTCAGAATCTGCCTTATCTGGAAGAATTGTGTACTTAATTGTACCACCTGTCTGTTCAAATTCTGCTAAACGAGATGCTGATTTTTTATCGAGGATGAATGTGATTGTAGAAGGTGTAACTCTTGCTGCCCAGTTATTAGAAATATCATTTGAACCAATACCTGTTTTCAAATAGTTGATACGTTCATTGATTGGGAGCTTGAGAAGACTCATATAGAGATCATAAATACTCTCACCGGAGCTATTAGTCATGTCCGTGATAATAATCTCATCGATAATAACTTCAGCAACCTGTACACTATTCTTAGCTTCAGAGTCTTCTAAGATATCGCCATGAAGAGTGGTTACTGCATCATGAACAATATCATCAGTTTCATCGCCAATATTTTCTGCATGCTCAATCTGTGTTTTTACTTCACTAAGCTTGTCTACAGGTACTTCAGATACAAATCTAGCTCTTAGACGAGTTCCAGGGTAAATCATTCGCGTGTTAATAGTACCTGCATCAAAAGACATTGTGAATATCTCTTCGTCTTCCTTCATTGCAGTAACCCATGGATTTCGTACTGTTAAAGTTCGTGTGAGGTCCATTGATGTGAGCACATCACCCTGAGCAATATAATTAGATGCAAACATCCCAAGCACCTGCTCCTTCTGCTGCCAAAGCAAATAAGTCTGCTGCTGATATGGATTATTGTTTGCGTCATACATTGTAATAGAACCAAGAGTTTCATAAGTGCTCTTAGGCATCTGATATTCTTCTAAGATACTATCCGTAATTGCTGTGCCAGATGTAATTGATTTCTTAAGGCGCATTACAGATACTAACTCTTCACGCTGATTCATAATCATTGATGCCAGGAATAATAAGCCTACAATCATTGATGCCATAAGTACAAGCGCTATGATACGCTTACCTGTTCCGCCTCCAACTTTAGGTGCAGAGGATGTCTGCATCTTCACTGCTTTTGCCATGTTGTGAATCCTTTCTGTATAATTGAAAATGGCTGCAGGGTACCCTGCAGCCTCTTTAATTGAAAATGGCTGCAGGATAATCCTGCAGCCTCTTTAACGGAAAATGGCTGTAGGATAATCCTACAGCCATTAATTTTACACACGAAGTGGTTTTACATTAGACTTACCAGCAATCATTGCCTGATACTCTGTCACTGTCATAATCTGATCATTGGGAAGTGACATGTTATAGCCTAAAGCTCTATAAGTAGCCCAACCGTGTGTGGGGTGTACATAAATAATTTTACCTTTTGCGAACTCCCTGTCATTAAGAGTACGCGTCAATGATGTTCGAGAGGTGAATGTCTCAACAATGCAGTCATCTCCAACTTTAAACTTTGGAGTATAGTTAACCATACACTTCTCCTTCCTACTAAGGATTTATTTGTTAGCATAAAGCTCGAAGTCGACATGAACTGTGTCGCCTATGTCACAAGAGTTATACATATCAGTAGAACAATCTACAGTAATTGTCCCAAACTCATTTGTCTCCAGTGAAAGCATATGAGCTCCAGCATCATAGGATTTATCCTGCACAGTGCCTGAAAGTGTATTACCCATTGCAAGATACATAATAGGTGTTGATGATGCTGCACCCTTCATTCCTTCCAAGGCTATCATAATTGCTGCTAAAGCTCCTACAGCAAAAAACACTACTGCCCATATGATAGTGCTGATTATTTTCGATATCTTTTTCTTATCTGTCATACTTTTGTTTTAGCCTTTCTGCCCGCACGCTTTTTCTTCTGCTGAAGTTCGGCTTTCTTCTCATAAACCTTAAATGTTGCAGCTGCTTCTGCACTAAACTTAACTTTTGCCTTCTTAGAGCCGCCACTTACATGCTTTGGATCAGTATAGATTGTAAAGTCAGCAACTTCCCATACAGACTGTTCTACAAATCCAGGAAGCATACCAATCTGTGCCTCTGCAATGTCTCTATATTCAGATGTTCTGATTTTAGCAGAGCTTGCAATGATTCGCAGCTTGTTAGTATCCACGTCCTCTGTAAAAACAGTAGGATAGTCTAGATAGATGTAAGTGTAATAATACTTCTCACCAAAGTCAGTTCTTGATGCGAGGATTGTATGTGTTGTATTAGCTCTACCAGCATAAATGTAATATCTTCCATCTTTACGCTGATATATACCGCCAACTTTCATATCTTTCCATGACACTCTTCCAAGAGGCACATCCTGAGGTCTGGCAACCACCTCATCCATTGTAATAATACGCTTATTCATAATAACAATCTCCTTCATGAATTGAGTAATAAGGTCTGCTCTATAACCATGTTAGTGTTGTAACTACCACTACTAAAGTATTTGCAGGTAATACACTACTTTTTAAAGTACTCCGTACTGCCTGTGATTCCTGTATCATTGTAGATATTCTGTGCACTAATAACGCGAGCTACAAAGTTTTCGCCATAGGCTGAACACTTTTCCACTAAGAGACAAATGTTCTTATGATATGCAGGCGGACAAGAATTGTACGTAGTTGCAGCCTCTGACATGCAGCCTTTGTTAACAAGTGCGAGGATCTTCAGAGCATAATTGAAGATTTCGATAAATCCCTGTTTACTAACATACTTTAGTACATATTTTTCCCAAGTAGAGTAAAACTGTGAATCGATAATCTGCTTACCTCTACCTAATAGGGTCTGAGTAATGCTTGTTTCATCCAAATCAGCTGAACTATCTGACTGCTTATGCGTTTTCTCAAGGTAACTCTGGTAAGATTTGCCCAGTATATTCATAAATGCACTATTTAAGCTAACTTTATCAGAATACAGCATTGTCCCCTGATAGTTTGTACAGACCAATTCTCCTTCAGCTGCTAAAGAAACAAGATACACTACAACTTCTTTAAGATCTTTTCCTTCGCAAGATACTTCTCTGTATGTCATGAATTTACACCCTCCTTCATCTTAATATACTGCTCGAACAAAGATGGTGAAAGAATTTCCTTCATTACTTCACTGTCTTTATATTCATTTGAAAGGAACTCTTCATAACATATTGGCTCCATTCCACAATCAAACACATGCATTTCTTCCCAATAGTTCAGATAAATTGCGTAACACAAATGCTTAAAGCCATTGCTGTTAAGGGTGCTATCAACCATCTGAATATACATTATGTTCCAATAGTCTGCTCGCGTTAGGTGTTTAGGCTGAAACTTTGCATCTGCTAAATCAATAGCAAGTATCTGACTGTATGCATATATAGACTTTGCTGCTGATGCTGCTGTACCTAGCCAAAAAACATTCGCTGCTGATGTACTACATAGGGCAATCAACTGATCACCAAACAAATTCTTTGTAAATTCTTCTAATGTCACTCAGTTCACCTTCTTCCCTGGACATGGAATACTGCTAAAGAGTTCTCTCAGATTCGGATTAGCTACGTAGCTATAGTGATTACCATGTCGTTCTATTGTTATGTATCCTGGTTCATAGTGATATTGTCTATATGAGCCAAAATAGGCATATGCTTTAAACCTGTTCTCAGGTAGAGCAACAAGCTCACTGTTCCAAGCGTTTGAATCATTGGAGATTGCAAGCATAAAGAATCTATTTGAAAGAAGTTCTGGACCTTCTATCACATGATAAATGGTACATTTATTTTCTTCTTCTAGGTAGGTGACATAATCTCTAACATCTTTACTTGGGGACTCAATTCCTCTATATGTAGATACTGCTAATGTTCTGCTTTGTGAAATGCCCAACAGTGTCATGCGCCTTGTTATTTCATCATTTAAATTCATAATTCAATCTCTCATGCACTTGTTTTAGTTCGTTTTCAGAATATTCCCCTATAGCGATACACATATTATCGAAGTCATTCATCCACACATGCTCGTTGAGGTTTATGCTGTCTGAAAATTTATTGTCAAAATATATTCGGAAGCATTTTGCATTTGTTTCGATAGCTATACATTCCAAATCTTGTGACTCTCTGAAGCGCCCATCAAAGAAATCTCTCTTGAAAATTATTTCAGCTTTCCTTGCTTTCTTCTTTAAATTAGCATGTGCATTTGCTATTTTAATGTTTGAAGTAATATCAGATAATGTTATCTGCATTTTTCCAGCTGCTAAAGTTACTTCGTCTAGATTGTGAAATTCAAATGTGACAGTTTTACATTGCAAGTTATTCTAACCCCTTATCTCAATAAATAATATTGCCATACCAAGTTCTCCCTTGGCTTTTATCATTTTCCACCTCAGTATACATACACCATAATACTAGAATATCCTGCAGCGCCATCAACTGTAACTGTTATAGTTGCAGACCCATTTTTATGACCTCTTACTATACCTTTAGAGTCTACTGAAGCAATTGTAGGATTATCGGAAATGAACACAAGCTTATCTACATAATCTTTAGGGCATTGTGCTATTGTAATTTGGCGCTCTTTGTCTATTCCAACGTGAATAGCATACTTATCCATTGTAAGTGTGTTATCAGAATATTCCAAAATTGATAAACCATTATCTGTCAAACCAGGTAGTGTAATAGCATCTTCATTAGTGTCAATTGTCTCCTGTGTGATCGCATCTGTTTGCTCTTCTGACGGCAAAATGAAGTCAGGCGGAATGCCCGGGTTGTTGTCTACTTCCTCCTTCAGCTGTTCTGCTAAAGGTACTGCGTGTTCCTGATCAAGATTTGCTATTCCTGGAATAAGCAGTGGTTCTCCTGTCCACTTATATGTGCCACTTATTGTTGCCTGGAGATTTGCTGTTGATAATGTGTTGTTTGTGTAGTAAACGAACTCTGGCACTGTGCTTATTTCTCCAGGATATACAATTGTGGTTGTCTGGACCGCATTATTCTCAAACTTATAAGTTTCTGTGACAGAAAAATAATCTCCATACACATACTCAAGTCTAAGTGTATTAGAGATTTCTTCAATATTTATAGCACTTGGTTTACTGCTAAAGAATGAGTCAGACCTTGCTAATACTTCCGAGTAATCGACTGTTTGCTTATTAGAACCTAAGGCATTTTGCACCATTTCACAGCCAGATAACTGTGTTACAGCCATAATGCTACATAACAGCGCAATGGCTGTGGATTGCATTTTCATTAGTCTTTATTCTCCTACCTTAAAGTAATATTTGTTACTAATCTTGTATACTGACGAATACTTAAGCTTTCTTAAATTATCAGGAACTTCACAGGGTGAACAGCTACACAAGGTTTTATTATGTGCATCTTTAATAATAACCTGCTCAGCTATAAAAATTCTTCCTGCTGACTTCAGTACATCATTGATTGTACGTGCGTCACCTACTCTACCAAGAACCTTATAAGTTATGCTAATATTCTTGTCTACTCCTCTGCATGGAATAAAGTGAAGCATGCCATCCCATGCATTGTCTGAACAAAATGTGATACCTTCATCTGTTAAATACTTTGATGGCTCAAGAAGCTGAAATGTCTTCTTAAGGCCATTAGTTCTATTGATAATTGAGATATGATACATGAATAAACCTCCGATAGTTATGGACAGCACTCAAAGACAGTTACCTTTTTGTACTGATATGAAGAGGAGAGCCTGTGGCTGACTCTCCTCATATCTGCTAAAGATTACTTCTTGCGAGTAAGAATAATTGCACCCGCTGCAAGAACTGCAATACCTGCAAGAGCAGCTACGCCCTCAACGCCGGTGTCAGGGGAACCCTTGTCATCTGCCTCCACAGTAGCAGGAGTCACTGTATTGACTTCGGCAGTTGCAACTGTCTCGGCTTCGGATGTGACTGTGTCAGTCACCTCTACAGTAGAACCTACAGCAGGTACTGACTCCTCGGTTGCAGAAATGAGTACTACCTGGTCGTCATAATTAACCTCAGGCTCGACTGTTTCTGCAGATGCGCAAGTTGCTGTAATTGCGATGGTAGCAGCAATTGCTGCTAGTGTAATAAGTCTCTTCATTGGTATAATCCTCCATTGAAAAAAAATAATGTATATTTCATAACTGCTAAAGCAGGTATGATCTTAAATTGAGAACTTCTGAATTGCCTCTGTAAATTCCATATCAGGTTCTCCAGAAACAATTACGTCAACAGGACAGGAAAGATCAAGTGAAAACATTCCAAGCAATGATTTTGCATCAACACTATAACGTCCGCTCTTCACGTCAATCTCTTTCGCCGATTTATTGGCTGCATTGACGAAATCTTTCACATCCTGTATACTGTTTAGCTTTATCTGCATGATATCACCTCCTTCAACTGAAATATTTAGTTTCTGCTGTTTCTGATAGCATCACACTATCCTTTAAATAAGTAAGCATTATATCATCAGTTTGATGATAAGCACAAGCTGTCTGTTTGGCATAATCTAGAGCTTCCTTTAACTCGTCTGCTAAATCATCAGAGATATTATATTTATCTCTGAACGTATAGAAGTATTTTATTGTAAGGTATCTACCAAAGTCTAGATAAGCCCTGCACAAATGCTCTGTGCACATTAAGAAATCATAATAGATATCTCCAAACTCAGGAATATCTACATACTTCTCTATATTCTGTCTAACGCGATATGCGGAACCCTGATGCACAATGAAATATGTAGACATTGAATTTGAAATCCTATTAGATGGCTTATCAATAGTACCCATGTCCCTTGATGTACATGCAATATATGCACGATATGTATATGGAAATACAAGATAGCAGTATGCCAATGTACCTACTCGACGTGGACCGAAGCACTCTACTGTTCTTAATGTGACGCCAAAGGTTCGCAGAACAGATTCAACAGATGGATAGCATTCAAACTCCTTATCAAAGTTTTCATCAAGGCAATATCTGCTAAAACTTAGGATTCGTCTTAAGGATTCCTCTACCTCATTCTCATATACAATATTCTCAATTGCTTTATATGAGTCCTCATCTGTATTGTAATCCTTCAAGATCTTCAGCATTCTAAGTGCTGCTGTAATGACCTTTTCAGGATTAGGTGTTCTCATCGTGGATGTCGTACCATTCCACATTTTAAGAAACTGCCATGGAGCAAAGGAAGCGTGAACATGTGGGTTATAAAGTTCTCCGGTTGAAAGTACCTTGTTGTATAGGGCATGACGTTTTGCAACAGAAATTCTCCCATGATATTTCTGTAGATTTTCCTGTAATACATTACTCATATATCTTTGTCCCTTCTAAAGATTTTGCAAGCCTTTACTTCTGTCACGATACTACAAAAACTGACCAGCCGGTAGGCTGGTTGTGTGGTTTTATCAGTAGATAAAAGCACCATTATTTAAAATAACTACTTGCAAGACTGCGTGAGCCAGTTATCCACTTCCTGTATACTGCACAGTCATTTGATACTTTTATAAAGAATCTATCGTCATCCGGCCAAGTTAAATCATTCTGTGCTTTGTGAAATAAGACATAGAGTTCAAGCGCTAAACGATCATAATCATCTGCTGGACGCATGGTAAAAGGATCAAACGTGTTTTTATTCATACAGGGAAAGTTTAAATACTTTTTGTCATAGCTAGGAACATAGGTTTTATAGTTATCATAAAGGGATGCAACAACAGTCTGCCAATTTTCAGTACCTGCTAAAGTGATGAGTGGAATCCTATTCAGCTCCTTGGCACTTGTCTCACCTATAAGCTTAGACTTAATTGAAGCAATGAACTTCCCTCTTTCGTACACGAGAGTTCTTCTAAAGAAGAGCTTTTCATCGTCTAAGATACACCAAAAATATTTCAATGCGTCCTGTGGTAGTTCAAGAATCCAGTCATAAACTGTTGCTGCATCAATCATAATACTATTCCTTTATCATACAAAACAATTTGTTTCAGTGCGTGATGCTCGATGTCCTCTACGATGCACATATGCAATCGCATCAGCATATGCAATAAGAATACTCATCATATCTCCGCCTGTTGCTAGCACTCTCTTATACTCATCAAATGCTATCTTTGTCTCCTCCGGGTAAAGCGGAGTCTTTCTGTAAGTTGCATCACCCATAAGGAATACATATGCACCATAAGCCCTATAAGCAAGTGCAAGTGTAAGTGCAAGTGCAAGACACACATCTGCATGCGGTCCATTAGAATGATAACTAGAAGGTACTGCTAAAGCTTCACCACACTTGTAGAATGCTGAACCGTTCGAAAGATAATCATTATAACGTTCCTTATCAGAAGAGTAGTTCACAGTTGTTGGCTGAACAGTCATGACAGTTACTCTATTACCATTTGCTCTACGCAAGTCCCTCAGCATTCTATGCGCGATTTCATACATGTTCACGTATACTGCCTTACACTTTTCTTCGCTACTAAGATTCTCTTCATCTTCCTTAAGCCATGAGTGCTCATTAATTTCAATCTCCATCTGATATTCATAAATACCCTTATGTAGGATGCTTGAAATACTATCAAAAAGCTGCTGAGAATATATCTGACGAAGTACTAAAAAGTAATCTGTACGTTCTAGCAAGCAACTAGAGAAATTAGCGTCAGATGGAGATGTATGCCAATCTGTATATTGCTTATACACACGCAGAAGCTGCATAATCTGCTTTAGTGTTGGGGCATAATATCTGCGCCCATTCGGAATGAAAGGAAGTAATGATGAACGACTAAAGCCGTATAGATTACATCTGTGAATCTTAAAGTTATAGAGTTCACCGTTTTTCTTTAGCTTACCTTGCAGCGAATAATACTTATTTGCCATAATATCTCCCTACTATAGTTAGTTAGATACTCTTCTTGCACTGGCTAATTGCTTTAAGACATTAGGGATCTATGATCCCAGCTCTCATATAAGGAGGTTTACCTCCTATGATGGCAAAATTATAGCAAGCTAAGCATCTTGCACCGTTAGCACCGGTATAATTAACTACTTATGTTGCTGAATATGCAGCAAATGCTCTGTCTCATACAGGGATTTATCAATCTGAACAAGCTTAGCCATATGCACCAAAGATACATATCCTGCTAAAGATAGCTGCTCATTTGAAATGGTATGAATATTGTGTGTATAATTCTGACTACTTGTCACTGCTGCACGAATGCAATCCTTACAGTAGGCATCGAGCTCACCAATACGTTCAAAATTATTTATTCCCATAGCTTTTGAATGGAGCCAACCATAAGATGGATCTGCAGTTGAGAAAAACACCTTTTGAACAGCTTTAATAGCAGCTCTGAGTTTCTTATCTTTAGAAATCTTTCTATTCGTCTCAACCACTCTACAGGCATGTTTAACTTCTGCCTTTTTTTGCTTGAAATCTTTCTGTGATATGGTTATCGTATCGCCAAGAATACCAAAACCAAGAAACTTAAACTCTGCTAAAGGAGAGATTGCCTCGACCTTGTCTGGATTTAGAGATAATCCAAGTTTATCAAGCATCTGCTTTAATACTGCTAAAGCTTTATCTGCAGATTGCTGATCCTCACACAAGAGCAGCATATCATCTGAGTATCTACAATAGTAAAGACATTCCTGCATCATTCTGTTATCAACATCTGTCAGAATATAGTTAGCTAAAAATGATGCTACAGCGCAACCCTGTGCTAGAGACTTGAATCTCGGAATGAGCTGATGGTTCTGATAGACAGTATCATCATTGTAATATTTATACAATACTTGCTCTAGTGGAGAATCAGTGTCAAGCTCTGCTAAAGCTTTATTAATGACTTCATGAGGAACAGAATCAAAGTACTTACTCAGATCAAGCTTATACCCGAACATTTTGTGTTTCACTGCTTCCTGCACTGTTTTAGCACAGCTATGTCCTTCTCGATATGCTTTACATGCAGGAGAAAGCTTATAATCAAACAGTTTATAAAGTGCTTGATTAACAGCTGCTAAAACAACTCTGTCATCAGCAGTGTTAACACAGATTTCTCTGTATTTTCCATTGTCTTTAGGTATCCGAGCAAGAGTTGGAGGTTTGATATTGTACTCACCTGCAATAATCTTATTCAGTAGTTCAAGACGTTTATCTACATGACACCACTTCCTTAGCACTGATAATGGTATTGTCTTGTCTGCTCCTTTGTCAATAACATTTTCCCAAATGTCCTGCTCAAATAGTGCTTCAAGAAGATCCACACTGACTCCTTTCAAGCTGATAATTGATTTTATTCATCAGATGGTTGCAGTCAATGCAAACAGCATCTGCATTCCAGCATACTCTAGGTTTTGAACAGTCTCTGCGTCGAAGAACTGCTGTTTCCATAGTAATTTTTGTATCACAATATGCACATTTGTTATTCTGACTTCTAACTACCTTGCTAAGAGTATTAACATAACGTGCTATACTAATAGAATTGTCATAAGCTGATCTATAGCGCACCTGATCTGCTTCTGAAAGACTTTTAAATCGCTCAGATGCAAGAAGTGTTATTGTGCCCTGATATCTTGCAGCACATGAAGCATGTGTCTCAACCTTTATGGACAGCTCTGGCTTTGTCTGAATGCTGTTAGGATTTGTCCACTTACGTATAATGGTTGATGCCAAATAATATTTTGCAGTACGTTTGCCTGCTAAAGGTTTACCGCAAAGAAAACATATCATTACTATCTCCTTACTCAAACACTTTTGATTGTATTTGTGTAAGGGTTGTATCGACAGTCGAACTAGGGTAATTAGCAATACCAGAAAAGACAGCAATGTCAAAGTCTCTATACATGCTGATATAATCAATAGCACTTCCATCAATGGTTGTTTCAAGGAAATGTGCATGTCGTTTACCTGCTAATGCTAAGCATGCATTGACCAACTTCTTACCTATTCCTCTTCTACGTGCATCCGGTGTAACGTAAAGAACATCAATATCTGCAACACCCATTCCTAAACTGGAGCCTGCATCTGCATTGCATATTGCTGCAAAACCAAGCACTCTACCATTCGCAATGTCTTTGTAGACAATAGTGCTTTTATAGTTTTCAATATAACGATATGTAATAGTTTCTTTTTCCTCGTCAGTATAGTCTAACTCCTTACACATTCCATTCAGTAATGCTCGCAAATATTGGAGATCACCCCATTTTGCAGTTGAACAGCCGTCTGGCATTTCTAATCGTGATGTTGAACTAACCACTTTACATTCGGTCATCTTCAGTTTGTACTCTTCCAATACTGCTAAGTCTGTAGACTCGTTACTAACTGCGTCAAATTCGATTTCGATTTTGTCTGCTAACCCGTTACATGATTGAACTGCAAAATCAATTAGCTCTTTTATCACTTTCTGCTTTACATCTGCACTAAACCCAACTGCATAAACGCAGTCAATGACTAGGACTCTGTTAACAATGCAAAATCCAAGCAATCCCATAAGTCGTCCATTAGACTCATATACATACAGGCTTTTATTTAATATCCATGATGGCAAATCTGCTGTGTATGTTTTTTTCAGATAACATAAATTACGCGCAGATTTTAGGATCCACGGCATATCTAGTAGTTTTGCGTGTCGAATCAATAGATTTACCTCCTTCCCATGGCTCTGTACGCAAATCCTGCACTTTTCCAGCTTCTATCTGTGCATATTCTGCATTATCAAGTGCTATTGCGTACAAACTAATACCTACAGCGAATAACAAGAACAACACTGCAATAAGTAATGCCAAGCAAGCAATCAAGCTATCCTCTTTAACTTTCATTGTATGTTACCTCTATTGCATAATTGCCAAATGCCTCTCTTACGACCTTAGAGTCTGCAGAGAATTTAATCTCTGGGAACTCACTCAAAATATACGAATGCGTGCTTTTATCCCCTGCTAAAGATTCAAGGATCGCAATAATATTCTTTAGTTGTTCTTTGCAGTAATTCACAGTCATGTGCTTGTCTTCATGAAAGTAAGTGTTTATTTCATGCAGTATATCTGCGTTTACATTAAAGTTTGGATATATTAAATGAATTCTATCAGCTAAAGCTAGCACCCAGCTTCTTAACATACCTTGTACACGATAATATGTATTGCATACTGCATTTGATACAGATGTTAAATTTGTCTTGTTTGGAACAAAGAAGTATTCTGGCTCAATTTGATAATCGTCTAAGTGACGTAACCAAACATAAAAATACACTAGTTTGTTTATTTTGTATATAACAGTGACAGCATTGTGTATTATTTCAAATGCTTCTTCCACTGTTGCCTCTTGCAAAAAGTCGTAGTACTCTTCATCACCCTCTGCAAGTTGTAAATCATTACTTCCAGGGCTCCAATCGTAGCGTTCTATGATATCCCTAATGTCAACGCCTGCTAAAGGTTTTGTCAAAGCATCATATAAGTTGTCGGCTTCAACGCATATTGTACCATAGCTACTCCACTTAACTGGAACAATATAACTACCAGTTGGCGAAACATACTTCTCGAGGTCTTCTATAAGCTCAGGTGCAAATTCCATATAAAACTCCCTTAATCTTTATAATTTCAATCAAAGTAACTTGTCTCGGTCGTGGAGCTGAGCTCCTTCAGACTCTCCCAAGGCTTGTACTTAGATTCTATCCACTCGAACACTGAAAATTGTAAGTCAGATTTAAAATTGTATATTATAGTGTTGAGCTCCTGCTTAATTTCGTCTGATATATTAATCTGCGTTAGATTAGTATACGCTAACACAAAGCTACGGAATTCTGGTCTATATCCTTCTAAAACCCTGCACTCAATCTTTATACTCCCATCAGCAATGAACTTATTAAGCTGCTCAGCTTCTATCTGATAACTGTTTTCATCATATTCAACCGAGTCATCCGGCTCAACACAACCTGCTAAAGACTCTGGAATTTCTATTTGAAATATTGCTACGCCGTTCTCCTGTGAATTGCAGATAGCTGCTGTTGTAAATGCGGAGTGTATTGTCTCATTATAAGTATCTTCTCCAGCTTCCGAAGATACTGCTTCGCGCATATAAACATACTTAAGATAAGAAGCATACCAGATTGTGGTATCTGCACCAAATCCATTCTTCAAGATACTTCTAGCATTTTCAATTGATGTACCATGATAATAAATTCTCATACATACCTCCAAACACAATAAGAAAAGAGTCAGATAATTAATCTGACCCTCGGTTATGCAATCTTCTTAACTGTTCATAATTAAATCCAGGTGGATCATCATCAAAATGTATCCACTCATGAGTTCCCCACATAAATCCATGTGTTATGTGAACTATTGCAAGTGGATCATAGCAGCATAAACCCATGCTTGCAAGTATCTCTTGACACTTATTCCTAGTTCTAGGAAAACAATAGAATTCTTCTAAGATATTCTCAAAGTATTCAAGGGTGACTGTGGATGGATCTTTTTTACCAAATGGAAGTATAAGCCAATTATCTGTGTGATTCACAACCTTTATAAAGTTCGTTGCAAAACAATACCAAACATCACAAATTGGAGTATCTTCACTCCTGAATTGCATATGTTGTACAGCTGGTTTTATCTCCATATCACCGTCACACCCTTCCCTGCTAAAGATTGCTCGACAATTCTTTGAACGCGTTGTAATATACGCAGATCAATTAATTTTGTCCTTTATACATAGTTATATCCTTTAGTTTTTAAACTGTTAAATGGCCTGATTGTGGGTTATAATATTCATCGCCCCTGTCTACTATAACACATTTTATAAATAATGTCAAATGGGAGCAGACTAAATCTGCTCCCATTTGACATGTAGAATTACTGCTCGGACTTAATCCCTGCAGCTGCTGCCTTACCCGTTACAAAGCTACCTACTAAAGACTTAAGATCAATACCAAGACCATCAAGAAGTCCTGATGATGCCTGCGTAGTGGCTTCAGTAATATCTTTGATAAGCTTTGCTGTATTACCATCGCCATACATAGTGATCTTATCTACATTCTCAAGTGGCTTGGCAATTGCTTCTGCTATAGCAGGCATCTGCTCAAAATACATCTGAAGTACTGCGGCTTCTTCCATCTTACGCATTGCTTCTGCCTTCTTATCAAGACCTTCTGCTTCTGCTAAAGACTTAGCACGAACAGCATCTGCTTCTGCGACGCCCTTAGCACGAATACCTTCTGCCTCCTGTTCAGCAGCATAGCGGGAAGCTTCTGCCTTAGCCTTCGCAGCTTCTGCCTCGTTCTGTGCAGTTACTAGAATTGCTGCAGCCTCGTTCTTCTTAATTTCCAGCTCTGCCTCTGCATTCTGTATGTCTTCATACTTCTTAGCTTCAGCACTACGCTGAACTGTGTACAGCTCTGCGTCTGCCTTCTGCTGTGCTGCATACTTCTGAGCTTCAGCGGTCTTCTTTACTTCTGCTTCAAGAGCACGTTCCTTTATCTCAGCTTCCTTCGCCTTGATTTCGACTTCCTTCTCCTGCTTTGCTATATTTGCATTTGCAGTGGTTATCTCAATGGTCTTACGCTGCTCTTCCTGCTGAATAGTGTAGGCTGCATCAGCTTCTGCCTGCTTAATGTCTGCGGCGCGCTTGAGTTCAGCCTGCTTTATTGCAAGCTCGTTCTCACGCTCTGCAATGGCGGTCTCAGAATCAACCTTAGCATCATTAGCCTTACGATTTGCTTCAGCCTGGGCGATCTTGATATCTCTTTCGGCTTCTGCCTTGGAGATGGCCGCCTTCTTTTTGATCTGCATGGTGTTGTCGATACCCATGTCGTTGATGATACCGTTGTCGTCAACGAAGTTCTGCACGTTGAACGATACTATTTCAAGACCCATTGCACGGAGGTCTGGGTCTGCATTCTGCTTTACCTTGTCCGCAAATGCCTGCCGGTTGGAGACCATCTCTTCAAGACGCATCTGCCCTACAATCTCACGCATGTTGCCTTCGAGTACCTCACGAGCTACCTTTGTGATATAATCAACATTCTTGTTAAGGAAGTTCTGCTGAGCGCGTGCAATTGTGTCAGGATCAGGTGATATCTTAACGTTAACATTAGCATCTACGGAAATATTTATGTAATCCGCTGTTGGAACTGCCTGGGCAGTCTTAACATCAACGGACATCAGAGCAAGTTCCAGAATATCACAACGCTCAAGAAAAGGAAGCTTTATTGTTGCCTTACCGATAACAACCTTTGCCTTCTTACGCAGACCACTTATGATATAAGCTCTGTCTGGTGGTGCTTTGCGATAACCAGAGCTAAAGATTATAATAATTGCAAGAGCAATAATTGCTATAGGTACTACTAAACCAAAATTGATTTCCATAATTTCCTCCAAATATTTTGATATGAATTAATTAAACAGATTTGTCTCCTCTGCAGGACCCTGACCAACGAGATGCATATCCTTCATGATAAGCGTACAGATGTCTGCAATAGTGCCGGTTGGAGATATTCTATCACCATTTCTTGTAAATATATCAAACCTACGAGTCATACCATCTGTAATTGGATAAATTACGAGATTATTATAACCCTTCTGAATATAAGCAAACTCCCTAGCATCTACAATGAAAGTTCCATCTGCTAAATCGATATTATTGAAATCAATATCAGAATACTTGCTCACACTTGCGATAAAAATATTGTTTGCATCTATAACTCTAACGTTTTTGACATGCATACTTATAATAGTCATCCTAGCCATAGTGTTACTTACTACAACATTACTCAAATGAGTATTTACTGCTTTAACATTGTATAATCTGCAGTTACCTAATATTCTACTATTTTCAAGATGTGTGGTACCTGCACATACTCCAAAACTTACTTTTGAATTCTTGACAAGAGCATCACCTGTAATAATTGCCTTATCTTCAAGATAACTGGTTTCATCAACCCAGCAGTTCCCGTTCTGATCCAAAATAGCTCTTGGTGCAAGCCATCCTCCAAGAGTACCTGTCTTTACTGTCTTTTCATCAACAGTCTGAAAGTCCTTAAGAGCGCGAATCTGTCTGTACGTGACTGCCCAATTTTCATTTTCATCAATAACCACCTCCTTTGAAACTCCAGTGAATTCATACTTATCCCCTGTTAAAGCTATGTTAAATAGCTTTGCAGTCTCTCCTACAGTTGCATTTGTTGCGTTGGTCATAACTTATACCTCCAAAATTTGATTAGGAGAGAATGAAGTCACTCTTCCTTATATAAAAATCAGTGCTATCTTTTGATAACACTGATTTCTTTTATCTACTTGCTGCGTTACTTCTTGTCGAAAGATACTGTTAAAGATTTTGAAAGTTTAGATGCATCAAACTTATAACTAGCAACATCCTGTGGTGAAACCTTATAAGGTGGAAGCTCATGCTTTAACTCCATCTCTGAGCTAGATGTAGTACTTTCTTTTGACATTTGCTCAATCTGCTGTGCAAGTGACTCAAACTCTTCCATAACTTTCACCTCCTGCTAAAGAGATCTGTCTGACCATTGTCAAGTTGGTAATTAAACTTAGATCCAATTGCAGATTCAAAATATGCTATCTGCTTTTCATAAGGAATAGGCACACCTGCTGCTCCGGCATGTCCACCGCCACCAAGCTGTTTTGCAATAGGTCCAAGGTCTATACTGTCCTTACGTGAACGCATAGATATTGTATTCCCGCAATTAATCATATAAATATCTTGGTCTGGATATCTGATTTTCATATCCTCAAAAGTCTGAGGAAGATACTGTGAAGTTGCGCAATAGACAATATTGTATGTTACTCCTGCTAAAGTGATTGTACCATATTTGTATGACTTGCGAATGCGCTCGATGTGTGATTTAATCTTATTCTCTTCGCATTTGAGAATAATCTGATCTGTACAATTAAATAAACACTTACAAGAAGAATCAGACAATCTGTCGTTCATTGTTTCTTCAAAATACTCTAATCCGTATAGGAAGCATAGTGCTGATAACTCTTTTGCTTCTGTACAGTTAAAGATAGTTGTCCAATCCCAGGTATCATACATTGAGACTAAACGAACAAACTCTTTAACAGCTGGGTGCATATTATCATCTTTATAATTAAAACATAGATAATCATAAAACAGCCCAGTTCCTGAAGAATGACCTAGACTAGGGTCAGGGTACTCCTTTACTCTGAAGCTATCTGCAACCATATCTGAGTAAATAACTGCCCAGTTATAGGAATTCAGGCACATTGCAGTTGGATGATGATCGATAAGAACAAAATGGTCTCTTGCCCAAGGAGAAGCTTCGATGCTCTCAGCATCTTCGTCATTACATGAGATATCACAAGCAAAAATGAAGTCATATTCATTAGGTTCTGCTAAACATGCTTCAAGAATATCTCTGCTCATTGTATTATTGGGGCAATGTTTAACTGTTACATCAGCATAATGAAGGCGTGCTAAGATTGCTGCTCCTGCACCGTCAAGATCTGTGTGAGTAAGCAGCAGTATCTTATCGCTCTGACTTGGACATCTAAGCTTTTCAAATAATTCAGATTTTGTTTTCATTTTACTCCTTCTAAACAAACACAGGACGGTCACTTATGATCGTCCTGTATTTCCTCCATATAAATATGATCTCTGGTGCATCTGCACTTGTGTCCCTGTACAATACCCCAAGCATCATAAGATCTCAGCCCAACAGCATGTAATACATCACCTATATTTTGTCGTCCGGCTGGAGTCGCTCTTCCTGCTATCCAGTCTGCTGCACGTTTGCCTGTAATTGTTGTTGTTCCTGCATGTTTAACTAGAACCTTTAAGGAAAGCGATGGATTACTGTCTGCATGCACTTTTATAGTATACTGATTAGTGCTATGTTTGCCTGTTTCAACAACTGCTAAAGTAGCTACTGGTTTCTGTGGGTGTCGCTCATCTTTCAACAAGAAAGTCCTTGTCTTTGGCATAGTTGTATCTCCTCCAAATCATTTCCCAAGTCTTATCCTTAATTTGCTGTGGAAGAAACTCGTTTTTCACATTATAAAAAATGTAAGAACGAGCTCGTTCAGTTAAAGCAGTAACTGAGACAGGATGACTTATTTTATTCAAGTTAATATATAGGCTCTCATCACCTATATAATTATTTGTTGGCGAGTCAGTCATAACATCGTAAGAGCGTACGGATTCTTCATTTGGCGCCCAGTATAACAAGCTGTTTCCGTGGTCAAATAATGGGGCAATCTTCATGCCATTCACAATCTCAATGTTATACCCGTGTCTATCAACATTGTTGAGAATGAAGTCTACTAAATATATTTGAAATAGAGACTTTAATCCAAAATCATTAACTATTGTCTGCTCTGCTAAAGATTGCTCTAGACAGTATTCACAAATTGGAATGGCTTCATCTTCTGATTGCTTGTAATCTTCTGATTGGCATATAACTGTTTTAAGCTCTTTATTTCTTAAGAATATGTTGGCTGGAAGCAGATTATAACTAACATGAGGAATGTCGAGCACGTCCAAGACCCTTGATGCAATATATTCAAAAATTGCTTCATGTCCTACAACGCTGCTACCTTGCATACGCGACATCTTATAATAAAAATGTTTCCCAGTTGAGGTGAACTCCTCTGCCTTGTTAAGCATACCAAAGCTACTACCATGTGCTGTTGTATCATCCCACTTTAAGTATCTTAAGTCTAGCATAATTGTTCACCTCTTTATATTATTATACTACTGCTAAACCAGATTGTCAAGTATTGTATGCAGGTCGCTCCAATCTGTAAGAACATGAGGGTATGTCTCTGCAAATCTTTTATTATGCTTTACAGCAGGTGTAGATACCAATACTGCTAAAGGATTGCTAACCTTTATAAATGGCATTACATTTCGTTGGTGATCATCAAAAAGAATATCTACCTGATTACGTTTGCAAACTTCAAGTTTAGAAATCTCTCCTCCAGCGTCTGTGTAAATTTCATCAAAGTTGAGATAAAAGTAATCTTCTATGTATTTTGCTATGATTTCAGTAGATGTTCTATTGCGTTTAGTCACAATTGCAAGCTGTATATCTGGATGAATCTGCTTGTACTGTTTAATTGCTCGCACTGCTAAAGGGTCCACATATTCCAGTGTATCAAATGACATCTGATTTAGTATCTGCTTTATTACATGCATCGGTAGTTTGAACATATCCTCCCATTCATATGCTGACATATCAAACTCTGGTCTGAGATTCATACTGTGCATTATATTGGGTACCTCATGTTCTATCATAACTGATGTTTTGTAAAGGACATCGTCTATATCAAATCCCAACTTCATTTGATTCCTCCAAAATAGTTATATGATCATGCTCGCGATACCCCCAGTTATCTCCGTTAAGATATATGTTTGTTTCATGAAATATAACTGCTGGATACACACCTGCAAAATGTGCATATCTTTCACCATGAGATGGACGAAGTGCTGTAAAGATTGCAATTGCTTGTTCCGTTGTCGTTCCCTCGGGACAATCTAACCGCGTCCAACCTCCTTTATGAAACATTGTATTATCTGCGCCATAGGTAAAGTAGTACGTCATAATATTTCCTCCAGTATAATTGTATTTTTGTAATCATTTTATACTAGTAGAGGTGTGGTAATATAAAGTCTCTCCGGTGTTGGACAATCTTCTGTTGGTATGGAATAATACTGAAGATATTCTGTAATGCCTTGTGATAAATGTCTAGTTGCTATGTATACAGATAACTCATCTTCTGATAAGAATGCATGTGGGTGACCAGGTGCATCTAAGATATACTCAAATGATTGGCATGCTATTCCACCATAATCTGGCACAGCTACCCAAAAAGGTACATCCATATGATTAATCCTCTCTGTCTTTTAATCCTGCTAAAGCTAAACATATAAGTAAAGCAGATATTGCAATTTGTGTAACAAGCAATAATGCCATATTTTGATATGTCACATTGCATTGTGCTGTAACATAATTTATTTCCGCGTCTACTAAAGATGACACGTCAGCATCTTGCAGTGTAGCGACTTTTATCGTTGATGGTTGATAGTTAAAGCAATTCCATACATTTGGAATAAAAACAGCAACACTTGGCAAATAGATATCAACGAGCGAGACCGTATACTTGCCGGGATGCTCAGGTATTAAAAGTGTCTGATGAAATTCACTAGTTGGATCGTCGAGAATAATACCTTCCGGATGAGACGATGATACAATCAATGTGCTATTCTGCTTATTTATGGCAACCTGTTCTTTTGCAAATTCAACATAATCTGCCTGTATAAGATTGTTTATTTGTGAAGATAAGCCTAGCAACACGCCACTAAAGATTAATAGTCCGATTGCTAGGCCTAACATGATTGAGTTAAAGAGTTTCATTTTATGTAACTGCTACTCCTAAGTTAAATTTAGTACTGTTGTACTGCTTGCTAAATCTGTTCTGAATTGATAATGCCTGTGTTAGTTTTGAAGCTTCCAATGAAATACTGGTTAATCCGTAAGTTGTATATGTCACAGCCTCATTTACTTTCAATGTATCAGTTATAGATGTAGCGTTACCACTTCTAATAATGTTTCTTTACTTTTACAAGTATCCTCTCTAAAAGACAACTGCTTGCAGATCGAATGTTTGATTATTATAGTGCATTGTATAACTCGTTAATACTGAAACATTTTGTGCAAGCTTAACCGGCTCGACATAGACTACGACATCTGCACTAGGCATATCAAAAGTAGCACTTGATGTTAGAACACCTGATGCAACAGTCTTGGAATTAGCAATGACTGTATATTTTGCGTCACTGTTTGTTGCGTTAGTTAGTGTAATATGCCCACCCGGAACTGTAGATGCATAATTGGCATACACTAATGTTCCACGTGCACATGACAAATTACAAGAGTATACCCTTGTTTCATCTTTTTGATCATAAAACTGATACACTCTGGCATCTTTATATAAGAGATTACCTCTATCATCGAATGGGCAAAGGGTTGACAACCCATAATAATTATGTCTTTCACAATAAAAATGTGCACCTACTGCGTTATCATGTTTGGTACATACAGGATAAGTTGCTGTATAGCATGGATTTTTTCTAACCAGACTTGATCCAGCTGAATAATTAAAATCACCGCGTTCGAGCATAAGACCCACACCCCAAGAGCTCGTTGTACCACTAGATGATGATATTCCTCCTACTAGATCTCCATCACTATTGTAGATTGAACCTGAGTATCCAGGAGTAGTAAGCCCACCTCCAGACACTGTCCATGCCGCACCACAAGCTGAACACTCAAACTTAGCTCCGCCAGCACCACCTATGATATTACCATTACCGTCGTTATAGTTCTCTGACCAAGAACTTACCTCATGAGCATTTTTATGTGATCCCGTTAAGACTGGCTGACTATTTGGACATAGAGTTGTTCTATGCTGAAGTCTGCCAAGGCCTAAATACAAAGTAACATCTCCTGATAATGTCCCAATAGTATACAGACTTGAACTTACAGGTACACTGGTGTTCATATTATATGCATCATAGAGTAAAGATGAATTCTCAACTGTAATTGGAATATGACTTGATGATTTTATAGATAGAGTGTAAGACTTACCGTAAATATAATAACTACCTTGGTATAGATTTCCTGTATAAGATACACTTACATTCTGTGCATACTTTCTAAGAGGTGCAGCTGCTAAAATAGGATCGAATGTATAATACGGTACTGCGCTGAGAGATGGTTGTCCTTCTCTGATTGGTACTGCAGTTGAATAATCAACTCCTGTTACTCTTCCAGAACACTCACCTGTACTTGGATTATAATAGTGTGGGTTATAAGAGCCATGGCTGCACTTTTTAGCACTGTCCGCCATCCTCCAATAATGCTTATTGTCAGGAGTTGTTATTTGTTGTATTGCATAGTTGCAATCTGAACAGTATGCTGAATAATTTATTGCTCCTACTTGAGTAAAACATGAATCAACAACTACAGTTTCTGCGCTTGCTAGATTGACCAGTTGGGTGGGGGGGGAGATAAAACTAGCATTAGTAAACTTGCTGCTAAGCTCATTGCTATTTTCTTTATATTCATAGTTACTCCTTTCTAGGAAATTGTAACTCCTAGATTGAACGATAATTGGTTATATGTTACTGATTTAGTGCTATCTACTGTGATATCTTGTGATTGCTTAAAAACACCATATTTCCCATATGAAATCACGTCTGCAAGCAAAAAGCAAATTGTACCACCTGGTATTTGCATTTGCTCAGTACCATATCCTTCTTCAGATAATTTAGTGGCTAATAAGTTCTTTGAGACTAGTTAGCGGGGAGTAAATAACAGTAGTGCAAATACTGCGACTACCAAAGTTTTCTTGATATGCATAATGCCTCCTTTTTATGAAACTGATGCTCCTAGATTAAACTGTGGCTTATTATATATCGTTGTACAAGGTGTTGTCACTATAATTGTTTGTGACTCTTGAAATGCAGTTGGAAATGCATATTTAACTACATCTTTAAATGTTATGCCATAGCCTAAGTATTGCGTGCTATACTTACATGTAGTTCCAGGAGTAGATGGCATTACGATGTATCGTCTTGAACCATCAAAATAGACTAAATCATTAGCTCCCGTATATGTTAAAGGCTGCGGTGTGCATAATACAACAGCGCCATTCATAATATCTTCTGACGACGGTGTATATTCTACTCTTATTCTACTATGTCCAGAGTATTCACCTCTTCCATTTACTGAAAATGACCAAGAACAAGAGTCTCTATTACCCAGAATTTCATCTTCAGAGGTACTATTGGCACGTTGTGCGTAAACTTCAACTTTTCCTGTTATACGAGGATCAACAACTATACATGATCCATGACTATGTCCTGATTCATGAGTGCTAGAATTATAACTATTGTTTACTCCTGCATAGATTGCCTTAAAAGCATCATCTTCATAATTAAATAATTCTTTAGCAATCTCTTCGGCTGAAGATGTAGATGTTACTGCTTTAGCAGTTTGTGTTATGGGTGGGGGTGGGAGTAACATCATTAAAGCTACTAAAGATGTAGCAATTTGTTTCTTAATGTTCATTTATTGTATCCTCCTATGTGATACTGACCATAATATTAAATGCTGCTTGATTGTATGTTGCTAACTGGTTCTTACAAACAGATATTTCCTGTGGCTGTTTAAAGACACCATACTGTGCATAGGATAGCATATCTGATAATGTGAAGGCGCAAGTGTCACCAGTTCCAACAGATATATTAAAGCTAGATGCCAGTGGATCTACTTTTGCAAAATCTGAAGGAACAGCTCTAGTTTTTGAATCTGTTTTCACAAATGAGACTCCGCGGCTTAAATCTTCCTGTGATGGCACGTATCTTATATCTATAGTGCCTAATGTAGGATAGCTATCAGTTGAACCCTTATATACTTGATATAGTCCACTAGAAGATTCATTATATGTCATTGTGTCATCATGCGCGAAATGAAATGTATGAAGTTCAAAAGTACCCGTCAGTCTAGGGTCAATGTAGATTCTTATAAAAGACAGATAAACATACTGTGGAGTTCCGGATGGAGCTCCTGTCGATTCTTCATGACTACCGCTATGTATGTTACTGAAGGTGTGACTGTCTGGGTTAACTCCAAGCAATTTCACAACATCATCACGAGAAGCCCACGCATTGTGGGTATCCTTCAGCAGATGATATTCCTGGCAAAAAGAAGCTGCGCTAACCTCTCTCAGGGGGGGGGGGTAACTACTAAGATAGCTGCTAAAGCTGTACTTATTGCTCGTTTAATATTCATGATTATTCCTCCTTGTTATGAAACAGTTGCGCTTAAATTAAAAGTTTTTGTATTATATGTTTTATGCAATAAACCCTGTAATGTGACTGTTTGAGTTAGCTTATCTGGTTCCAACTTTATAATGATATTTTCATCCTGCATAGTAAATGGAACAGATGTCCCTACGCCAGAGGATATTTCAGTGCCTTGGTCAGTAGTGATATGATATTTCGTTTTCTTTGACATGTGTAAATGATTTAATACACCTGGAACAGAAGAAACATAATCCGCATATCCTGTAGCACCGTTGACTCCTTTAATTGTCACACTATACACTGAAATACTGTCAAACCCATTTCCTGAAAATCCATAGCATTTTGTGTCTGCATATAATAGCTTACCATCCAGTGCATATGTACAGTATCTAGATGTTCCCACATAGCCGTGATCTGGACAAAAATAATGTGGACCTACATAATTAGCATGCTCACTGCAAACATCATACTTCGCAGTTATACATGCATTACTTTCCGTCACAGGCTGTGTTGACCACGGCAGTCCATTAAGTAAAACCAATTTTAATCCTGTATTATCTGAGCCCCAATCAGATTCAGATATGCTGCCTACCTTATTTCCATTTTTGTCATAAACATCTCCTGTATATCCTGGAGTTACAGCATTGCCCCCAGTTTGCCATCCGGTTCTACAATATGCACAGTAATGATTTGTTGTTCCATATCCACCAATGGCATTACCTTTATCATCATAAATTGTGTGATTTTCTCCTGGTGAACTATGTACATCTTTATGCGTACCAATTATCTTCCGAAATCCTTCGCTACAAGCTAAGGCATCATGAGTTACCGTCTTAGTATCACGTTTTGCAATAGATATCTGCCCAGATAATGTGCCTACGCTTAGAGAGTGGCCTATTGATTGCTCTGGAATTACCTCAACCTCATCTGAATATGCGTCTATAAATACACCTGCCTTAGAGGATAATAGTAGCGGTACGTGATAAGGACACGATGTCTTAAGTTTATATTTATACCCTGCAATAAAATACTTATTCTCATACATCGGTCCAGATATAGAGACTGTCACAGGTATTCCAGATGCCACTAAATCTGCTGCAATATCTTTAACATTGAATTCATAAAGACATGGTTCAGGATATCCATGATAAGTTCCCTCATAATCCATAACAAGTTTTGTATCAACAGCAGTTATATCATGCAAAATATAATTGCAATATCCTTTGTCATCGTAAAGATGTGGCGCTAAAGATCCATGCTTACATAATTTTTTATCCCTTACATACCAAGTACCATCATAAGGACTCTGTGATGCGTCATAACTACCTTCATTGCAGTCATAAGGATAGCTGTGCGAGATTTTGGTTGCAGAGACAACAGTACTTGCGCTGGCATGTTGTATTAATGTATGGGGGGGGGGTAACTGCTAACATTGCAACTGCTAAAGTTATTGCAATGGTTCTTTTGATGTTCATGATTTTCCACCTTTCTATTATGAAACTGTTGCTCCCAAATTAAATTTTGTATTATTATACTGTTTGGTTAGATTCGTAGTAGTGATTATAGTTTGCGGAAGTTTTGAGGCCTCAATAACTATCTTAATTTCTGCCGGTGGCATTGAAAAAGTAAATGCTCTGCTAGTCTCACCTTCTGAAATGATGCGTTGTGCTTTCCCTGCAACATCTTCTGTGTAAGTCATATCAATAACTTTATATTTATACTTTACAGAAGTTACTGGTGTGTATGTCACTGATGTTCCAGATATTGCATAAACATAATTAGTATATCCTGCACATATGTTATCGGTATCAACCGAGATCTTACCAACGACTGCCTTTGCTTGGGCGCCACCACTATATCCGAATTGCGGAGCGTAATGATAAGCGCCATCAACTGTAGATATCGCACTTATATCTTTACTATGATAAAAAGAAGTATCAATTTCAACATTCACATCCTGAGTAAGCCCAAAGTCGGTATATGTAAAATACGCAAGGTCTCCCCAAACGTTATACTTCTCATCTACTGCGTGTGGACCAATATACCCGTGAATTGGACAAGGCTCCCATGTATATGTTATTCTACATTCAGATGAATAGAATTGGTGGCTTAGCTGAAGTCCTTCATGATTTGTATATACATACTTTCTTGAAGAACTTGAGCTTGAATTATCTGAACCAGCGTCACTCTCAGAATAATTCCATGTACGATTACAGGTGTGACATGTGAAGTTGGTTCCTCCAGAATGAGATGCATTATCTCCATAGCTTGATGTTGTAATATTAGGATGGTCACCTGAAATCACTGGATGTGTAGAATATGGGCATAATGCAAGTTTAGATGTCACAGAAAGTTTTAGATTTTGATATGATGATGGAGTCTCCACTTCTGACTCGGCTGCATTCGGTAGAGATATTATACTCGCTGAACTAGTTGGTTCATATTTTAATACTGCTAAAGATTCCAACTGTGCAGTAAAAGATCCTGAATAAGAATCTCCTAAAATATAGTCATACATTGTCGTCCTTGTTGTATCTCCATAATTCAGCTTACCTAGAAACTTTATAGGAATATGTCTACCATCGCCTGTCCAAGATACTGTATATTTTGTACCAGGAATAATATATTTACCCTGATACAGTGGTGGTGAAAACGTAAAAGATATCGGTATACCTGTCTGATTATTAACTTCTTTAGCTTGTATTGTTGTTACATTAGAATATTTATCTCTTACTAGCCCTGATTCCCCTCTATACTGCATACTATACATATTTGTAGCATTTGTTGCTGCATCATAATAATGTGTTGCGTAAGAACCATGCTCGCATGCCCCTGCATCAACTACTAAATGTGTGCCATGATCTTCGATAGTCTTTATAGTATAATATCCACTTGTACAAATATCATTAAGTGCTATAGAGATACTGTTACTTTCTGCACTAACCAGTGGTGTTAGGGGGGGGGTGGGTAATAGTTAATAGCAAAGCTGCTAAAGATGTTGTAAGTGATCTTTTGATGTTCATGGCAAATCCTCCACTAAGATACAATTTGTTGTAGGGAATGTATACTTACTATACTGATATGTATAAGGCAATGATACACTTGTACCTAAATTACTATGTCTATATATCTGACTATCACATATCATAATTTGAATATTCAAGTCTTTGCAATGTAACCGTACATAGTTGTTCCTTTTTGAATTATTGGATAAGGTAAACTTATCAACAATAGTAAAATCTGCAGTGCCTTTTATGAGTTCGCTTGGCTGCGGTGGATATATTACTACATTGATTAAAAATATTCCTGCTAAAATAACCAATGCAAGCATAATAGATTTAGCAAATGCATTCGCTCTTGTCTTTGTTATTGTCTCTGCTATTACTGACTTGAGTCAAAACTATCTTTACTGGTATATGACTGTTAATAAGAGTTGGATGAATAACAAATGTTATAGCAATTTGTGTATCAATAGCATCTATTATTTCAGCATCCAGAAATTCTTCGTGCATCATAGTGCACAGTTCATATTGACGAGTTTTGCTATTTTGCATGATCATCATTTTGCAATCCGCTAAAACACCGTGCGTCTGCCCGTCCACGATGATTAGCCGCTTTTCGTCATTTGCTTCTGTGAAATCTTTACAATAATCTCTAATTGTCATAATATTCCTCCGATTCTGATTTACATGTTTGATAGAGTTGCCCCATGTCTAGTACAGTTCATTATCTACAAGATAATCTAGCTCATCGATAAGAGAATCAATATTGATTGTTCCTGGACATAGTGTATCAAGAGCAAAAATAAGTGATGTAAGTCGATCATATGCCTTCCATCCAGATATTGTTAAGTAATCCATGTGCTCATCTCCATCAATAACTTCCTTAATTGGATTTTCACGTAGTGGGTGCTTACTTCCTAGCATTTTTAGTATTTCTTCCAATGACATAGTTCCCTCACAATTTATAAACTGATACCTCTCTGAATATCGGCAGCTGCATTTGTCACAAGTATCATCTTATCAAAGACTTTATGTATTCCTAGAAGTCATTGCAACAACTATATTGATAATTCCTAAACGCAGGATCCGTGCTTTGATGCTTATGTGTCTTTCATGATTTTGCATTAGTATAATCATCATCGAAGTGTAATTAATATTCTAGCAATAAATATAAAAAGCATAAAGAAAATAAAAGAAGTTATAAATGCAGATGCTGTGAAATAGTAAATCCACATCACCCAGCACTCTTTAGTCCTTTTCATCAGATCTTAGTCCTTTCAAAAGATCTGCAAGCTGTTCAGCAGTTACTTCGACATTAGCAACTGTGTCATCAGCTTTATATTTAAATTTGGTCAATATTTTCCTTCCCTTTGTCTTTACCGTATTAATTGCATCATGGTTCTTGTATGCAAGCGCTGCTAAAGTTATGACTGCAGTTATGACTGCACCAGTTGTGATAGCCATTGCTATTTTGTTCATAATAGTCCTCCGTTAATAGAATATTTCTGTCACTTTGTCAAGTATACTTAGTATAATTTTATTGATTAGTGTGAACATTGTGAAACGCTCCTCGAGATCAAATGTTTTTGTATAATGAATTGCTTGAGATTTTGCTTGAAACATTTAAAGTGTTTACTAACAACTGTATTAGATACACCAATTTTCTTACTTATAGCATTCTGAGAGATATGCTCATCATTAAAAATCGTATCAAGATACATTTTTACTAAATCTTCAAAATAGTCAGGCGGCTTCCCTGTATGTTTTTTGATACAGTATTGCACGAAATCAGTATAGAGTATCTTCTTTAAATTTTCTGACGATACTTTTTCACATACCTCATCTGCTAAAGAGTATGCATCAGGAACAATATCCTCTAGTGTTGTTTCACAATCCTGGTCTGAAGATACTACAGGTGATGATAGACTTTCCACTAGAAGACTGCCTTTTGCCATGAGCAATGCATATTCTCGTTTAGCGCCTTTAAATCCTAACGCATCACATGCTAAATCAACAGATATGTTATTTAACTTAGCATAACGCAATGCAGGCATAGCTTCTTGAAAAGAAGAACTGCGCATAGAGCTACCATACTGATACTTTAAAGTAAATTTAGTCAGTCTATCTGTTAATGCTACGTAAGCATATGTTGCAAATTTTGTACCGCTATCAGGGTTGTATAAATCAATAATCAGCCATAAATTCATAAAACCTTCTTGGAGCAGATCATCCTCAGGCACATATTTTAACCCCCAGTGTTTGTACACAACAGTATAAACAAGCCCTAGATTCTCATTAAACATCTTTAGTTTTTCATCATAACTATAAGACATAATCACTAGCCTTTCTATAACGAAATAAGCCAGGTCGCATTTGCGACCTGGCTAATAGTATATTGCTAGATATGAAGAACTTTCTTTTTGTAATTGTCTAATACCAAATGACAAATAACATTAATATTTGAACTGTTAAAGACAATATGTGGTACTGCTAAGAATGCTACTTGTTTGAACCATGATTCATACACAGAGTGACCAGCATGACTTGTACAGAAAAGATATAACTCTTTAGACTTCGGAACAACAAGCTTTCCAATAGACTCTTTAGGTACAAACTCAAATGTTGAGCCAGGCATAAGAACTTTTAGTTGTCTGAATGCTTTAAAATCAGGCATTACAAAGTGTGCTCTTATGCATTTCAGTAGCTGCTTATCTTCACTTGAAAGCACCTGCGTCTCGATTTGATGTTCATTGGTATTGGATAACAACATTTTTATCATATCATCAGATTCTTGCTGCTGCTTTAACGCCTCATCTAATCTTCTAGATAATTCTGCAATCTCTGAGCGTTGTTTATCTATGATTGCAGGTCAATCTTTGCTTTTCTCAACAACAACATGTGCAACTTCTGGCTTTGCAACTACTGTTAATGGCTTTGATTCAAGCTTCTTTGTCAATGATTTTGGCTGTTTTGTCTGCTCTGAATAAGCTTTAGAAATTTCTGCGTATTTTTCATGCATTCTAGTAAGTTCTTCAGTTTTTCTATCAGCAGACTCTTTGTATGTTTCACAAACATGCTGCATATTTGAGATCTGATAATCCTTATATGCAAATCCTTTGTTATTGATCACATTATTTAGATGCATTTTTGCATCGCATTGTGCAGAAACCAGCGTAGGATAAAGAACTGCAAAACTCGCTAGATATGTAATGTACCAGGAATTCAACTCTGCTAAAGGTAGCTGTTTAGGTGATGAATCCCTACCTGTGAGATGATGACACCACTTGCGTTTCTGACCCGCTGTTGACATGTCCAAAAATCTCCTGATTAATCGGCTTGTGAGAAAGCGGATCGGCAAGCAAAGTGTCTTTTTTGGTTGTCTGACAACCACATTTTGATGCAACAGTGACAGCTCCGCCTGTCACAAAGGCTGAGTCCAATTTTAGAGATTCTAAGTAGCAAATAAGTGCTGTATGTATACTTTCTGCAACTACTAAAGATTCTGCACTTGCGTACAGCGTAATGCAACAAAAATACATGCAACAGTAACTTATAAATTCAGCATTCTCTGATTTTTCCTTTGTTAAGATATGCCACCATGCACTAAGCTGATCTGAAGGTAAAATGCTGTTGAGCACTTCATCTGTCAGCTTATTATTCTGCTTTAATGGATAGCTAAACGAGTCGTATAAACATTTTGCATAATTACCCAGACGCTCAAGTGTTAGATTTTTGATATGAGGAACTGCTAAGATACTCATTGCATAAATCTGTTTTAAAATCTCTGGAATCTCTTTTTCTGTTATACTTGCCTGATAATGAGCTGTGCGTGAGTTTACAGTACGGCTAAAGATATCTTCAATTATCTTGATAAAATCTTTTTCCTGCTGTTTGGGTAATCTACATTTCATGTTAATCATTCCTTTCTTACTATATCTATAGGATACTTTGGTAAGAAAGTATTACATAGTTTGCTAAGGTTATTAAAATATGTTATGCACCCAATCTCTAAGCTGCTTTAGTTTCAGGAAATGGTTCGATACATGAAGATAAGAAAGCATAAAGTTGACTATCATCATTTGATTTTCTGTACGCATCAAGTTCCCTGTTGAATTCTGGGAATTTTTCTTCTGGTATCAAAAGAATACCTCTTTTTGTATGTATCAATTCTTTATTTGCAACAATTAAAGCAATTGTAACTGCCCCTTGTTCAAACAATGGTTGCTTTAATAGATATGTACATAACCTAATAGGATCTTTGATTTCCTTAAGCGCTCTCTCTAAAGGTTCCGGAATCTCAATGTCAGTCTCCTTATTCATATTGATACAATTTAAGCAAAAACAAATAGCTGCTAAGTAGGAAGCGTCAAGCTTGTAATTTATTGTTCTTAAAACTAGATCCCATGCCTCACGTAGATTTGTGATACTTTTTTCATTCGTATTCATTCCTGTTAGTCGAGCTTCACTAATTATAAGTCTCTCAACATCAATTGCAAAGCTCGGTAATTCATGCCGAGTGCATATTTTTTTTTGTGTTATAATATCTAACAAAAGCATGAACAAACAGAAGGCGTCTACAATAATACCTGGCAAAATAAGAGATAGTATTACTGCTGCAGCTCGTATAATAAACAATAGCCAATTATGGTTATATCTTAATGGCACTGTGTTTGTACCAGTCTGTGCTTCTTGGATTTCAGCTTGTCATCGTTAATCATCGTAGTACCCCCTTGTTTCAATCATCTAGGAATTTAGGTCGATAAGGATATCGTCTATGTGAGTATCAGAGCTTAGCAAGCAGTTGTATGCAACAGTTTAACGAATTATTCTGTCATAATAGCTAAACTCTAACAACGTATCCACCCACTCTATTCAGAAGGAATAGCCTTTGCATCTCCCTTTATAGAGAATCTTCCGACTATTACTGCTTTATAGAGTGCATCTAAGTCATTATACTTCTCATAGTTTTCAAATTCTGTTAAAGGATAGAATAAAAGCTTGTCATCACTGCTCAGTCTTACAAACCAAATGTCATATAGACTCTTTACACTATACACAATAGCAGGCTCAATCGAAACTGTAAGATTTATATGAATATTGCGTGCATTGAACTGATATTTTGATGTGGGCAGGAAATTCATAATCTTTTTAAAACTCACATCGTTATTATCAATCCATTCGTAGCCTTCATTAAGGTTTACATGCTCTGCTGTCTTATCAACAAATGTAGCTACTAAATCGTTAGTTATTCTGTCTTTAACTACAGTAGTATCGCATAAGAGAATTGTGTTCTCTGTAAGCTCATGTAAACCAATATTGCTGTTTTTGAAATGAACTCCAAGTAACAAAGATACTCACCTCCAAGTGTGACTGCTAATAGATTGTCTACATATATTGGTGGAGGCGAGGGGAATCGAACCCCTGTCCAAAATCTTTCCAATATAGTTTTCTACGTGTGTAGGTGTTTTTACTGTTGTCAGTTCCTGCCTGGTGGCACCACCCTCCATACAGGTCACATATCAGGCAAGTAATGCTTAACCGCTACCCTGCATCTCGATTAAGTATGACGGCATTTCATTTGAAACAACGGAGTGCAGAGGTCGTCAGTTCAATCTCTCCGTGCCTTTTCAGCGCTCTAGTGAACGCCTATCGCATTAAGCTGCGAGAGCTACAGGTCTATCGAATGTTATTCGATATGAGTCTTTTGAACGGAACGACTCAATCCGTACACGCTTACTATACCTTCAAAACCCTGTCGAAACCTTTACGCCCCCATGATGCGTCCTCTGATATAATCAGAGGACAAGGTAATTACAGACCGCCTTCTCTGTCCATGGTTGTCACCCCTTTCTGCAGGGCTGTTTGTTGATTAGCTCTTGAGAATAGAGCTAACAGCTTAGGTACGGTATAGCACATTGCGCCCACTACGATTGCAGAAACAGCGCCGATAGCGATTATCAGTGCCATCTTCTGATTGCTGGACATATTGATCACTCCTTTCCTTGTTAAATGTAATTAATTACAAATATACACATGTAGTACTATCAGAATTCATATATTTGCAATCATCAAATGTGTCCTCTGAAAGCTGATTTGCACTGATATGAACTCTGTGACGAAAATTCTCACATGAACTAAACATAGAATCCGTCCTCTTAACACTAGTAGGTACAATAGTTTCTTGATCATAACTACTACAATCATAGAACATTTCTGAACAATTAATAGTGCCATTTGGTATAATAGTAGACTGATTATACATAGAACATCCACTAAAACAACTACCAAAATCTGTGCAGTCAGGCTGGAATTTCACCTTTTGATTAAAATTTGGTCAAAGTCTATCAGTAGACTCTTTTGGCATACATAAAATGGTCACAGTACCAATAATAATTGACATAGAGAAATACATTATACTGAAGAAAAGAATCGTAGCTGCACAGGCTGTAACTCCAACAGCTAAACTGAGTATCGTACCCACACACAGCAATATAATTCCCACTGAGCATGATACTTTTGTAGATAGCCACTGAATCCTCATGTCTTCATCCATTGTGGATATGATACTCTCAGTCTTATTTATAAATTCAATAAACATATCTTTTACTTTCATTCAAAGAGCACCCCCTTGAATGCAAGATAATTCTTGCTTGACTTATCTGGAATAGCAAATATTACTCTGCTAAAGGAGTTGGGATAATTTTGCTGAAGGTCCCATTTGAAGCATCTAGCTACAAAGTCAGGATCATTTTTAAAGACACCACAACCATAGGCACCATAAATCACTATATCGTAATTTCGTCCTGCTAAGATAGAGTTCACATAATGAATACGATCCCGTACTGCCTGCAGAACTTCCTTATCCCAATGGCGTCCTCTTCGCATCATATAATTAAGATTTGGAGCAGCGCATGTTATAACATCTGCTGTACAAATTTCTTTGTTAGGCAAATAGTTTTCAGGTGCTGATGCAACAAAACTAATATTTTCTGAAAGCATAGCCCTGTCTGCGTATAATCCTGAATTAAGCATGCTACTGTTAACCGCATAAAAATCATTTCTATGCTTATTTAATTCCCAATACAGATTTGAGCAATAACACAAGCTCTCTTCCTGTGCAAGCATATCTGTCATAAACCCGCCACCCGGATGTTTAAAACTGGAAAAGTTTAATACTGCGATTTTAGCATTTGGATTCTCTCTGCGTGCTTTCACAACAGTTTCTGCTGCACCATCAGCTACTAAAGATATTATTGTTTCTTTCCCATTCACAGGAGCGAGAATATCCGGCATGACAGTTGTCTTAGGTGCTACTAAAGATACCTGCTTTAGATACTTGAAAAGATGTTCTCTTGCCTGCTCTGCTGTTTTGCCTGAACGAAATGTTGTTATTCGCATATCACATAGTCTCCTAAACTGAAAAAGATGGTGCTTTACGCTGCTGTATAATACTCTGTAATCTGTTCCTGCATGCTCATGAACTTGCGTCTGTCACTTGCACTGTAATTATGCATAGACTTATCATGAACTCCAAAATACTCTGTTGACTTGCAGGCACATAAAGGACAAGAGCAATGCACCTTACCTTTAGCCCACTGTCCTACATGCCTGGGATTTGCAAGATACTCTGGCGAAAAACTAAATGAGCTGGCAGCAATTTTCACCTTGTGCTGAATTGCGTTTCGTCTCTGGAACCTACGATAGCGTATGTCACGATGAATCATAATCTAACCTCCTGCTAAAGGTAATCTGTATATCCCCTGTGAGTATACATGTATACTTATATAATATTTCAGCTGTGTTGGAGATATGGTAAAAGGACTTTACACTTATATGAACATATCATACACTATAATCATTCAATTTAGAGGTCTTGGCATAGATTCATAGGCAAAAAGCATACCGTCCATACCCAAATCACTCAGTATAATAGGTGATGTTTCATATTTCTGTATATCCTGTTCAGAAGCATTATATAAGTCTAGTACTGTTGACTTACTTGCAAGCCATAAACAGTATTTTAGATGCACATTGTAATAACTGTTAAGAGCTTCTACCAATTCTCTACAAAAGTCATACTGTGCACTATCTGTGTTAATTAAGCCAGCAAAGACACCATAAATTCTGCTAATCTGATGAACATCAAAAGCATCAGTATGGTGAATAATTAGATAATCAAGAATATCTGAATTATTTAGCTCAAATATCTCATATTGCATAACATCAATAATTTCTCTATGTTTTGAGCCATAAGCTGACTCAGTTCTATATAGTATTTCACTCAGATGTATCACCTCATTTCAAAACAAATGTTTGCATATTCATACGTTAAATTTGTGTCTGATTACCCTCATAAAGTTCTTCAACTGTAATATTGAACACTTGTGCTAGATATATTAGCTCAATGTCTGTTATAAAACGCTGCCCGGATTCAATACGTTGTACAGCATTCTTGTCTATATCCAAGCCTATAATCTGCAGTCTATCCGCAAGTTCGCGCTGGCTGATTCGCAACTGCTTACGATACTCGTGCACAGCCACTCCTACGATATTATTTCTGCCTGTTTCTGCTCGATTTGTAAACATAAAATTACCTCTTTATCAATAATATCCAACCTCTGCCCCGAGATTTTCAAGCATTTCTCCAATAATTCTGCGATGACACAGAAATGGAGAATCACAATAGCAAACAAGTGCAATTTGTTTATCTGCTAAAGCTAATGACTGGAGCATAAGCTGGGCTTCCTGACTTTCTGATATTTGAGATTCAAATTCTGGACGATAGATATTCTCAAAGGTTACAATATTCCAGTTGCCATTTCTCTTCAGACTTAAGTACTTCTTAAAGAGAATGTCCCCCGGACTTAGCAGTTTGCATTGGACTCCTCGAGAGAGAATTGGATCTCCACTATTTCTTAGTGCAGTAAGACTTCTCACTATAATATAAACTAAATCATAGTTCTTCTCATAGTTAAATGTCTTTACAGAACAAATATCAACCATAAGCCACTTCCTTGCCATATTGATCAAACATGCCTAACTTTTCCTTACTGCTAAAGGTTGTTAGTTCAAATAGCAATGACTTGTGCTGCTTCAAGTGTAATGCTATCTTAGGTAGAGCTTTAATAGCTGTGTTCTGATTTGTGTACATTCCATGCCACACGTTTATATTGTCTTCTGTAGAAGCATTAACACAAATAAGTGGACCCAGAGTCGTCTCTAGCTCATCCTTAGATATACTTGTGCCTATCTCACTATAAAATTCTTCAAGATACCCAGTTTTACTATTTTCTTTTAGAATAAAGAGCTTGTGGGATTTGTTATCACGCATGTCAGCAAATTGTATATAAATTGCTGCTGACTTTAACGCTTCATAAAATGATAATGAATATGTAGACTCCTGCAATTCATTATTTTGTACATAAACTATCTTATACACATTAATCTCCTGAAAAAGAAAATTTAGTTTTACTGCAGACATTTTCAGATAATGATATAACTTCGTTGTTAAAGTCATGAAGAACAAAGTCGCAGTCCATTAGTGCTATAGGTGTAAGATCAGATGCATTAATATAAATGAAAAATTCACTAAACTGCTTAATCTCTGCTAAAGTATCCTTTGTGAGCCTTGCAATATCCTCAAAACAATAACCATCGGGATGCATGCACTCTATATGAAGAATTGTATTATCTTCCGCATCGACATTGCCATAATAAGTTTCGAAATCAAATCTATATGTTTTATCTCCAGAAACTATTTCATAAGAGCCAGGTGAAACATAATCAGTATCCTTATTTATAGGCCTGTTAAATTTGATTGTAGCGTACATTGAAAAATACATTAAGTACCTCCTAATTAAACAAGATGTTCACACATATATTCATCAAACTGCTCAACTGTTAAGGAAACATCATGCTGTGCATACTCCTCGTACAATTCTCGCAGCTTTGTATCATATGCATATGTGTCGCACTCATAATGATTGTGTATACAATAGGCTGTCCAAAGTGCGCGTAACTGCTCAAAGCAAACATGGTTATTCCAGTCAGCGCTCTTAACATAGTCAAAGATATTTTGAAATTCTGATATATCATGCATGCTTAAACCTAATATCACAAAGTTAGCAGCTTCCTGACAAATATCACCCACATTTAAGATATATGAAATTCTTGCAGATACTTTTCGACCCGTAAATGTGGTGTCATACTCTGCTAAGATAAGCTCATCGTTAATGTGATAATTTCGATCACTCTTTCTTAGCTCAAATGTCTTTAAACCAGATAGGATTGCGTTAAAATATTTCGGTTTAGTTTTTAAACAATGCGTCATAGATATCTCCTTATCCAATTATACATAAAACAATAAAAAGTGAAACCGAAAATACGATAATTATTCCAACTGCTTCCAAGTTATGCTTCAATCTCTCACTTCCCAAACAGATTAGTTTCACTTGCTTCATTATGTATTGTAAGCTTAAACGTGTCTCCTACTAAACGTAGCTTGCCCTGTGTATCAATCATTTCAGTGAAATAGTTATGCATCGGTTTCAGTGTTGAGATTAAGAAATAGCCTCCGGTTATAGCCACTGTCATAATCTCCATTGCTACAGCAGGATCTGCCAACTCTGTATCATATGGATTAGTTATGTACACATTATTGCACCGATAGTGGTCATTACGAAACTTATAAGATTCATAATTACTTAGCATAAGATTTGTTCCTGCTAAAGGTATGTCTCCTTCACGCTTGACAAAATCGTAGAGCATCTTCATCTCTCTGGAGTCACCTCTGACTACCTGAATGTTCTTTGCAAACTCAAGTTCTGTTCTGTAACTTCCAGCAGATGATTTACAATATAGCGATCTATCTTTAGGCTTAAATGCCTCTTCAATGCACTGATTGATATCCTTATGAAGAGCAGCTGCATCATTCATTATGTATGCAAGTGTGTTAGAAGGCAAGCCTGCTATTGCATGACCTGTAGCTACTCTTACATCTCTAATACTGGACAGTTCTGCAATCATTGCACCTCCAACTGAAGATTCCATATAATCCAAGGAGATGATATAGTTAGGATACCGATATACGACGATAACAGTTTTACAGCTATCTGAAAGGTCTGCTATAGGATCTTTAACCTCTGCTAAAGACTTATTATCAACTCTTTGAATAATCTCCTTAAATTTGTTTAAGTTCATCTGCAGAAATGCCTCTGAGTTAAACCAGGTTGGCGGACAGGCTATATATTCCATATTACTTTCAATTGCGACTTCACGTAAATTTATATTATCTTCCCATATGTAAAGCATAATACTTCCTCCTGTTAAGCTGTCATGCTCAAAATCTCATTGCCAAATCTAAATGTTGTAAACGAAATTATATCCCCTTCAAATAATCTTGACCAGTCTTCATAATTGATTGAAAATTGTTTATATTCATCTTCAATATGTCCATTTATGAAATAACTTTCAGATGATGTTCCACGTCGCTCTTTGTCTACTAAAGCTATCTTGCCCCAGTACGGGCTTTTACCTGAATCGCTTGTGTCTACTGAGCGTGTCTTTGTCCATCTGTCTATCTCGTAATAGTACTTCGTCATATAGACTGGTTCCATTCTGTATACTGGATCCTGATATGTCTCTGTTTCATAGTATGTTTCATAGATTGGTTCTCTTACTGTTTCTTCTTCAAACTGGCCATTTCCCAGATCTCTATATCCTACAATTCTTTCATCATATCCCGTTATGCGCTTACGCTCAACCTGCTGAGTTTCAGTAGCATAATGATCTAGGACTTCTTCATTATGATGAAACTCCTGACGAGTATAATTCAAACGAGCATTTGTTGGAAGAGACCACCCAGACTCATCAAATGTTCTTAATTCTTCAACTGCTATGCTTCGTTGCCAGCTAAAGCCTTCAACTGTCATTTGATGCTCGACTGGTATAAACAGCCAAGCTAACAAAGCTATTAGCGTCACTGCTAAGGTTGTCCATATGATTGCTAACTTTGCCTGTCGAGGAATAGCTCTGATTCTGCTTGAAATTGTATCTTTATCAGATGCTGGCTGTTCGTTGTTAGTCATATTGCACTGCGCTATAACTGAAGATTGCACCATTCTTTTGTTTGATGAGCTATCACCATGATTAAAATAAGTCTGAGAATCTTTTTCTCGTGATGCTCCACACTGTTTGCATACTTGGTCTGCAGAAGCATTCTGAGTATTACAGTAATTGCAAATCCAGTTTGGGTTTGAATTTTTCTGGGAATCCTCTACATACTCTTTGACCGATGTATCCACATAAAATTTTGTATCTGCTAAACGCGGAGAACCGCATCCTGGGCATTCTGTGACGTCTCCTCGAATATGCGTATGCCCACACTGGCAGTCCCAGTAACCCCATATATGTTTTGACATAAAAACTCCTTTTAATAAACAGTAGCTCCCAGGCATAAATCTGCCTTAATTTCGTTTTTGGTCATGTCAATTCTCCTTTCTTCATGACATCAGTAAGATGTCTGCGTATCGAAATTATCATTGCCCAGCATTGATTTACACATATCGATAGCAATTTCCTGAATCAAGGGGCATTTAATACTATTTTTGGTTACGTTTTAGGGTCTGGCATGATGAAATTCATCATGTTGGTTTTGTCACCTCTTTCAAGTGTTATTCTCTAATGGAAACAGCAATAGTAGCTTTCTTGTTGTCGGGTATGAACAGGTCATAATATTTGCTGTAATCAACGTCCCATAAATCAGGGTCAAACTGATTTGTTTCGGGTGTTGTGATTACAATATTGTCCGTCTTGGATATTGCAATAGGGGTTGTTCTGGGACAGATGATCCAGTTGATTTCTTTGGCATTTTCGATTGCAGCAAATCCCTCGTTATCATTGAATGTGTATGCGGTTTTCATTCTTGTAGACGGCACAGGAATGATATAAACATTATCAATGGACTTTACATACAAATCGAGTTCGCCCTGTCTGAACTGAGATGTTTCGATATTTTGCGAAACTTTATCTGAATATATAAGCTTGTCGTAAGCATGACGGCTCATGACAATAACAATATCGTCCTTATCACTTATCTCACTACGAACCTTGCTGAGCTGGTTCAATAGTCTGGCTGTGATGGTTGCTTTATTTGGGATATAGTTTTCCCGAATGCCGGCTGCAGCAGCCAGTCTGGAATAGCGGTATGCATCGATTTCAGGATTTACCTGCGTGCGCTGAAATTCGGATATGACAGCGGTTATAGTTTGTGCAATGTTTTCCTTGTCAATGTCATGCTTGTCGATGCAAAAACGCTTATTTCTTTCTCTTGCAAGTTTGAGCGTTTCATAAATGTATGTAATACAGGCATCGAAATCGTTGACATCTGTTTTTGGCATTTTGATTTCACAGCCGCCACTGTATATAGTCTGCGTGATGTTTTCTTCCATCCAGCCAGACGTTGCGTTTTCAAGCGCTTGCTTATCAAGTTCTTTCTGAATGATTTTTGCAGATTTGGCAATGTTAAGCATTTTGTTCTTTCCTTTCTTCAGAAATGTTGATGTGGCGTGGCTTGTGCCACAGATATTATTTTCTGACTCATGTTTCTTTCCAGTTGTTTTCTGTTTCAACAAAATGCTCATCATGATAGCCGAAATTGTTATCAGGTTTGCGATTTTGTCGCCGAAAATGAACGATATATTTATTACAATCTTCGTAATCCTGTTTGTCGTGGTGTGATGACACACCAGCATATTTATAGAAGTTTCTATAATGTCTTCGCTTATGATGTGTTTTACTTTGTCTATGCTTGTAAAACTGATTGTTATTTCTGGTGGAGATTGCATTAAGTTCTGTGGAAGACAGACCATAGACTGTGTCTATCAGAGATTTGTGTATCTTTAGATTACACCCATGCTGTTCAATGCATGCTTAATTTCCATGCTATATTCAGCAATAGGCGTTATATCAGCGTATATTCCTTCATTTGCCGCTGTCATATTACTTATTTTGAAATACTGTGACATATCTTCGATTGTGACGTCGTTGAATCTGACGTATAGGTTTACTACTGTACCAGCAAGATGCATGTCTTCGTTGCAAATCAATAAAATGCCGCCTATTATACAAGCAGCAAAAAGCGTTGCCATAAAGCCTGCAAAAATCTTGACTGAAGTATGTCCATAATTTACGATCTCGCATATAAGCCATGCAATCATAATACAGCATGCTATTCCGCATAAGACAATGCATTCCCATGCAAAACCGGTGGGGCTCGCACTGTTGTTTGTGAGGATTGTTATGTTCTGTAATATTTCGTTTAATGTCATGTTGTTCCCTCAGAATTTGTTTCCTTTTCGTACATTTATTGTTTTATTTTGTGTTTTCTTCAAGCATATCGTCAGTTAATGCCTGACAATATAAGCCGCATTCGTACCATAGAAAACCATAATCGCCTAATGATGTTCCACTCTCCTGAAGGAGATATACCATACTTTGCATTTTCAAACGATTGTCTGGTAAAGCGGGGTTGAAATTTTCGTTGAATATGGATTTATAAACATTTCGAATGTGTTTGTTCATGTTACTTACAGCGACTCTCATATTCATGAATCAGCACAGAGTGCAGATTAGCCATAGCATCTGCAGGTTTAGTTGTAACAGCATATTTCTTCAGACTTTTTTTCAGCTGCTAAAAGATGTTTTGACATGAAATATCCTTATAATCAAAAGTAATTAGTTGATGTAGTAGGCGTGGGCTTCTGTATCTTAAAAGTATGCTCTGCAAAAGTTAGGTCTCTATCTGTATAAATAGCATCCTGAAAATAACTGCGCATGGGTTTCAATGTTGGTATGATAAAATAATGCCCCTTCATTGAAGCTGATATTATTTCCTGTGCTACTACCGAGCTATCAATAAGTTCTTCATAGGGGTCAACCACCCAAACATGCTTAGCAGTTCGTGGAAACATTGTAAACTGTCCTGGTGTATAAGCCCCCAATAATAGGTCAGTGCCTTCCATTATATTATTAGTATGTGTTCGTGCCAATTCATAAAGTCTAGATGCACAACTATATTTATCATGCACTATCTGTATAGGTCCAGCAAGATCAAAATCTAAATAAAAACCGTCTGTAGACATCTGACACCGTAAAGACTTGTGCTCTGCTTTCAAATCAGCGTCAATATATCTATTAATCTCCTCAATTGAATAGCATGTTCCTCTTGGGACAAAATATGTTGGAGCACTGCAATATACATTCGTAAGTGGTCTGCTTGTTGCTATACTTACATCCCGAAGCTTAGCCCAACTATGAATCAGTTCTTCTACTAAGAAAGATGATGCGTAATCCAACGATATACAATAATCCTGATAGAGGTGCGCTATAATTGCAGTTTTACAGCTATCTGACAGTATTGCGCACACATCTTCTAGCGCTTGATGATCAATTGCAGCATAAATACGATTTATAAGTGAAGAATCCACTTGTGAAATTATATCATGAATAGTTTCATCAGTAAAATCTATATGACTAATCATATCATTAAAAAATCGTGGTGGACATGCGATGTAATCTGTGCAATGCTTGCATATCTCTCTTACCAGAACTATAGAATCTAGGTACTCATATACGTAAAGCATAAAATCTCCTTATAATTAAAAGTAATCAGTTGACGTGAGGAGTGCTGATTCCCTATTTGCTTCAATTTTTTCTGTAACAATAAGGGCACTCTGTCTTCTGGCTTGTTCTTTGCCAGATTGCTGTATACCATTCATGCCCTTTGTCACATCTCCACCTGACCCTCTTACGACTTGCCTTTGCTACCTCATCTAAACTTGTTTTAGCTCCATCTTCAAGCTCACCTGTCCATTCACTCATAAGCTGCTTACCAAAATCACCATTTTGCATACACCAAGTTTTTAAACTGTTTTCTTCTGAAGCCATCCGTCCAGAACAATAAGGACAACCACACTTTTGTCTCGTTCTACTATATATTGTAGCATACCATTCATGCCCTTTGTCACATCTCCACTTAACTCTCTTGCCACTTGCTCTTGTTACTTCATCTAAATTTGTTTTGGTTCCGTCATATAATTTGCCTGTCCATTCACTAATGAGCTGCTGACCAAATGCGCCATTCTGCATACACCAGGTTTTAAGACTGTTTTCTTCTGAAAGGCTTGCTTTTGTCATCAATGTACTTGCGTTTTCTCTAAAGCAATAAGGACAACTTCGCTTTTTCCCTGTTCTTTCATTTATGCTTACATACCACTCGTGTCCTTTTGAACATCTCCATTTGACTTTTTTACCACTTCCTCTGGCTATGCTATCCATTGGAATATCTTCTGTCCATTCGGTCATTAGCTGTTGACCAAAATTTCCATGCTGTGAGCACCAAGTTTTAAGGTCATTAATTCCCTTTTTACATATACGCATAATATTTATTCGTCTCCTTAAGCTGCTAAAGGTGTGATAGTAACAAAATCTTTACAAATCGTGATAACTGTATTCGTTACTGAATCTGTAAAGTCAACCATTTCTACATGTGTAAATGGATCATAATAGTGCCTGATGTCTTTACATATGCCTGTAGAAATAACTTTGCCGTTAAAGCTGATGATCTCATAAGTAGACATATATTTACCTCCTACTAAAGAAATATGACTGTACAGCGTACAGTCATAACATGTGTTATTCAAAATATGAAGTGGTTTCTGAAAATAAAGCATATGGTAATTTGTAAACATCCAAAATTTTCTGTTTGTTGTCTTGCGAAATGTAGTAGGCTTCATTTAAATGTACTTTATTATATTCAAAAACAGTTCCTGATGTAATCTCTTGAATATAATCTGTGTAAAAACGTTCCCATGTTAAATATTTCTTTGAATCAACCTCCGGCTCATCGATATTAATGGTCACAAGATTCTTCAAAATTCCAGACTTCAACAATACATATTCAAAAGACTCTTTTGCTACTAAATAGCAATTGTATGCTGACAGCAGAGGGAGAACATCTTCTACTTCAAAACCGAATGCTGCTCCATCCACAACTACAATACTATCTGAATACTCTTTTATTGCTGCAGGAATATTACTTTTGCCATGAGAGGTGTAAACGTGTTCATGCCCATATGCCCTGTTAAAGAACTGCTTGCCTGCATTAGAATCTTCAGTAATCACCTGTGACTGATTGCTTAATATTCCATAACAATCACTCTTGTAAAGTGGGTTCATGCTAATCACACGCTTGCTTAAGTCGACTGAGTCAGAATATGTGAACTCATACAGCTCTTTCATGCTCATACCAAAGCAGTCACATCTATTTCTAGTGATTAGAATAAAGTAGCAACCTGTGGATTCAATTGCTTCTCTAAATGCTGTTGTACGTATACAAGAAGAAGATTCGTCAAATACAAGAATGACGTCTTTATTTTTGTACTGTACTAAATTATCTGCATTAAACTCCTGATCTGTTAAACAGAGGACTTCAGCTTGATAACTGCGAAGATGAACACCGCTTCCCTTGACATGGGCTGCTCTAAGCATATTACAGAACATTGTCTTATATGTTGCGCCGTCACCGCGAATTACTGTAACATTTCTATGCAGCTCAATATCAAACAAGATATTCTTTGAGGATAATTGAAACTTACGAATTCCTTTCATATAAGAAATCTACCCCCTTATCTAAAAACTCCTTCCAAGAGGAAATATAAGAATCATCATTAATAATATGAGCTTTAAAATCGCATTGGAAATGCATCAGACACGTAGCATGTAGATAGATATCCTTGTCTTCTGCTAAAGATAGAATCCACCTATAACCATTATTACCGACAAAGTCCCCATTTACGTATATGCCTGGTTCATTGTTGGCAAGAATAAGTGTTTTGGAAGTACCCGATAGCTTATCTGGAGACATACACCCAAAAACTGGGAAATCAATCATGTTTCTATTGATAACTTCACCTTTATCGATATCTGCAATAATTGCTCGTTCAACATCTCCAGTAATATAATCAGCACCTCCTTGATAATCAAACCAAAAGGTTGGCTGAATACGATAGTTATCCTCGGTTAAGACACTGTCATAATCGTCCCTAGGATTGAAATAAACGTGAAGCATGCTTTATTCTCCAATCTCAGCTAAGAAACATTATTTTGCTAATAGTATAACACACTTAAATCCTAGTGTCAAGATACTATTTGGTTATGACTTTCTGCTCATGCGCAAATTGTCATCTCGTTATGCCTCAAACCCACCATCAAGCGTTGTGCCACCTCTTGTGGCATTCCCTACATTCAGCCTTAACTGCTGCTAAAGCCCTGTCCGTATAAAAACTTCATGACTACTGCCATGAAGCCTAAGTAACTGTATCTGTTATCACACAAATATAAAATAATTTGATACTGCCTTCTGAAATGATGCATTACTACAACAACTTGATGGATCTGAAGGATCCTTCTGTTGGAGCTGCACAGTGCATGCAGCAGCTCCAAAGATACTATCAGCCTACAATATCACAGCTGCATGCGCTGTGCAGGTTGCTTATCATCATGGCACATTACTGTAACTACTTAATGAATCAGTCAGATTCATTCTGTTATCCTGATCTACAACCTGCTAAATGTACACTTTATACTGACTTAACGTCCGAAGACATTAGTGTACCCGGCGTTGAAATAAGGTCCACCATACAAGTCAAATAAGTAGATGATACCCTGCTGTTCAGGCAACTCACCCTGTGCGTTTAACTTCCTGAGCTCCCAATAAACCTGTAAGAGTACATTCTTATTGTAATTCTCGTGGTCAAGGCAGTCCGTGATGCTCTTCACTAACTGGTCAGAGAGCTTAAATCTCGGAGCAAAAGCAGCAAAGTATCTAAACGTGTAGTAGTAGCCGGATACCTCTGCACAGTCAATAATCGTCTTTGTCAGATTAACAACATCAATACGCTGCTCGTCAGAAAAATCACTCATCTCAATATTGATACCATATCTGGTATGCAGCCGCTGCATACGAGCTATTGTACGCTGACAAATATTTGCAGATGTATACATTGCAGGGTATGCAAGAGCATGACTAAACATCCTAACTGTCATGTGCTTTGAGTTATTCGCCCTGTAAAAGCTCTCTGTTAAGACGTCATAACCAATGGACTTAAGCGTCTTATACAGCGTTGCCGCACAATGACTACCTTCTACAATCTTCACACCATAAATGCGCAGGATCTCTGTCAAAGCCAAGAATCCACTGTCCCAAATGCGCATAAGCTTAGGCTTATCTTCCTTACGAGCGGTCAGTGTATCACGTAAACCACGTAAAGTGTACTCCACAGCTCTACCTGCAGAGATATTTGCACTCTTAAATGTGGAGTTCATATTATCCTCCGCTGCCAAACGCCTCAGAACCATAAATGGCATAGTCTGTTTGTGTACTCTAGCGGCATATCTTTCACCACTAGCTACAACAGTGTGTACCAAATTGCTGTAATTGTACATAAAGTACTCCTTTCACAATAGACAGTAGCTGGTCATATCTGTGCATTACTATAGAGCGTTGAAGGATCTGAAGGATCCTACTGTTGGAAGGAGGGTGGGACAGCCTCCTTCTAAAGATTATTATGACATACTACTAAACGGCTGCACACGCCTAGTTTATTAAACCATCCAATCACGATACACTACGCAGTTATCACACACACGCAGCATAAAGTGTGTAGGATTGTTCCAAGAAAATAGCTTTTCATGATACCCAAATACAATAAACATATCGAGTATCATGCGTCTATGATGAAAATCGAGATGACCAGCATTATCAAACTTATCGCCTGTAACAAAGTTAAGATGTCTACTAAATCTCGGTGTACAATCTGCATACTCCCTGTACATCTGTTCGATCATAGACCTCCACTGTTCCTGTGAATACTTATGCATATTTGGGAACAATGAAGTGCAATTAGAAAAGTCAACAGCAGAATTAGAATGGAGCTCACCATCAAATATGCACTCATCTTTGTACATTAGGCAGTGCGTATTAAGGTTGCCATACATATCCCGCATGACTCTTTCATTATTATTGAGAATCACCTCATATGCTGTTTCCATTGCAAACACTCCTGTAAAAATAATGAACGATCCATTGTTGCAATCTTGAAAATATGAAGTAATGAGACATAACCTGCCTCACGCAACTTCTCTTCAGAAACCTTAGTCATATTGGTGGTGAAATTCCAACCGCCTGTTACAGCAGCACGGATGTGCTCCTTGCAATACTTATCGAGTTCTGCTAAACGAGCTGTTGAATTTATTCCCTGAGCCTTGACATACAGCCAACCATGCGTCGGTTCTGCCCAATTGTTGAACACTGACATGACTTCCTTAACTGCAGTTCTGAGTTTATCCTCTGCAGACATCCTCTTATGCATAACCACACGAGTGACATGCTTTATCTCTGCTTTCTTTGCGCAGCAGTCTTTCTGAGAAATGTCTATAACTCCACCATGTATGCCAAAGCCCAGGAACTTGAACTCTTTATCTGCAGAGACCTGCTCTATCTTATTTGAATTAAGCGACAATCCTTTATCACACAGCATACTCTGCAAAACAGTCAGCGCTTTGTCTGCGCCTTTACCTAATAGCAGCATATCATCAGAATATCTGCAATAATACTCACAGAGTTCGAGCATTTTGTCATCAATGTCTTCCAATACGCAATTGCTTAGAAATGCGGAAACTGCGCACCCCTGTGCCAGAGATTTGAATCTGGAAATGCGCTCTCCTTTTACAATAACAGTATCATCATTGTAATAAGCATACACTGCTTTATCAAGCGGAGTGCCTGTATCCAATTCTGCTAAATACTTGTTGATAATCTCATGTGATACGCTGTCAAAATACTTAGAAAGATCCAACTTGTATCCAGAAATATGTCTAGTAGCAATCTCTCTTACGACTTTAGCACAGCTAGAACCTGAGATATATGCTTTACATGCAGGGGAAATCATATCAGCATGCCGTTTATACCAAATGGCATTAATCAGAGTCAGTATCATGCGATCTTTTGCACTGTTGACATAAATTTCACGCAGTGTACCATCATCTTTAGGTATATATGAAACATGTGGTGGTGCAATCTTATACTTTCCCTCTTCTAAATCCTGCAAAAGTTTTAGACGAAATGCTACAGTGCAGAATTTCCTAATCTGGGCTGTGGAAATCTGTTTGTCCAAACTCTTTTCAATAGCAGAATCATAAAACTCTGTATCAAAGAAGTCCTCCATTAAGTCTGACATATCTTCACTCCTTACACAATTGCTGAGAGGTATCAGTACTAAACACTGCTAAATGGTTGCTTACCTTACGTCCAGCCTTAACTGCTGCTATAGCTCTGTCCATAAATATTATGACTACGTGACTATTGCCACGGAGCACAATTAATTATGTTATTTATCAAAATAACTTGTTTCTTCTGACACAGGAGCTATCTCCTTAAGAGATACTACATGCTTATTTTCGCTATTCCGCCTTATACTATAGCCCTCTCTGCTATGGTATTCCACCAATGCCTGATACTGCTGTGCATAACGCTCTCGTGTATTTTCAGTGTAAGCTGGATTGTGAGCATCCTCATAGTAACCATCAAGCTCTTTTGTAATGTTCTGCAGTTTCTGCTGGCAATCACACTGTTTATTTGTTTCTGGCTGCAAGGATACTATCTTCCAAACAAAAACATTATCGCTCCTATCATAGAGCAGTGCTTCTGTATCAGATATGTGTGACATCTCGTGTTCTGCTGAATCAGCAGCATTTTTATTACTTGCATTGTAATCGGCAGTCATAGCTGCCCTTGCAGAATCTGTATCTGCGAAAGTAGTAGTCTGAATCGTGTACCCATCGGTTTTAATAAGTAATGCGTTCATAATGTATGTCCTTTCATATAGTAATCTTAACTGAGTGGAGATAGTTAAGATTGCATCTTTATATGTCTAGCAATTGGATAATGAAACTTCTGCTATTCTTACCCGCTTGGGCACTTGAATTGTTATCTCCTTAACCGTTGAGTGCTCTACATAGAATAAAAACAGATCTCGTATTGCATCACAGAGTTTATCAAAGCTGCTGACAAGCTTTGTACGTTCTGCTAAGTCTTCTGTACTCCAATCATCAAAACAAATAGCCTGATCAATACTGTGCATGAGAACATCATTTTCGGAAGCTTCGCACAGAACAAGATAGCCACCGCTTCTGCCATTGAAACAAGCAGCGTATCCTGTTTTATTCCTGAACTCCAAAACAAGCTCATTAACTGCAGCATAATAATCTCCAGTATCATCGCAAGAAATAAAATCATATGCCTTCTCTTGCAAATGGTTAGGTATTTCAAGATTCTGTAACTTTACATTGTTGGCATAACTTGTTAGCCTGTTCCAAGGATTGATAGTGTAATACCTAAAATGATTAGCAAGAAAGAATATCATAGCTTTTCGATCTGTTAAATCAACTTCTTTAAAAAACATACTAAATCTCCCCAATAGCAGTCAGATCTACAGATAACCTAGTATAACCTGTGTCGTATTTCACAACTTTAACAGGTATCATGTCATCCACATGATAGGTCCTCACACAGTCTGTAGATACAGATGGCAATGTATACTTTACACCGTCGTAATCCACGACAAATATAGTCTCCTCGCCACCTAAATATCTTCTAATATAATCTTCATCTATGATTGTAAGATTTACTGTCTCCTTAGAAACTACACCTACATCCTCTACGTAAATTGTAATTTTATCAAGTGCGATAAGGAACAATATTATAATTGATACTGCTGCAATCATTATACCAATTGCCTTTAGGAATTTAGTAAAATCATACATAAAAATATCCTCATAAATAATTCATCACTGTGTGCTTTCGGATAAATTGGACTGTGCAATAGCAAGAGTGTCTACATGTATATCAAGTCTTCCATAGTTGTATTCTTTAATCTTCACAGGAATTTTGTCACCAGAATGATATGTCCTGACATAATGCGTAATAACTGGTGGCAGAGTATACTCTGTGTCATTATATAAGACTATAAACGATGTCTGCTGACCACTTCTAGAGTCTACGGATACCTCTTCCCCAGTAATTGGCAGTTCTAAAGTCTGCTCACAAACTAAGTCGAGATTCTCTATATGTCCAACAATTACAATATAACCGGAAAGTATTAATGTTACTAGTATAGATACTAGTATAATTGCTGCAAAGATTTTGCCAATTGCCTTTAATATATCCATAAAATCAAACATAAGAATTATCCTTTCCAATAACAGTATGCACAGCTATGTGGACAACGTTTTTTATTTGACAACAATTCGTGCTTGCAAGATAAGCATAAACAATCCTTTCTCTGATATCCACCAATACTGATATTATTGACAGGAAGATTCAATCTCATAATGTCATCATCTGATACGCAACCTATTGCTCTAACATTTGGTAAACCTGCTAAATGAGGTTCTGCACAGACATCAAAGATATAATTCATATTCTGCCTAGCTAACCACATACGCATCATATGGAACTGTTCTTCAGATGGCTGAAAATTCTCGCCATAAGGCAATGGAATGTTAAGTGTTTTGAATCTTGATCGAACATGTGGATATGCATCCAAAGCGCTTATTCTAAAGTGCTTTATTGGACTTGCATCTATCACTTTCTGCGCAGTATGTAAACCTTCTGTTGTTGGTATGATTGGATCAATGCGAACAATAATTCGGTCCTTTGGAAACCCAGCTGCTAAAAGCTTAGATACTTGTGCTAATTGGTGTTCATATGTTGGAACATAAGGCTCGATAATTGTGCTACCCATTCCTGTACAGGTTGCATGAAGAATAATTTTGTCTATATACTTCATAATCTGAGATATTAGCTTATCCGATACATTTTTGGTAATAAGAATTACACCATCGCAATTGTCAACCTTACTTGTCCAAGAGAAATCAATAGATGGATCCCCAGATTCAGTAATTCCTATAATCATTGTTAGCATACCTCCGTATATTTGATGACTTTTGCATACACTGTTAGTTATTCGCCATTTGTATATTGAGAACCACCCGAAGGTTATCATTTTGTAAAGGAACTGAAATTGTGTCCTTTACATTAACTGCTCCAGTAAGCAAAGTTGGAGTTGTAATATCAGTATGTATCCCATGCTCTTCGAGATGCACAGTAGCGCCTCCCATAATCATATTACCAAGTTCTGCCAAGGCAGATAGTGACATCTCATCGAGCATATCGATTGGCATGCCCATCATCATAGCGCTAGCGGCTTTCTTTGCATTTTCTTCAGTAAACCTGATTGTGACATGCCCAACTATATCTCCTGTCATTTCTAAGCGTACAGCTACTGCATCAGGAATCTCTGTACGATTATGCTTGTATGACTTCTCTTCTAGTAGTTCCTGACCGCAGACCATTGCAATTGTTTCTATTGCTGCCTGGGCCAGGGCTTGTTTATTTTCCATTGCTACCTCTATAGTACTTGCTGAGTTTGTAAAGATTATGTATGCCTGTCATCGTGATTTTGAAAGTAATTACTGGGATTAGCTTTTGCACTTGCCTTCAGTGTAAGCGTAAAGTCTACACCGTTATAATTCACAGCAATCTTGCCTTCCGCAGGCTTTGTCATCTCAACCCCAAAGCCCTTTGTATTGTTAAGTACATCAAATATCTTGTTTGTTACATCATAAACACTATTAGTCATTTTATCACTCTCCTTAACTTCATCGTTTTCGTTGTTGATAAGGCAGACCTCATCATCACCGTGTATTCCATGATTAGCGCAGCACATACAGCTGCACATATCCAATGGGTCGGTCTCACCACCGAGTATCATACAAGTGTACTCTGTACAGTACTCGCATGTCTTTGATGGCTTGAACTTGTCACACTTCATATAAGCTCCTCCTGTTAAATCATCTCACCGCTGTAAGACAGTTCAGGCATCTCAGAGAAGTCGTAGAGCCTAAGACCCTCAATGCCATTCACATTAGCATGGCTCCCTTCGTGTACCATAAGGTTTGATTGACTACCGAGATGGACCACGATGACAGGCTTGTTAAGTGCATAAGCAAACCCACACTCCCAAGCAGTACCTGAGTCTGAATAATTTCCATGGTAGAGCATCACAACTGCATCCGCTTTATTTATAGCCTCAACATCTTTCATGAATGTCTTGACTGCCCATGCTGCTGTTTTCTCCTCATTGCGGTCCTCATGACGCATAGGAGAATAAACATTAAGACCCTTGTTAGCAAGCACCTGTTCTGCTTCACACAGATACTCCAACTCTTCGTCATTGAAGAATGGTGATGCAAGATAAATGTTCATGCTGTATTTCCTTTCTCAAGCAACTTCTGCTCACGGTGGAGCATAATCCTGTAGAAGACTGTACGTGAGAGATAATCAAGGAAGTATATCATACCAAATACTGGTATGGTAGCCCCAAATATCTGTATCAAAATCCATAGGACGCATATACGCCATATAGCTGTGACCAGACTCATCACGATTGAAGAACTCCGCACAGAGCTTAGGACGACTGCACCTGCAGATATATCATAAAGTGGATATACAAAGAATGGCAAGCTGTACATACATGTAGCTAGAGCTGCATCCTGTATAGGAACCTTTCCGTGCATAATAATCACTAGAGCGACTTCAAGTCCTAAGGGCAACAGTAAGGCAGGTACAATTAACTTCTTCAAGACAGTAATTGACTGCTTCACAAGGTTGTCTCGGTGGTCACGTAATTCTATTATACTGTAGCTTTGTTGAGCTTCTCTGAAGCTTTCTGCCATATCTGTGATGCCTAAGGCGACAGAGTGAACGGCATATATTTCAGTTCCCATTGTAGAAGCCATTGATGTTAAGAACAGTGTTGCTACTCTCACAATAGACTGTGATATGCAGGAATCTTTTCCAACATAGAAACAGTGCCTAATCGTTTTCCACTTAAGCTTATCGTCAACCTTTAGTATTCCACTAGCAGGTAGGAGAACTACCAGATAGAGGAACCAACACAGTTCAGTGGATAGTCGTAAACCAAATGCACCTGCATTTAGACTAACAGCTATCCAATCGCCTACTATCATAGGTATGTAGGTTATGAATGCCGACACGAGTACAAGCTTTTGCTTTCCAGTATAGATGCAATACTCTTGAAGATATCTTGCAATAGCCTGTATAGGTGCACAAAATCCAAATAGCATGAATATGTCTGAAAGCATTTGTCTCTGTTCATCTGTTAAAGTAAACAAGTATGGTAAAACTTTTGCAGTTGCAATTAGCACTATTCCAACTACTATGCTTGACAGTAGAGAACACATCAGACAGTTCTTTGGATTAGTCTGCATAGCTTGATAAGCCCAGAATCCCATAAGTAAGGGACGTAGACAGAAGTACAAAACAATCGTAAAACTGTTAAGTACAACTATAACATCCAAACTTATATTGTTAGCGAATGTGCTGTCTATCGTGCAGAATATGATATCCTGCAATGCGGATAAGACGAATAACCAGTATTGCTTCATGTGACCTCCTTAAGCTTCTTTCGAAGTAGATGTGTATTCATGACAGCGCTTGGCAGGTCACTTGCTAGGTAGCATAGAGGTAAACAGAATGCACCTGCTCCACATATCAATGCTAAGTAAAGCACTGATAGTTTCACAACTGTAAGACCGATTAATCTCACAATCATGATTGGTTTTATGACGCCAAAGATATAGAGTATTCGTCGTCCCGGTTGCTCTATATAGTAAGCAACTTCGCATAGTAATCTTGCTGCTAAGAGTATCATTGCAAACCATATATCACTAACATTTGATATCAGTGCTAGATACACATAACCAAATGCAAATGTTATAGGTATGTGAATGAGAATAACCCAGACATAACAGTGCTTAAAGAGTTTGAACTCCTTAAGAAGATTATCCTTGTTACCTGCTCCGTATTCCCTGCCTATTACTATCTCAGCATGCTGGGTTATCATATACATGATACTCAGTATTTCATCATACAACTTATTTACAAGCTGGCTGATTACAAGTACAGACGTACTTAGGTAGATAAGACACAGGTTAGAAAGGATAGTATTCGTAATCGGACTGATAAGACTCTCTGGTAGGTAGGACGCACCAAACTTAGCTACGTCGCTGAAGTACCTCTTTTGAGGCTTTGCATACTTTGGCTTGAATACCAGATACACAACAATCAGCTCAACGACTTCTGTTAGTGTACTTCCCATGCCCACACCAAATACGCCTAAAGGCATCATTAGGAGAATGCTGAATGGTAAGTTTACAAAGTTACAAAAGCGCACCTTTGTAATTTTGGCAACTTGACCCTTAGCTTCAAAACTCCTAACAATAGGACTGGTTATAGCAAAGACAATGTATCCTGGCAATCTGGACATCATATAAATGTGGCATTGATATCGCTGCTCAGGAGACAGAGAGAATAATGTCAGGAACTGCTCACCAAACAATAGGTAGGCAGTTGTGAATAGCACAGCTATGCTCACTGTTATTATTGTAGTGCACATCAGTCCTGACTGTATTCCAACCTCGTCCTTTGCACCAAAGAGCCTAGATGCTACCACTCTAAGTGCCTTAGAGAAGACTTGATGTGATTGAAACATCATGTTGTAGAGAACCATAGCAAATGTGGCACCTATAAGTGCATCAGGCGATATGTAGTTTATACATGCTAAGTCAACTAGACCAATAGATGTGAATATCGCCTCATGCACCATAAGCCAACACATGTTGCTATAGACGTGCTTATGTTCTTTTGTCATGTCAGCACCAAATCCTTAGGCTTGCCATTAACACGACCAACAACGCGAGCTATTCCAGCATTTATGATTTTACGCCGGCACATTATACATGGCTGAGGGTTAGCCTCAGATTCATCACAACAGTTCATACCTGCTATGTAGAGCGTTGCGCCTTGGCACTTCGCTCTACCTGCAGAGGTAATGGCATTATCCTCAGCATGTATCGCCACACATAATTCATAGTTCTCGCCGCTAGGAATGTTGAGCTTCTCACGAACACAATTCCTGCTGTCGCAACAGTTAGGCTCGCCTCTAGCTGCACCGTTGTAACCAGTAGAGATGACTTCATCATCTTTTACAATGACTACTCCATAGCTACGACGAATGCAGGTGCTTCTTTTTAGCACCACCTGTGCAATATCCAGATAGTACTCGTCTTTTGATATACGCAAATTAACCTCCTTATTAGCACATCTGCTTGATAACCGCACTCACAAATGTCTGGGTGTCAGCATCGCCATAACATATGCGTTCACCATTCACGTAAATACCTTCCACATAGGAGTTTCCGTTTTTCCTACCACCCACACAATGAAACTTCCCTTTATCATAGTTTGCAACTTTAAGGTTGAACTCCTCTCTAAAGATCGTTATAAACCCATCTACGTCGCGTCCGTCACAGATACTCAATACTGCAATTTCCGTAGGAAGCGCATTAAGGAATGTAGAAAGTGCATCGTCTATAGAAAGCTCAGTACTTGTGTTATAGCGTGCAATGCGATCGCCTAACCATGGTATATTGTCATACATGGATACCTGAATGTCACCTGTTTCCTTGCAGTATAGTGCTGTCAATGTATATGCTGCTGCAATAGGCACATACGTATAGCGTGACTCTTCAGCAGCTACATTAAATACAGCAGGGAGGCACTTAGAGACGTAACCGTCCCCAGCTTCTATAAGCTCTTTTAACTTTGTTAAAGCATTTCTAAGTACTTTCTCTCGCTTGTCCTCAATTGTAGGAGTAGCTACTGTAGGAGCGCTTGAAAACCGGTATAGCTTACCATACTCCTTTAACCAAGACTGTATATCATTGTCAGAATATACAGTCACTGCATTTGTGAGAATATAATGATCACAAGCACTCATAGCTAAGTCAGGATTAATACCATCTACGTTCATCTGTATGATTGTATTATTGTCTACTAGACTGTATGTGCTCATGGCTAAGTCTAGGCCTTCCTCTTCATCCTTGATGCAGTAAGTACGATCTGGTTTTCTCTGCAGAGCATCAGTCATCCTATCGATGGCATTCTGGTCTGCACCAATGCTTAAGATATTGTGTTTCATCTTATAACCTCCTTGGTTAGCGTAAATATTTTATTATTGAGCTGAATATGAATTGTACACTTGTTAATCCTGATAATAAAATCTGTCAAACTTTATAAATAGTACCCTATCCGTCAACATAAAAGTCGGTAAGTGCAAGTATAGCTTCGATACTCTCACTCGTATAGCAAGACTTCTCTACATGAGCGCGTACCTCGGAAGCATCATAGCCAGAGAGTTCACCTAAATACTTCTGCTCATTCCTCTTAGGATTTATGCAGCAATGCGCACGCGAGACCACACGCTGTATTGTCATAATAACTAGTGCACCAGCTAGAACTGCAAATATATAACATCCGGTGTTCATATAAGCAGCGAGCATCAGCATAATCACAAGTGTTGCAAGACCTAACGCAAAAACGCCCAGTTCAAACTTAAGGTTCTCTATGTGATTATTGCGCAGACAGCTTAACAGAACTGTGTCATCCTTAACACGTGAATAATTTGCTTCAAGCCACTCCTTATCGCTCATCACTATCCCTCCTTACTGATGGAAGGTCTACTAAGAGCTTGTGCACCGGATACTTTACATAACCTGAATGAACAGCACCACCCGTATCCTCTGAAATATTGTTGCCAATGAGCCACTTTGCAATACCAGGATTATTGTTCTCGTCAACTGCAAAGCAACTGTCTGCTAAAGGCTGAACATTCTTTGAGATGATAGTAAAGATATCTCCATCCTCTGCAATCATTAATATAGCTATATTTCCGTTAGTAGCATAGTGATCAGTGTAAAGCTTAACTTCAGTGTTCTGATATGTCACAGATTAATTTCCTTTCTTGATAAAATCTTCAACCATCTTGTCATTAATCTTTGCAAATGAATATTTTACATCTGCTAAAGAGAAGCGTTCGTCCTCAACTTGTAATTCCTCAATCTCTGGAATACTCATGTCTTCGAATGTATTTGTGGATACAGATACAACTGCATATGTGTTGTTAACACCGTTTGTGACATAGTTACGACTGGCTTCAATAGCGTCCTCAATAGATGTGCAATACTGTTGACATTCATCATAGTACCCATACCTGTTATCATACACATGGGAATAGGACTCTGAACCACTATCGTCTAAAGGTATAAGAATACCTACGTCCAAAATATAAACTTCCATACAAATGTCTCCTAATGTTTATTTTTTACTTGATGCAATAATCTCCTTAGCGGTACATGGATACCAAGAATGCACATCCACTCCCACATTATAAGCATCATCAATCGCATACAGATATGGATAGAGCTTATCAGTTGAATTGTGTACATGTCCGTAGAAGTGCAGAGAGCCATGCTCCTTACCATTCCATACTGCTAAGGGATAGTGACACAGAACAATTTTCTTATCTACAAACGGGTCATACACTTTGCACATTGCCTTATGCTCGATTACACAATCAAGCCCTGCTGCATCAGCATCGAAGGACTCTTTATATGCAAAGGTATCATGATTACCAAGTATAAGTGTTTTGTGCCCCTTGAGCTGCTTTAAGAAGTGTAATGCGTGATCACGTCCTTCAAGCGTAAAATCCCCGAGAATGTAAACAAAATCATTATCAGTAACTCTTGCGTTCCAGTTTGCAATCAAAGCAGCATTCATGTCTTCAACACTGCTAAAGGGACGGTTACAGTACTTGATAATGTTCTTGTGATCGAAATGCAGGTCACTTGTGTAATAAATCATAGTCCTAGTCCTTTTTACCAAGTAGAGTGTCATGATTCTCGTGTGTATGTTTTTGTTTCAGGATTATAGGTAAAGCCTTCTTCTGCTAAATCAAGACACCAGAGATCTGCTCCTCGCTCGAAAGCTTCCTTTGATTCATTTTCATCATATCCGCCTGTGTCCTCATCATCTTTAAAGATAACGCAACCGGTGTTAAACCCAATATCTTCATCTGCCCACTCCAGTGTAATTGTTGCATCTGGAAATTTTTCAGCTAGCTTCTCAATAACTGCTAAAGGAGGCGACCACGCCGTTGAGAAGAGAATAGCTGTATCGTCAATCTTTTCAGAATCGAAGGCATTCCATTTTGTGCCTCAATTTGCAAGTCTCCATTCATACCAACGGTCATTATAATAGTCAAGTATTTGCTGAAGATATTCCTGTCCAGAAGCTATTGAGGCTTCATCTGTATTCGCATTAATGTCAAAGGCAATTTCAGGATAGAGCTCCTGTAGACAGTCTAAAGTATTTTCGTATGCAAGTGATACAGTAGAATTCGGATCATGCCACTGACGCATATTATCCAGAGCTGCTGAAATGCATTTACAGCATCCTGAATCCTGAGTTATTTCAAATGGCACAGGCATAGCAATTACCATGCTAAAGTCGATAAGTTCATTGTTATGCGTTGACTTTATGAATTTCAGAACATTAGTATCTGAGATCAATCTACATCTTACATGATTAGCCATATTTACCTCCTAGACTTATACATCTTATAACTGCTAAATGATGTGAGAGCAACTCCAATTGCTACACAGCAAATAAAAACTAATATTATTTGTACAGTCGGTGCTTCATCTTGTATCTTCTGACCAAGACAAACATAAAATAGTGCTAAGCCAAGATTGCTCACAGCTGTTGCAATAACAGGTGAGACTACTAAACAGATTATCCCTACTATCAGCATGGGCAAATACTTTTGTTTTGCCTCTGGTGTAACATTCTTCTTATTTAACATAAGATTACCTCCAAAGATATTAGTATTTATATAATACTAATATCTTTGTACTGTATTGGTAATATTGTTATGCCTTGAGAGTACTAATTTGTGTTTTCAGTTCTGCTGTCATACTACTAAGTTCTTCGCAGGATGCTGCAGATTCTTCAGCTGTTGCAGAGTTCTGTGTAGTTACTTGAGAAATCTTCTCAATACCTGCTGTAACCTGATCCACAGCAGCTGCCTGCTGATTAGCTGCATCAGAAATCTGTGAAACTAAGACAATTGTCTTATTCGAAATCTCCTTCACATCGTTCATTACCTCTGATGTTCTTGCTGCTAAAGATGATCCTTGCTTTACAGCATTTACTGCTTCAGTGATAAGTTCCTTAGTCTGATTAGCTGATTTTGCAGACTTTGCTGCTAGATTACGGACCTCATCTGCAACTACAGCAAAGCCCTTTCCAGCTTCTCCGGCTCTTGCGGCTTCGATGGAGGCATTCAGCGCCAGTATGTTGGTTTGGAACGCGATGTCTTCGATAGTGGTTATGACTCCAGCGATATCTTCTGTCTGTTTCTCAATTGTCTGCATAGCCTCAAGCATGCTGTGCATAGCTTCATCTTGTTGATTCATCTTCTCTGTAGTCTGACCTGCTAAAGAGTTTGCCTCTTGAGCGTTTTGTGCAGTCATATCTATCTGTTTAGAAATTTCTACAATTGTAGATGTCAGCTGCTCAACTGCTGTAGCCTGCTTTGTTGTGCCGTCTGCTAAGGATTGCGTGCCGTCTGCCATCTGCGCAGTGCCCTGCGCAACCTGCTCTGTTGATGCAGTGATACTTGTTATCAAATTTTTCATGTTTGCATTCAAATTAATAAATGATGTTTTTATCTGCTCAAAATCGCCAACATAATCTAAATTTGAATATCTGGAAAAGTCCCCGTCCGCCATGCATATTGCTGAAGATTTTATGTCATTAACATAACTAGCAAGAATATGTTTAGCTTCTGTGAGTTCTCTAGCAAAGTCTCCGAGTTCATCATTATAAAATTCAAAGTCTGAATCCAAAGCTGATAAATTACCAGCTCTAAGTTCTTTTACAACAGCTGCGGCTGCATACAATGGTCTTTTAACCATATGTCGTATGTAAAGTAAAAGCAATATCCCTGCTAAACAGACAAAACCAACTCCTATAACGACTGCTAAGATTGTAATATTAGTGAACATGGCGTCAGTTGTTGCAGAAGGAAAGCCTGCAAAGCACATACCAATAATCTTATAGTTAGAATCATATATCGGCATATACTCCGCATAGTAGTTATTGCCTAAAATCTTTACCTGAGAAGCAAACTCTTGCCCATTCTGGAGTACCTGTGCAATAACCTGATCCGAGGCTTTTGAACCTATATCTCTTATGCCCTCACTGTTAAGGATAGTTGTATTATAACGTGTATCGCCAAGGAAAAGTGTAACCTCAGCATCAACCTGACGCTTTATACTCTCAACAACATCCTGATCTGCAAGATCAATGATATATGTCACCCAAGCAATTTGCTCACCTTTATATTTCAATGGCACTGTTGCCTGAGCAGTGAGCTTATCGCCAACATTTGAAACACCTGAATACTCTGTCGAGTATGCAGAAATAAATTGTGAATCTGTATTGTATAATATTTTGTTGTCAGGCGAAGAAATCACCAAATACTGGTTATCTTCCTCAAAAAACTCTTTTGAAAGTGAAGCAATTGCCTCTGTATCTCTCTTGATAATTGCCTCTGCTAAAGGTGTGCTCTCTGCGATATACTCTGCCTCTTCAACTGCATCTGCAACTTCGAGATTTATATCGTTTTGTAGTACTCTTAAACCAACCTTGGACATCTCAGCTATAGTGGCATCAGTATTAGACCGTGCCAACAACAGTGTCGCTGTAACGGTAGATACTCCGAGTAATACCGTTAAAGATGAGGCCACAGCTACTAGTTTTGTCGTTAATGAAATTCTTATCTCATGTAGATTCATAAATAACCTCTAATAAATATATTTATTTAACCAAGCACTTTCTTTGCAACTTGAAGTAAACGTTCAGGCTTAAATGGTTTCACAATAAAGTCTATAGCTCCTAAACGAATTGCATCAACAACCATTGCTTCCTGACCCATTGCTGAACACATAACCACTTTTGAACTGGGATCTAATTTTCTTATTTCTGCTAAAGCTTCGAGACCAGTCTTGTTTGGCATCGTTATATCCATAAAAACAAGATCAGGATGTTCTATCCGATATTGCTCACATGCTATTTGGCCATCGGCAGCCTCAATAATATCTGTATAACCCTGTTTTGATAAAGAATTCTTAATAAGCATACGCATAAAAGCAGCATCATCAGCGATAAGTATTTTGCTCATTGCTTTAATCCACCTCCATTACCACGCTAACCAATCAACTTCCGCAACACGCTTGTAATAACTATGTGTAGAAGGAGCTTCATCATAGTCAGCATGACGTTCTTTTCGTACTGCTAAATGTTTGTATGTTGCACGTGCAGATGTTCGTGAATATTGCTTAAGATATGGCTTAATAATTATGATCTCACTTGATTTACAGCGTTTCCCCCAATAAGCTGGGACAATGATGATCTTATCAGTCTGTAGCTCTGGCTCACCAGTTTCTGCATTTCTAACAATATGCATACGAGGTATAGCTCGTTCGGGAAAGAATACTGGTTCGCAGTGGCTGATTCGAATCTCACGTTTAACGTAATAAGGTGTCTGCATATATCCAGAATGATCTGCATCATGCATGCGTTCTTGTTTCTTTCTTGCAGTATCGCTCCTACGTAAAGATCTTTTATGTTTATTCCAGCGTTGGTTAAGAACGTCCTGATTAATGTCTGCTAAAGAGTACTTTCGCATAAAATCACCTCATAACGGATGAAGCCACCATAGTAAACTATGGTGGCTTCAAATACATTGATTAGTCTACTAGCATTGCAAGCTGACCGCAAGCTGCACCGGCTTCAATCTCCGCCTTAGTTGCAATTGCAACGCCATAGTTGTAACCAGCAGCTGCTAAACTATGTATAATTTCCTTCATACAATATCACTCCTTCCTATAAACAGATTTTATGTAAATATCATCAATTTGCACAGACTTCTCTAGTGCAAACCCTGCACTTGTGAAATCCAATGTGAAATCACGATATACATAACTGAACCATATTTCTGGTTTATAATTTGCCCATCTATAATAAATTGTGTCAAGTACAACATTAACTGGATATGATTCACGAGACGGTTCAATTACAACTAGGATTCCCTTTGGCTTTAAATAAGAATACAACATATTAGCTACACGTTTAACATCTTTAATATGATGAAAAACATTCTTAGCATAAAACTCTGTTACAGAACCAAGTTGTAAATCAATAATAGCATTCCTTGATTCATCATACCAATAATCCAGATTTGGAAGTGGTAAGAAGTCGCATGTCTTATATCCTGCTAAAGGGTTATAGCCCGATCCAAAGTCAATCTTAAGCGAGCTCATTATTTCCAACATCCCTGCAATAATCTGCCCAGACGCTATAAACACGCCCCGAGTACCTATCCTCATTTCTTGTATCAGGAGTGATTATAATATCTGTTTTCTCATATCCTGACTCAGCTGTACCTATTTTTGCTTTATCATTTCCATGATAACCGAATAGTCCGAACTCTCTACCCTTCCATCTCAAAGTGTAGAAGTTATGTCCATCATCATTAAGCAGCTCTGCCCCCATACCCTGTGTTAGATCTGCTAAACAGTCCCCATGAATTGTATTATAGCGTCCCATAAGGTCTTCACACACCACAACACCAATATCATTTGTTAGAGCACGATCTACTAATGCATATAGCTTCTCTCCCGTAGACTCATTACACTTTGGAATGTTTAAGCGAAGATTAGGTACAAGTTTATTGCTAAACAGAATCTGTTCAAGTCTTGCATCAAATTGCTGCATACTTGAAATGGAAATTGCCATTTCCTGAAGTCCATTAGCAACCAGGTCTTTTACAAGGCTCTCTGTTAAAAGCGAACCATTTGTAACTAAACACAAAGTGTCGGCATACTTATTTGCTATTTTAAAATAGTCTACAATATTATCTAGCAGTAAAGACTCTCCACCCATAATAGTTGCACGCTTCAGCTTGCCAACCTTTTGCATAGTCTTCTTCATAAAGTCTAAATCAAGAATTTTATCACGCTTATCTGGCTGAAAACAAAAATAACATTTCTGATTACATTGCAGATTTGTGATAATTCTATATCGAAAAACATTAGGATTATGCATCATTAGCCTCCGCTTTATGCCAAATTAATTGCTGTGATGACTCCAGTATTCAGACCATTTTTATCACTTATGTCATTTCTATTGATTGGCGATAACTTAATGAAAAAATATTCGCTGCTAAAGTATTTCTTGAGCTCATTAATATCAAAGTCCTCTGCACTTACTAGAGTCATGTTTAGAGTAGTCTTAAGGTTGCTCTTGGTTCTTATCTCGCCAAGCTCTCTAATAGTCATCTTCTGCTTGAATGGAATTAGGTCATTTCTGCGATCTTCATTTAAACTGTGTAGAGATAGCTGAAGCGTGATATTATCCTTTATCCAAGAGAAGTCACTGCCTTTAATACCGATTGTTGAAATATAATGATGAACATTTTTGTATCGTGCATCAATGATTTCGATTGCCTTTCTAACAGCATCAATATTTAAGAATGGCTCACCCATGCGAGTATAGTTAATCTTAAATTCTTTACAATTTTCAGGGTTGATATCCGGGTTCTTTGAAAGTATAAAATCAACCTGGGCAACAATCTCTTCTGCTGTTAAGTTTCTGCACTTCTTAAGCTTACCGGTTGCACAGAACTTGCATCCTACAGGACATCCAGACATGCATGATACGCCAATCATCCAACGTTCATTTCTAGTCCCCAGATTGTAGTCCCTCAGCTTATTAATATTTTCATTGATGCAATCTTTAGTGTAATAAGGCAGAAATGTGTCAGTCACTTCAACCTTATAACCATCTTGTGTCTCCATAAGGTATACTACACCATTTGCAAACTTTCTATTATTCTTTTCTGCTAAAATACCCATAATGATTTTCTCCTTACCTGAAAAAATTGGTCTCGTTTGATACATACCAGAAATCACTCACTTCCTGGTTATATTCAAAGTCACTGTCTACTGCATAACCATTAAGCCACTTGATTAGTCTATAATCTGATATTCGCAAGGGCTTATCGGTTCTTAGTACATATCCGCTCATCTGCTTGCGATATTTGCTCTACTTCTCAATATTTGTTTGCATTCATTCACCTCTTTAATTTTACGTCTTTGAATCCTATAATCCATTTGTGTGGACTGTAAAGATGTATCTCTTCACCTGCTAAAGGTTGCCTGTTCAGCTTTGAAGAAATCGACTTAGCATCGACAAATGAACTACACTGTGTGCACTTTGTTGCACTGTAAGTTAATATCACTTCAGAGTTCATGTGTACATGGACTATAGCTCGCACAGAAAAGTCATGCTTATGTTTTGCTACTGATTTATCAGTCCACTTAGATTCTTGATTTATCAGTTTTCTAATTTTCGTATTTCCCATAGTATAAGAAAACTCCCGCAGCTTTTATAACTGCGGGAGTAAACATTCTGTTAAAATAGATCTGTTGGAAGTGTTTGCAGATAGTGCAATAAACGCTTGAACTCTGGTAGATATTCAATTGCAACTCGCTCTAACATATCCACTGAAACCTCATCATTATACTGATGCTCCATTATATTCTTATCCTCAAGCATGTCAAGCCATAACTGTTCGTTATCAATATAATGTTCTTTATATGCGAGTTTAATGATGTCTCTAGGTGAGCCTGTTGATGCTGAATCAATAGATCGATCCTGCATATGCTTTTTCATAACTTTCCATGATAACTCAAAGGATAATTTGAAATATGTTATCATAGTTGGGATCCAAAATTCAGCTGGAATTTCAGGCTGACTATTTGCACTGCTAAGATGATTAACTACCTTTTCGAGTGACATCAGTTTTGCTATAAATGCACTTGCCATATGCGTCGATCTCCTTTCTCAACCTTGACGAAGCTCTATTGTAATCGACAATGTCAAAAATTAAAAGAGTCCGTGCATGGTCATTTACGTCATACTTGAATTCTCTATAGTCACCGCCAATTACTGCTAAGTCAATATCTGAACGCTCTTGATTGCATCCCTGTGCTCGAGACCCAAAGAGAATTAGAGAGTCAAGATTATGCTTTATAGCAAAAGGTCGTAAAAGTTCTGTGATTTCGTCAATTGTCATAAGATACTCCTATCCGGTTGGATCTATACGTTTAATAAGATATTTGAATTCTGCTAAATACTGATTTGCTGCAGTTACAGTTGAAAGACTGCTACTGTGTGCCTTTGACATTGTAAACCAAAGTTCTCGATCAGAGATCAAATGTTTTGAGTATGCATGATTGATTATCACTTCAGGAGATTCTTTAGGCGTATTTTGCATTACTGCTAAAGCTAGTTCAAAGCAGCGTTTAAAATATGTATCAAGTATGAGAACATCATAGTCATCTGGAGATTCTAGTTGCTCACATGCACTATCAAAGAAATCCACTGCTTTTTGCAGTGATAGTATTAATTCTGCGGTCATTATAACACCTCATAATAATTATATATCAAATTACTGCAATTGTCAACTACTAAAATAAATATCATGTATGCCTAGTCATCTAGTAATGTCGAGATAAACGTTTACTACAAATTTTACGTAGTTCTGTATCAACATAGGCCAGAGTCCTTATTTTGCCTTTAGCAAGTAGAGGACCTACCCTTCTCTCCTCTACCCTACTGGTATATTTTATGTGTTTAGGTTTTAACAAGTTATCATCTCTAACTGCTAAAGAACTCTTTGATAATATTCAAAATCTGCTTCTTATCATAATCGAGTGTCTTAAAAATGTCATTAGATAACTCTCTACCTGTTTGAAAAATCTCACAATGATCACAATAAATTTGCAGTTCTAGATAAGATTGCCCTTTGTAAAACTCTAACTGTATACACTGCAAGTCTGCCCCTGGAAATATATTTGGCTGGTATACTTCTAGTGACTTGAGTAGTTCTTTCACATAAGATATGATACTGATATTACATCCTAACTCCTGCATATAGTAAAGTTTCTCAAGGTTCTTTTCATAAAGATTTACTGTATTCATATTGCCCTCTTGTAATTGCAAACGTCCCGCCAGTATTTATCTGACGGGACATTGAATTATGTCTCATTTGTAACTGATTGATTCAAAATATTGAAACGCCACCATTGCTCATACTATATCACCTCCTGCTAAAATATGCTTATGTAAGGTTCTACATCCAGTAACATATAAAAAAATCACTAGCACATTCTGCTTTATACATGCACATTACCTCCTAGTGTATAATAGCTGTTTATGCACAGTACCATCACCGGTTTTTCTGCTAAAGGTTGTGTAGAATAGACACACTTCCTTAGTGAATGTATCCTCCTGAAAGGTAGCAGTAATCATACTATCTAATGATTCTGTCTCAATAGTGATAGATGCCTGTCTTACATAACCATAATTCGAACTATCTATCCTATTGCAGATATCTCCAAACCAATCAAGAATCTTCATCTGGCTTGTAAATGATCTCATATCAGCCGTTATTGTAAGCTGATACCCTAAAGATGAATTTCTACATGGGTCACGGTATACTCTACATTGCATCTCATCATCTTCATAGTCATGTTCACCTATAATAGGAATATTATATTCGGGATATAACCATGGATGTGCTATATCAGCATCCTGAGCAAGTATAACATTCTTATCAAGCACCAACTCATCAGTGTAATTCGGTACATAAGCCCCTGGAATTATAGTGCTCCAATCCTCGACAGGCTTATTGCACTTATCCATACGAATCACACCAGCCACATGCGTCCAATCACTCATAAAACTTCACCCCAATCAATGATTCTCCTATTCAGCCTTCCTAAACTCTCTACACTCATCACCAGGCATACACATAACAGCCCCCACCCTTATATGAATTATTCAATAATGTCTTTCATGACAAATCTGAAATTATCTATACGCTTGTCAATATGCCAATGACCGCACAACCAACGTTTGTATTTCAGTCTGTCTGCTAAAGAGTCCAGCCACATCTCAGTACTCTGATCAATGGTTGACTGATCAATACCAGAGAGAAATGCTTCCAATGGAATATATCTGCTTGGACATGTATGCGTTAATACCTGATCAATATTCCAATTGAGTGAATCTAATTTTGCCTCTACTAAAGATTTTATTGCGGCTGATGGCTGCTCGTCTGCAAACCATGCAGAACCCCTTTGAAGACGAATATACTTATCAACGGAATAAGCTCCACCGCAAACAATTGTTTTTCGTCCTGCTAAATTGTATACCTCTGCATCTTTAGCAAATAACAGATAAGGATAATGCTCCTCATAGAAGACTGTGCCACCATTCCAAATTTTTGTCTTATATGATGGTATAGTCTCTGGTCGCATTTCATGATTCCCGTGTATGCAGAATAGCATCACACCATACTTTCCAAGTTGATATTTTAATCGCTTATCCTGAGAATTCCCGAAGTAATTAAATCCTGCATCGCCTAATATGACTAAAGTATCACCTGCTTTCACAATTCCCTGATTAACTGCATAAACTATCCGAGAAAGTGAGCCATGAATGTCCCCAGTGTATAATATCATAATTGTTCCTCCAGTAACTCATTCAGTAAAGGAGCAACGAAGAATAACAATAAGACTAAAACTACCTCATAGAAACATAACATCACACGACTCTTAAGCAATTCTTCTATAATATCAAATTCAGAAGTATCTATGATAGGTCTTTCAGAGATAATAGGTGTCATCTGCTTTACAGGCAAACCATTCTGGTCTAGGTGAACTGCTAAATAACGATCTCCACTAGAGTCTCGCAGTACATCATACAAGACATGATTCGAGTTGTCTACAACTGCAGTTACGTGTCTATCCACAATTTCTGTAATTGTATAATTATCCCTATATGTATCACCCACATAGTATTGCGGTTTAAGAATTCCCTGAAATTCATAAGTCCAGAAAATTGCCGATAATATAGCTACAGCTGCTAAGATGAATCCAATTAAGACTGCTAGAGCTACTTTGCCTATCTTTAATATTTTAGTCATGATTACTCCTTAGTTTTGTCCCTCAGATCATGTTCGTATATGGTTCGTTCAACAATACTCAGTAACCCTCGTGACAAAACCTATCATTTAGATATGCTGCAATAGTTGCGAAACCGTCATCGTATTTAATAACAGACAACAGATGAGAAACAAAGTTAAATTCCTCTTGCAACCAAATATCTATTTCGTCTACTGATATAGTGTAAACAACAGCATCTTTCTTAGGATTCTCAGCTTCTTTATTCTGGAAAGCGCCCTCCCAATCAACAAACTCAGTTAATTGCGTTAGAAAAAATGCCACGTTTACACAATAGTCCCACATATCAGGATTTATGATTTCCTCTTCCAACAGTATTTTCATATTCTCACGAATGCTAGAAGTGTATTTTTCTATTTCCTTGTGAATTTTAGTCCTTAGAGTATTAATCTTGCTCTGACGAATAGCCGTTTCAGAAATCTTTTCGTACATTGTTACCTCCTACTAAATGGATCTCCTGCCCACTTTGCATACCACTCTAGAACCTGGTTATAATACTCGTCTCTTGGAGATATCTCAGCATAGCTAGGACTTTGATATTCCTGACACTCTTTAATATGAAAATACTCATGTAACTGTACATAATCACTATTTGTCATGTCTATCACAAATGTTAAAGAATAAGGAGTTTTATCTCCCATGTTATAAATAGAAACCCCAAAGATTATAAGCATTGCACTAACTACTACAGCAGTAATGGTTTCACAGGTTATTGTTATTCTTTTAGCGTAAGCATTCAACTTCTCAGATTCTGCCTGCCTGATACAAAGCGCTGTGACTGCAAACAAACCTGCACCCACAGCTGATATAAGCATAAGGCTAAGACACTTCCATATGAACCCAATTTCCTTAGAAGTGTTTATAACTATATTAAGTGAGTTAAGTAAATCCTGAATATCCATAATATCCTTTCCTGTTAAAGGTCAATCCTTACAGAGCTCAATACTGGTGCAGGAGAAAAATGAAATGTCTGCTCGCTTCTGCATAATCTCTATAGCGTGTTTCTCTGCTTTCCTGATTGTTGATGCTCATACGTTTAATGTACAGTTATTCCTTGCATCCATATTGCAATTAAATGTTACTCGCCAATGCTCCTTATTCTTGTTCATTTTCATATAATATTCCTCTAATATTGATGATGTTCCTGCCAAGAGTATCTATTTCTTTCACCTTTATACAAGTTTACTATATGGGCCGTTAGTCATTGTGATTACAGACATTGCTGCAGCTAGTGCTTGTGTTCCTGTTCTAAGTCGCTGTGATTTAGCAGCTTTTTCTTCAGGTGTTAGCTTTTTCTGCCCGGTTGCATACTTTTCGTCTGCAATACGCTGTTTAGCACGTTTCACTCGCTGACTTGTACAGTTCATATTCTGTCTCCCTCATAATTCTCCTTTATTGCTCTGCTAAATCGGTGTACATATTTCTTTTGAATACGCATAACTCCACAGTAGCAAGGCTTGCCTGTATCTTCTGGCAGAAATTCTACCAAAGCATAGTAGTTATTATCTGTTAAGACCTTTTCCGTTAATGCTGCTAAAGGTATTGGTTTACCTACCCAGATGTTTACAGAAGATAAACAGTTTTTCATCTGTGTATATGTTGCACAGTGCGTGAACCAGCACCCTGAATAGCATTCAGCAAATTCAGATGCTGATAGGATTACATCTGTTATGAATTGCATCAGTTACCTCCTAACACCTCTCTAGAACTGACAGTAATCTATCCAGTGTTAACTCTCCTTATAACGCTCATCTTTTAGTTTTCGTGAATCAAGAATAAACTGCTTATAGTCTTCATAAGAGTTAAAGGCCACATACTCACCATTAATAATATCAAAGCAATTCTCATTGCTTGCTAACTCATATGAATTTGCAGAAACTATAATATATAACTGCACACCAGATGTCTTAGCATCTTCAAGCATAAGATTAAATATAGCTTTAAGCTCAATAATATTATCAATGCTATAACCTGAATCTATTGCATCAAACAAAATCCAACGTTCTGTTGAAGTTACTACCTCAGACCTGCTAAAGGTTCCTTCTTTTATGAATTCTCTTAGTTGGGATATAACCTTACAGAGATTAAGGTTAATATTCTCACCTTCAGAAGAACATACAGATGTTGCAACAAAAGACATATCACCTTTAGCTGCTGCTTTATCTGTCATATGCCTACCATCAAAATGTTCAGAATACTGAAAGACTGGAATATTAACCTTCTTAAGTTCATCTTCAATATTTGTAAGCAAAGTAGTTTTACCTGCACCATTGCAGCCTACTAAAACAGTTAAACCATCTTTGATTTCTATCTGTTTTGGTTTAGTTGTATTGAAACCAACCCCAAAAGGATCTCTGAATGTCTTAAATGTTCTCATTTGTTCATATTCCTTATTCTGTTATAGATTTTATGTATAGCTGACTAGCACAAAAGGTGTTGACAAATCCTTAATGTTATGCTATACTCTAGATAGGTCAAGATGCTATCATCTGCTGGTTTTCGCAACTGCTTTCCTCGGAGTATTATACACTGGCTTTCAAGCCCTGCCAGTAGAATCGAGGTGATAACATGAACGATCTAAATAAAGAACGCATTTCAAAGCTTGCTATTGCAGGCTCTGGTGCAGCTCTGCTGATTGCAACGTTCGTAATGCACGCTTGGTGGATTAATGTCCTGGGTATTGCTGCGATTGCAGGTCACTGCAAGTCTCGTAATCACTGAGCAATTCTTTATTGGGAGAGGGTGCTGGCAACAGTGCCCTTTCCTTTTGCGCTAGTCTGGTACGACAGGTGGGATTTGAACCCACAATCTTCCGATTATAAGTCGGACGCTCAAACCGCTTGAGCTGCTGCCGCATATAGAAATAAGGATGAGATATATGTCTCATCCTTATAGTAATATTATAGTAAATTTATAACTGCTAAAAGAATGAACTTTCTTTTGCCTGATTAATTCTTAGCGTAATCTCACTGCCTTGCAAAGTATATGATAAAATTGAAAGACATCTAGCTATATGTTCTGTTTTAAAGTAAGTATACAGATCAGAAATATTAACGGTTATATCATCAGAAAAAGATGTTGGTAAATATGCCTGAAATGCCTGCAGCTGTGAAGAGAAATGTCTACTAAATGGTTTAGATTCTATACTATAAATTGCTTGTTGCAATGGCATTGCCAATGGGTAATCTACTAAATCTGATAACAATGCTGCCCCATAATCAAAATTTATTAATTGAAATCTATTCTTACTATCGCGTAGAAGGACTAAATTAAATAAATGTCTATCCTCATTTAAAATAATGCTATCTATCCAAATGAGTTCTGCTAAAGCGTATACTAAGTACTGCATGGTGCCTAAAGGAGCAAGTAAATCAAGAACCCAACGAATACGGGATATAACATCAGGAATAGCTCTGAATGTTTCATACATATCATCTGAGTTACTAAAGCCACCATACTGCTGTAATAGTCTTCCTATAGTGTACTCTGTTTTATTCTCGGTAAAGGATTCTGAAAAACATGCAGATTCAACCTCATAGGCATTGCGACTTATAAAACAAGGTTTATATTCGACAGTCTGAAATCCCAAAGCTTTTACTACTCTACTAGACAACACCTCTGCTAAAGCTTCATACCCTCGATTGTTTGTCTTTATCCATAGCTTACCATCTGTATATTTTGTTACATTGCCTTTACTTGAGGATTCTGAAGAAATAAGCTTGAAATCTGTCTTCTCAAACACAAGTTCGTTAGTCAGGTCTGATTTTGATTTTATCATAAGAAGTATCCTCGTTATCAAAACGTATCCAGATGAAATCACCAAACATTAGTCCATGAGTCCGTTTTGTGATTGCTAATGGATCATACTCTAACAAATTCCAGTTTTCCAAGAGCTCTTTTATGTTTGCACGTTCTCTAGGTGGGCATCTACTTTCAAGGAAGTCAACAAATGCTATGTAGTTTGGTTGTCTGTTAACTCCGAAGGGAAGATCCATTATGTCCTCAATATAGGTTTTATAGTTACTAACTGTTTTGGCTGCTAAATCAACAGTCATCTCTGCAATGAGTTTGCGTTTTCTGTATACCTGTACAAACATCTGAAACCTCCTGGTTCTCTATAAAAAGCTTTGAATACTCCGGATTGGGTTGAACTGCCAATTCATAAATGCTGTACACACTATATGGGATATCCGAGAACCTATCTCTGCTAATGGTAACATAATAGTTTGAAGTGTGTTTTATAACCTCAGACAAATTATAAGGTTTACCTTTTAAACAATCACACTCTTCATCAATAATAAAAAACGTATCCTTGGCCCTACTAAAAATCCCATACCGTGGCATAATAAGTGCATTGTCTAATGTATTCATAGGCATGACTCGTAATGGTACGTCTTCAGAAAGATCGACTGCTACGCTACTATCAGCAGAATGTGTTATTAAAAAGAATTGAAGGATGTTGAATTGCACATTAAATAGTACCAAAGTAAATGTTTAACACAAGATTACCTCTTTCTAAGTATAGCATAAACCTTCTAAAATATCAAGTCTTACTTCTGTGATTCATATTTTATTTTCATTAGCCTGTCCAGCCTCCTGTTTCCCAATTTTTGCAGTCTGGAAAAATCCTTTTGATTGTATCTGACAAATGTTTACGAACTGCTAAATGTTCATCTTCCGGAAAGAGAACGACTTGCTCAAAAAGCTTCGGTCCATAAGAATCTGTAATAGCATAGTGATCACAGAATGTATATTCACCTTCATCACCATAATCACGCATAATCTTTTTCCATTTATCTTGTGTATAACAGGTGAAGTCTAATCTATCTATAACTGCTAAGATAGTTTCGATTTCATCAAATAAGATTTCATCAACTCTATTATAAGTATATCCATGAACGATGACCAGACAAGAATAACACAAGCCATATACATAAGAAGTGCAGAGTGCTTGCATGTCCTCAACAGATACACTCTGAAGCAAAGATTGATCTGCTACAGAGATATGCTTTGGTGTGATAGTGCCTGTGTAGATAAACTCTTTATAGATATCATAGGCGAATTTCTCTGCAGAGATGTCTGAAACCTTTAAAAGCACTGGATCTTTGATGTTGAGTAGAATAACCCAATAGGGTAAGCTTTTTTCATCTGTTAAGTATATTCGCTGATCGTTTTCACGGCACAATGCTGAATTATTCCCTATACTAGGACACAACCCATTTGCTAAAATACCTGGTAAGTTTGCTCTAGATGTAATATGATATAACACTTCTTTAGGATTACTAAAAAATGATGTTTCTGTTACCAATGGTATGTCCTCCTTCAAATGGCTCTTATTTTTCTCAATATTGCCAGGTCAGCTAAACACTGATCAGAATGTATCACTATATGTGCAAGATCAGATTGTAAATTCCTACGCAAATTAGAAAAATACATAGCCTCAAACTCATCATAAAATGGAAAGCGTGATTCCGAACAAAGCTCTTTAGTTTCATCCACATGGTCACTTACTATCTCTTCAATAATATTATCAATGTTTAACGTATTTACACCTCATATGAAATAAGCTCCTGCTAAAGTTTAGCGGGAGCTTCTGATTACTTTGAAAGAATATACTGAATTCGTCGCTGTAGTAAGTCCTCGAGTCGCTTGATACGCTCTTCAGGTAGATCAAATAGAGGATGCTTTGGAAACGTGAAGTCTATCAAACGAGATAATATCTTTTTATGTCTATCCTTAAGACATAATGCAAAAATGTCGTCATTGCTCAGTCCGGAGTTCTGATAATCATACTTCTTTGCATACTCGTCGATATCTCTATCCAAAGTGTAGTATGGTAACATGCCACAGCCATTATCAAAGATAGGCGCCATTCCAACCACATTATAAGTATCATTGTCCCTGAGAAATCCATAATTGTTCAGGTGCCTATCTGTGTTATACACCAGGGCATCAAATATCAATAGGTCCTCAAACTGTTCACGCAGGCCCAAATCCTCAAAAAGATAGATAATATCCGTAAAATCCTCGGGGTTGCTGTAATTGCAAACCGGAGTGTAACCAACGTCCTTTGATGTAAATATTGGACAGGATGATACCAGATGTCCATGATAACGTTTCAGCGTGTAAGGAACAAAATTCTTCATCCCCATAGCTGCTAAAATGCTTGAACACATATACTCACTATATGGCTCATTACCTGTATTACAACATCCGGAAGTTCCGCCTTTGTAGAGATAAATCTGTTCATCATCTTCTCTGTACCAACACTTTGGGAGCATGCCATTTGTACCAAACTCTGGAGAGGTTGTACGCATATGAAGTCCTGCTAAATCTTGTCCTGTGAGCATATACTCTGCAATGTCAACATTGAAAGTGTTTGTATAATGGTTAACAGAGTCCCAAGTTATACTATCATCTGCATCTGCCGGTTTAAACCAGAGTGTGTCATTCAAAGATAAGCCATATGAGATATCAAGATATCTTGATATACTGTTTATCTGCATCTGCTGCAATAGTTTTTCAAGGTATTCACGATTCTTTGCGGGCTTTCGCTGATTAAGTAGTTTGCGGAGCTCCCTTTCAACACTATAAGGTGAGTCATGCAGCTGAGTAATGTTTGAAAGTGTGAACAACTCGCTTCCTATATCTTTTAGGTGGAACGACGTTAATGGAAGGTTTTTATTCATCAAAATATAATCGCGTTCCATAGTAGTCCCCTTTTCTTCGTTATTGCTAAAGAAATCAGTCAACAAGTACAGTATATCACTCCTTTCCGAAATAGTCAAGCCAACCTGCTAAAGGTTGGCTAGCTGATTGTATACATACTGAATAAATCTTTGATAACAAGCATTGTCTGTATCTTTGTTGCTATTGACTAACAGATACACCCTTTCAAGTATTTCATCTGAACCAGAAAGCTTGCTCATAGCCAATTGTGCATCAACGTTGAGCTTATGCAATGTGACTTTAGATACTGTGTTTTCGTCTGCTAGAAAGCAATTATCATAATCATACAGAGGAGTAAGTCCTAGGATTTGTCCACTGTTATTCATAGCAAAAGACCAGTTTTCATTATGTCTATCAATATTACCTGTTAGGTAGTCAATAAGGAACATCTGATAAAGCCTATTGGGTGATAACTTTAATGCTAGTTCTTTAGGATTATATCCTGCTAAAGAGATTTCGGATGCAGTAACCCAACCAATCTCTTTTGATGTCCCTATACGACATTTAGAACATAGCTTTTTTCGTTTATGTGCTAATGTATATGCAATGGTATCAAACCCACAAGCTTGCGCAATGCGACTCGCAAAGACCTCAGCGTATATCTTTTCTGAATACTTTGAGTATTTGTAGATATAAATTCCATCTGATTCCCTTGAATAGCATTTAGCCATGCAACCGCGTTGATTAATATCCGGAGTTGTGCCTGTTATAGTCAATGGTTTGCCTCCAAGCAGCGATACTGTCAACAAATCGGAGAAATGATTCAAGTACAAGTTGACATCGCTGTACTTTATGGTACTGCCTACTGGACGTATCCAATAATTATCTACTAAAGATAATGCATGATACGTTGTAATCAAAGATAGCGTGTCTGTGTTGCTAGAGAGGCCTACAGATTTAATTATTCCTTCATAATTCTGTCTGGATACAGGCAAAGCACGTCTTATCAACCAGTCAACAATAGCTGAATACATCTGTGCGTCATCCACCTTGTATAGCGCAACAGGTAAAAGATCTCTATTTACTACTATGCATATATGCGTTGCTGTGTCAAAAGTTAACACAATGCTATCTGCTAAGTAAAGCTCATACCTTGTTTGTTCGGCCTTAACATCTTCTGGGAATCTGCTAAATGCTGATGTGTAATCTGCCTGCATACCTTATCACCTCAGATAATTGCGGTTTCAAGACTTTCCAATAAATTTATTATATCATACTACTAATGAATAGTCAAGTTATCTGTTAACAATAGGCTAACTGTATATGCATATGTCATAGCATCTCTTTGACTAGTATTGGCTGGCCATTACGATCGCACTGGATTAGTTTATCTCTTAAATCACCGGATTTTTTCTCATCTATCTCCATTGCACACATTGTGTCCTCAAAGATTGCCTCTCTTGCAGAGTACTCGTGAAGCATGTACTCTTTTCGTGCAATTTCCTTGGCCTCAGATAGTGACTTTGCCGTCACTCTATAGTATCTATTGTTCATTATGTTTCCAGTATCTACCTTAAAGTTTACATCATACTGTTTATAGGCAGAAGATGATCCTGCAACAAATGGAGTATCATCCCAATACATTCCAGCAAACCCTTCCTCAGATATAGCCTGTGCTTGTATAGGAGTAACCATTGAAAGAAGAAATGACATATCTACTTCATTGCAATCGTCATTGTCTGCTAAAAATCCCTTATCTGATTTATAATGATTTGCATATTTGCCAGAAGATAATCTTATGGGTACTCCCTTATCATAGATAATCTCGGCAATGTAAGATGCTGATAGCATATCTCTTAGCGAGATACATTTAACTTCACCTAATATGCGCAAACAATCACTTATACCATCTTCTATTTTTCCGCAATAATCAGTTAAATTACCACAATTGCCACAAATAATCAAGCTTACCTTTTGCGATTTACAAGCTGCTTCTATTTTATTTCCAGGAATAATGTGAATGCAACCACACTTACATGGATACACAATGTACTTTGTATTCGCATCCGGCTCTTCTTGAAAGAAACTAGTTATCATATCAACCCTCTAAATGTTTACAATTCTGCATGAAGAATTGCGAGCACATCACTCTTATTTAAATTGCTTACAGGCTTTGATTTAAGGATTTCAATTGCTCTGTCAAATGAGCCATTACCTTTGCTAAAAATATATGAAGAAATTTCAGAATCCTGCAAGAATTCATCAATAACAGCCATTGTTACATAACTATACTCGTCTGCTTTCTGACTACTAAATAGATCAGTTTTCTCAGCATGCTCTTCGGTCTCAGGTTCCTCATGTTTCATCCACCAGTTATCGTACTCTGTATCTGTCCAGTCGAGACCCTCAATCAGTCTGCTAGATATTGCCTTGAGGATTTCTGGATTATTATTCTCATTGATGAGACGGTTCATATTAACCGTCTTTCTATCTTTGCGGTACTTGGCAATGAATTCAGCAACGTCCTCCATTGTAGTTTCTGGTGCTTCAATTTTATACATATCTGGAAACCAAATATCTGAAAATCCAGCAAAAGGTGTGTACTGCCCAGCATATTCACCTGTCATCATAGGTACCTTAATGCCTTCATCAAAAAAGATTTCAGAAATTTCATGACCATCTGGTGTCTTGAAGTCAGATGTTATACTGTATGTTTTATCAAGTGTAAAGCTATACATATCATAACAAGGCTCGTCTAAGCCATACGCCCCATTAGGACGATAATCTGCACCTATTATCGTCCCAGAACCACAGCCACCACAAATGAGTAGTAGCTCCTTGTCATTGTAAATTGCGTTCTCGATCTTCTCATGAGAGAATACATGAATCCTCCCACAAATGCAAACTCTTACTTCGTACTTCATAAGTTACCTCCTGCTAAATATTTACATATGAATCCAAACGTTTATGCTTTACAGAGCCAATGTTGCCGCTAGTTCGTCGGCAGTGTCTTTTCGATCATGTTCGCGATAAAATTTGCATAGAAATTCGATCTGAGCTGGCTTCATTTGTTGACTGGCGTCATATCTGTGCCACGGAATACCGTGATACGGACTGGTTATTGCGATCCATCTTTCAACGGTAATTAACCATACAGCTCCAGGTATATTCGGTCCTGTTTTATCTCCGTAGTAACTTTCAAGTCTTTTGTCAGCCCATTTTTCGAGTTCATTCCATTTGCACGGATAGAATTTGCCCTTGTCGGATAACCAGCCGTATGAGTCGTTATACCGATTGGTGCTCTCTCCTGCTTTCTGGTCCAGGTATGAGCTCAATGGATTGTCTGTGCACGCAGGGTTGATGTTTTCGATCTGATCGAATATAGATTCCTGTGGAAATATGGATTTCCATTCAGGATTGTCTCTGCATACCTTTTCTCCGATTCGGAGCAGTTCGTTGAATGGCAGGTTATCTATAACAGCCATAAGCTTTTCGGTTGTCAAATCAAACATATTCACTATATTCCTTTCACTGCGTTCCGAAAGTCGTGTTAAGCTATTATCAACTTCTACTAAAGAAACTTGTTTTGTTTTGCTCTTCAGAATCAAAAACTGGATAGAGCATGGCTCTTTCAAAGAACATTTTCTATTTACAGTGTGTTGTTCTTCGATTGGTTTTCCATCATATGTCAAATCCCCTTTGTATTCGAATGCATGCTTCACAACCACATATTATGACATAATATATCATAGAATTCGCTGTAAGGGTTATGGCAAGTTGCATCATTGGAGCTTTTATATCAACATCTATAAGAATTTATCGTTCTGCGACTGCATTACTTCACCAATACATTAAGTTTCATCTGCTAAATGCGATTGATATATTAGTTCTCCTCTGATAGTTATATAACCGTATACTATGAATTCATCGTATCCTCACCTGTTATGTTATTGAATTTCTCTCTAGGAAAAATGAACTCTGCCGCATCGACATATTCTTATTTCACACTTCATGATACTACCTTCCACTTATCCACATTATAAATTAGACTCAATGAACTTCCAGTATCCCAAGCTACTAAAATGTTACCCATATCATCGATACCTCGTACAGTTCCTAATGTCCCTGTGGCTGGAGACTGTGGATCATTCATTTCTATCAGACGAACACGAGTCCCTTTAGGATACTTCTTGCGCAATCGCGAAACAATTGCTTTACATGGTTGTTTAATTATAAAGACCTCCCTACTAAAGAGAAATAAGGGTGATATAAATATCACCCTTACTCTCTGTTAAAGCTATCAGCTCTTATTATGATTTCTTCAGTATTCTCATAGTCCTCATTGATAGTTAAGTCATCATAAGCACATTCTGCCTTCATAGCCTTAAATAGTTCCCAAGCATCATAGTATTTTAATCCATATGCTACTAAGACCTTATCAATTCAGTCATACTCAGGTCCATAGACCCTGTTACGTACAAAATTTAATGTCATCTCACTATCAAACTTGGTAATCCCCCGACGAAGTTCAAACACGAACCTTGGATGCCATTCATGAATCTTAAGATAATAAGTATAAGCATTGTTATCGAAGTCACTACCTATTGTTGTAATGTGCTTATGCGGAAATTTTCTGCGACTTATAAGCTTAAACTCTTCTCTCATCAATAAGACCTCGTTTCAGCAATTCATTATAATTGTTTGTAATAAAAGCAATAATACTCCGAGATACAACCTACTACTGGTGTTATGCCATCCATCGTATCTACTAAACATAAACTATACTCAATTGCGTCTAAGCCAAAATATTTTGCAAGACGAGAAGCAACAACTTTATATAGAGCCATTCTGTTCTATTGCTTTGTTATAGGATTTCATTTAAACTTAATAAAATAATGCTTATCATCTCGTATCAGATGTGCATAACAAGTAGACCCATGCAAAAGAGAATTAGAATGAAGAGATACCTGTGAATGAGAAAAGCCTAATAAGTGTAAGATCCATGATAACCGCCTTTCTAATACAAGTATAGTACACTATAAAGAGCTAGTCAAGTATTCTTACTTAAATAAGTGGGTTTCAGAACCTGAAGATCTCTTGCCTGGCTTGACTATATGCTTTTCAACAGATATATTGAAATCAATATCGAATCCCACAACTTTGAGAATATGTTTAGCCTCTTCATAAAGGCGTACACAACTGCTGTATGCTTCTTTGGGAATATTTTTGTCTTTGGTGTTTGCATAAATCTCATCCAAGTATCTAGCAATGTTGCTTGTAATCTCTGTAAGAGAATAGCTCTCAAATTTTTGTGTAGCCTTAAGCGAGTTCTCATCGGAGTTCAAGTCAACATGATTTACACACATGACTGTTCCCTTAAATCTGAGATGTAGGTCAGTAGGATAAAAGAAGTCTTTTACTGTTCCATTTAAGAGGTTTCTATTGACTGCTAAATCTGAATTCAGAAAGTCAACAAATGATTTAAAGTCACCGTAAGTTTCACCAGTGAAACTGTCCTCTATATGGAAAGGTGAGTATACTCCACAGTTTAAAGCATGCGATACATTTGCGATCATACGCAGTTTGGCTATGCTCTCCTGCGAAGGCTTCATGTGTTTCAATATGGCTTCCTCCTCTTCAGAAAAAGTACAATGCGAAATTATTATGTCAACAATCTTTTCAAATACTGTCATGTTTGAACCTCCATTACAATCTAATGGGCAATATATACATTGTTTTATAGCACATCTGTAAAAAATGAAGTCGTCTGAGTTGCAACTTTTGTATTAGAATTGAAAAAATTCTGTATATTAAAACTTTTTTCTGTTTCAATATTTGTAATCTCCTCCACACCACCATAAGGCTCATGAAAACCTAATAGCACCTTCTTACCCACAAGATCTTCCCAAGTAGCAACGCCTACGGTATCCATAATACGCATCATTGCCTCTAACCCTATAGCACTTCCTTCAAAATTATCAGCACCTAAATAGCCTTTACCAATAGCATATCCACCCAAACAATGATTCTCAGAACTGTTGCACTCCTTTAACGTAATATAAAATGTTAGGGTGCCGTGGTCTGCCATTGTCAGTGAGACATTAGTTATAATTGCTGGTTTAATTGAATAAATGTTCATATTTTAATCCTCCAAATGTGTAAATAAATTGGTTTTCTCAGCATGCTCTTCGGGCTTAGTGCCGTTGTGCTTCATTTGGCAGGTTTCGTATTCTGTGCCCGCTATCTGCATTCTATAAGCTGCTATATCTACCTCTGCCTTAATGTCGCGTAGCTCAACAGTAACCGTATCCTCATCGTGCTCTACTAAATGAGTTATCTTGATGCCATATATACGTCTATAATAATCATCATGCCAATTGTTATTCATATTATTGAAAATGTACTCAGCACCGTCAACACCACTTGCACGTATGCCCACTGCTTTTACAGTCACATGAGGAATCATGTTCTCAACGCCATGCTTAGCGATTTTAACTATATCTTCTAGATCGAATAAAATATCATCAGCATGTGTATCACAGAATCTCCCAGTGTCCTGAATTAACTTAGTAAGAATACTGCTAATATTGATACTGTAACAGCCGTGGATAGTCAGTCTACGGCCTTTCTCAATGATTTTAAATGTGTCTGTAGCTCTATCAAAAGCATCCTGAATTAGGGTTTCTGCATTAATGTTCATTAGTTAACCTCTTTCTTCAAAGCACTACAGTGTGCCAGTCATCCTTTGTCGCTTATTAATGTGTATCCGGATAGAGATTATGATACTGCTTGATGGCGTCCATCCTCTGGATTGAATTCAGTATCATCTGTAATTCTATCCGATCGTGTTTGGAACGGTTCTTTAATTCAGGGTATTTTTCAAAATCAGTTTCTACCCATGAGTAATAGTTTATATCCCAGTCGCTCAGGAGCTGTCCTGAGCTGTAGAGCGTGATGATATAGTCGCACAGCGCGCTGCACCGAATCTCATTCTCGCCGTACATTGCCCGCACTCTTTTAAGCATATCATCTATGTTTCCCATGCAGTCACGCTCTATCTCGCAAAGCACCGGAAGCTGCTCCATATACTTTTTAGGATGTATGAACTGCGACTGCTCGCCAGCTCTGTAAACGCATGAAATTATTTCATTTTCGTTCTCGGATTGCTGAGAGCTGAGCGCCAGTGATCCTGTATCCGTGAGTCTGAGAATATCCCCGACGGATTCGGCAAGTTTTTCCTCGGAGCTTGTATCTACCATGCTGAACAGCACATTTAATGGCTTATGGCAAACTTTACATTCTTTCTGCTTTTGGCAGCTGTATTCAAGATACGCCTCTTTTTCAAGCTGTTCGCCTTCGGCTGCGATCAATTCGTCTACTGACAGGGATCCTCCAGTATCGGCGTTCATCAGCGGGGCTGAGTTTGCCGTGGCGTCCAGTATCAGTTTATTAAGCTCCTCCCAGGACAGGAAAGGCTTAGTCCGCTTCACCATATCCATGAACTCAAACCTGAAATTCGTGCCATTGCCTGCGCCACTGAATATCTTGTCTTTGTCGATCTTCACTGTTCCGTTATACCCATCAAGAATAAGCAACAGAAGGTCGTAGCTCAGTATCACCGGTATCAGCTTTGAAAATCCCAGTGTTCCTTGTTTTATAAGTCCAAGCTTTTCATATATCACATCTGAAGCAGACAGATCGAAATCAGACATGATAACAAACGGCACTGCGCTGTATTTATCGTCTATGCTGTTCTGATTGAGCCTTATTGTATATAACGCAGTAATACTGCCGTCATGACGGTACAGCGGCTTTACCCAGACGTCTCTGGTGCCGCGCCTTTGCCATTCCGACCTGACAAATCCCAGATTCCCGACGCGCTCAGCGATGTCCTTCTCGTCCACCTCGAACATTGACAGCGCATATGACGTATTTGAAAACACATTCTCCGAAATAAGCCTTGAGATCTTTAAGGAAAGATCATGCCACTTTACTGCCTCCCAGACACTTCCTGTGCCGTCCAGCAGCTCTATATGCTGAATATACTGTCTGTTCATCAGCAGCGGTTTGTCGTTCTGGACCATTATCTTTATTTTGAGAAAACACAAAACATCGTTTTTGACCTCTTCGAATGTCATATCTATACCGTTGAGCTGAAGATAATCCGTGAGTTTTTTAATAAAATTGTCTATCAGAGCATTTACCGATCTGCCATGGATCAGTATGTCACTGATTATCGTGATGTCGGGGATCTTGTTAAATAGGATATAATCCATCGCAATATCCGGAATTTTTGCAATCAAAGTATTATCGGAATAAAAGAGCGAACTGAACTCAGTGTTGTCATCAGGGTGTGTTTTCTTCCTGCACCAGTGGTATATGTTGAGGAGATTAAAGCATTTTCTTGTCAGGACAACGCGGTACTGGGCTCTGGACTGTACAATGGAGTCGTAGAATCTGCCGACCATTTTGTAATATTCTTCTCCAAGAACTGACCTTGAGTATAATTCAAGATCACTGATCTGTTTTGATGAGAGCTTATAATTCTCGATTTGCATCAATATACTCCCTTACACTTACTACTAAAGAGATGCGTTTTTTCCTATATCAATATGGCTAACATATCATGTTATTAACCTCTGGCCTCAAAATCTTTACATTTTGTCTTCCGTGGCTTAAAACGCACTGAATAATACGTTTTTACATTGCGTTTAACTTTATAGCTAGAACCATGACATGTCTGTATAGAACCACACGAGGTTTCTTTACATTTATAATGCTTACACCTCAAACATGCAAACTCCTTCTCTGCTTTTTTCTTCTGTGCAACAAGCTCTGCCTGAAACTCACGTTCTAACATAGCTTTTGTCCACTCTGGGAGCTCTAATAGTTGCCATATTGGATATCCATCTAACACTTGTGTCAAAAACACCTCATACATTTCTTCTTTTGTGTTTGCCTCAAAATAATCGGATATCCCTCTAGTGCTATCAAGGTAATCTGCTAAAGCTTTCTCATTGACGTCAATACTGCAGCCAATCTCCTGCTCTGCAAATACCTTGAGAATATCCTGAATAGCATTAGAAAGCATAATTGTTCTTGCTGTGTCAGTCATTAGTTACCTCATTTTTTTTTTTTAGTTTCAATTCTGGAAATACTTCATCAAAGGTTGGTTCTATTCTTTTTATGCTTCCGTCTGCATCTTTGTAGTAAAGGCCACCTTCTTCACCTGGTTTTGTTCTGCGACAATCAATCCCCACAAACTTTAGAGATTCCATAATCAGATTAATAGATTCCTCTGAACCTGGTTCAAATTTTCTTTTCATTTGTTCCTCCAGTTTAGTTAATCATGTATTGTTGTAATAGAAAAGCTATTCATATGTATAGGTAAAACGAATACTAATTTATAATATAAAAGAGGAGACTACTAAAGTCTCCTCTTGTTATCTTAATTGAAGAAATTGGTGGTTTTGCCTTCTGCTAAATGATGCTGCATCTTCTTACAATTCTTAAACATGTCACGGTGTGCAACTACTGAATCTGGAACAATTATAGTCTGGTCAAGCGCCTCGCAGTCCCAGAACATACATGTACAATCGACCGCCGAACTAGGTATCACTGTAGGCTGATTATAAGATTCACAGAACATGAACATGCCATGACAGTCAACTACTAAAGGAGGTATGATCGTTGGCTGATCATATGATGTACAGCCAGCGAACATACGTGCACAGTCAGTCACAGAATCAGGGATTATAGTAGGCTTGTTATATGCTACGCAATCATTGAACATACCTCGGCAACTTGTAACCGAATTGGGAATTACAGTAGCCTGATTATATGAATCACAACCACTAAACATTTCATCACAGCATATTACTGAATCAGCGATAACAACTGGATAATTAAAGTCAATCGAACTGATAAGATGCTCCCTTAAGAAGTCATGCACCCCTGTGCATGAGTAGACTGTTAAGATTTTCTTGTTGTAATCCCAAGAATATGTAGATTTCATACGATAGTACCTCCTAAATCAGCACATAGCACAAACGTCCTCTATAGCGCGAATAACCTGAGAGCGAACACCGATTCTAAAATATCTGGTCAATCGATGTATGAAATTGTTGCGATCATCTGAACTAGGGATCAGTAGCTGATTGTCTTTGATAGGAATGGAAAAATTGTTCTGCTTGATAAATTTAAGTATCATATTTTCTATTACAACGCTACTATCAAATATGTAACTCATTTGCAACCTCCCGATGTTTCTTTATTTTGCAGTAGGCAGTCTGTAAGTGTAACCACTGCTAGAGAGGAAAGTCTGAAGTCCCTTATGTTTGTACTCACCCGCTCTTGTGATTGTACCTCTTTGATAAAGCATATCTATAATGGCAACAGCAGGCATGGCAAGAAAACATGCTATACCAAAACTTCCCATAGTAATAACAAATGGGTTTGTTATTGCAAGATTATACATACCTGCTGTCAAAGATACTCCAAATGCAAAGAAAAAGAATAATGCAAAAGCTATTTCAAATAGAATTCGTGCATTAGCATGTATCCATCTGAAGAAATTAGGCAGTACAGTCTTAATGTCTATTAAGACACCTTCTATCTGCTGCCCATACGCTCTGAGTTCAGCACGGCATGCTAGAGGACAATAAGTATCATAATCTTCTATTATCCTATTTGATGTTGTAGAGCCGAAGTTCTTACAAGCAAACAGGAATAATGGGTGTACGTCAATACTTTTGGTTCTACTAAGGAGATTATAAAGATCAGAAAAGAATCTGACACAAATTTCCTGCATAAACCCGTATTCGCAGTACTCCTCACAGCTAAAGAACCTGCCATAGCACTGCTCTGTCTTATTCAGCAGGACGTCCTCAATCTCCGAGTAATTTCCTGCCTTCACATCTGCTAAGAACTGACATAGCGTCTCGTAAAAAGGCATAGACTTATCAGAACCCCAGCCGTTAACAAGGAAATCACAAAATGACTCGACAGTAGCTGAGTCACTCTCAATGCAGACGAACATATCTCTGAGACTATTCAGTAGCTTGCTGTATCTGAAATTCTTCAATTCTGCTAAAGGGTTATCTCTGCGGCCATAAACAATCTCATCGTTGATAATCGTAATATTTGCCACATCAATCGGTTCCTTGCTGAAGAAGAACTTGATCTCACAGTGCGCACTGTGAGAGTCTACGTCCGAACGCATTGCTTCATACATGAATTTAGTAATTTCAGCTCTATCAGAGCAGAAAGACGTCTTCTCCTGCAGAATACTATTAGGATATACCTCATCACAAATATGCACTGGTGTGAACTCGAATCCTTTAAATGGTTTTGTTAAACATACTGACATGAATGTTACCTCCTACAGCTTTTTCTTACTGTATAATAATAATGCAGCGCACATTACATATTACTGGTAATTTCAAATCTGCCAAGTTCCTCACTAACGGAAATAGAGAGATGCTAAAATAGCATCTCTCTATTGTTATTCTGCTAAACTTATGAAAAGAAACTTGTCTGTGAATAGATGCTATGATAAGCTGACATTAATATTCGCTCAAACCTTGCTCTTAACATAACTTTATAGAAATCCTTTCTTATATCGCTTAAAGGTTCTGAATCAATCACATTATTTATCGTAGTGAGATCAATTCTAGGGTATATTCTCTGCAATGCTGCAGTGCAATCAGGATTAACCAGAGACTGTATATAGTCTTTATAATTTGCCTTTTGGTTATTTTTTAAAAGCAATGCAGCTGTAGGAAACTTATCCACTCTCATTATAATCTCGTTTTCATCTGCTAAAATATCTGGGATTGCTTCATCTGCAATCTGTGGATACAAACATGAGCCACAATCATAAATTGGCGAAGATACTAATGATGTTCTGCCAGCTATTGAAAAATATCCCCAATTATCTGCATGTCTATCAAAGTTACCCAACAAAGCATCAAGAATAAACAAATTCCAATATTCTTGCAGAGCTGCTGCACCTGCTTCTTTTGAGAAATAAGATGATGGCTGCTCAAGAACAGAATATATTTCGGCAATCTTAGGAATCTTGCCCAGTTTTTCCGGCAACAAAGAATTTGCAATTGTCTTGAATGACAGCAATGTTGCACCCAGAGGTACAAAATTTTCACAGGCAACAACTGGCTTTTTATTATTGTTCACAATAATAAAGCCAAGCAGTACATTTTGCACAGAAAATCCCAGTGCCTTGAGGATATCACAACAAACCTTTTCTGAATATACACTATTAGAATATGAACTATTCCACTGGTTACGTTTGACTTCATCTATTCTGTCAGGCATTTTCAGCATATATCGCTTATCCTTATAGAATATACCACGCTTTTGGTCTGAACCACCATATTGTGCCGAAGTGTCTATCTGACAATTTGTAAAGTCAATGATTGTAGTGTCTACCATAATAGTAATGCAGCACCTCCTCACCGTCTTCTTCAGAGAATCCTCCTGGGACATCCTGATACTGATGCACAGTTGTACGAAACTCTTCGAGATAGCAATCCAAAAGCGAATCGTGAGTCTTTTCTGCTTGCTCAATTGCATCAATGGCTGCATTAACCTCATCAGGTATATGAAAGGGAAATATTTTTCTGTTGAACATGCGTATCCCTCCTATCTTAATAAGTATAACATAAAGGTAAAACAATGTCAAGACAAATTGCTTATCTAGATCTTTGTTACTGCCCTGTAAGCTCTTTTGACAACTGTTTTAGCAAACAGTATCTCCTATGTACATTTTCTTTCTCATGAAATGCTTTTTCAAATCTCTGTACGTCCGAAAAGCGACAGCTTATCATACCCTGAACATAAATATGCAGAACATTGCCATCATAATCTGCACTGTTCTTTATGTGATTGTAAGGTGCGTGAATTTTCAAAGATGGCGCTATTTTATGATAAGCTGAAAGGAATTGATCATAAGTTTCATATGGTACACGAAAAAGGTAATAGTTACGTTCTCTCCAGTCCATTTTTTAACTCCTGCTAAAGAGTGCAGTAACTTCAGAATCTACCAATGGTCTCCATCCCTCTGAATACCCTGTTTCTTCACAGTTAACAGCTATCTGTCTAGATGATGGGAAAAGTACGAGGAATTGAGATATTATTGTTCATATAATCAGTATGAACAAGTTTTTCTGCCTCCTCTGGTGAATTTGCATTCACTTCAAATGTCTTACTAAAGGATTCTTCAATTGTTACCTGATACTTCATATGTATCCCTCCATATATCAATTATACTTATTCAGTGACTCATCCGTATCCCAATACTTCTCTTTCTCACTCAGCAGATATTCTATATCATCTCTGCTAAAGAGCCTGAAATGGTTTAAATCCGTACCTACATTCAGACCATAATTTCTGTACAATCCACCTGCGCGATGCGTATGTCCAAACAAATTTACATGGTCTTCTTTACAGTCTACTGGGTGGTGTACCAAGTATACTCTTTTAGCTTTCCTGCCTATCCTTAAACCTTCAGCTTCTGTTAAAGCTAATTCCTTATGCACTGACTCAAATCCTAGCCTCATGCAATATTCTTTGAATCTTTCAAAATCGTCTTTGAACTCATTTACTAATAATCTTCGTTCATTATTTCCTATTATTAAAACTATTCGTGCTTTAACCTCCTTTACTATCTGTAAACCGCTCTTCCAGTCTTTTTCCGCATAGTTGTAATTACAAAAATCACCCAAATGATAAATTATATCCTTTTCTCCAGCCTGCATATTCCATATTGCTACCTGATTATGCATGTACTCCACAGGGTTTGCAAAGGGTCTCATCTCTCTTTTCAAAATAGAATATGCATCCGTACCAAAGTGCGTATCACTTGTAAAATAAATCACTATGTATCTCACCTCTACTAAATTATTGACTGATAGTCATCTGGGTGCTCAATAGAGCGAATATGACTTTTAAGCTGTTTTTCCAATGTCTTAAGCATCGGCAAATTCACTTCTGTGCCGTGAGTTAGAATTCAATTATAAATATCATTAGGTGATAACTCGATATCCACTGAAATTTCAGATTTTACATTGATTTTAGTGCCCTGCTGATTAACAACCATAGTTTCCTTCTACTAAACGGAAATAGGGACACCAATTACTTGGTGTCCCTAGATGGTGTTCATGAAGGGATTTGAACCCTCGACACCCGGATTAAAAGTCCGGTGCTCTACCGACTGAGCTACATGAACATATTTGGCGCGGAGAGTGGGATTTGAACCCACGCACGAGAGTTACTCGTCTGGCGGTTTTCAAGACCGCTCCCTTGAGCCGCTTGGGTATCTCCGCAGAATAATAAATCTGACTTTTAACCTCCCATGCCACTATTTCATTTTTCTTATCTTCATTTGCTTCCTTTCAATCTCAAATATTCTTTCGTATGACATACTGCACAAAATAAATTTGCAAGCATAAAGATAAAATTTAGGATACCCTCTGAAGGAGCATTTTTAATTAAACAAATAATTAAAGCAACTAAGCAAGAAAGCATTGCTAAAGAATTAAAAATAATCCAAAACAACTCCTTGTTTTTTTCGCTCTTATTGTCCATATGTATTACCTCCTGGTCTACTGTCTACCTTTATATTCATTCCTGTTAAAGATTGAACTAGTTTATGAAAAGAAACCTATCCGTGAGTATTCTCTTAGCATAGTCTCTTAACTGTATGGAATCAATCTGCTGCATGATTGTAGTTCAATCTTCTCAGAATGAACGATGCTTAGGCGTTCGTAATGCCATAGTGTCTTCGATGAACTTTACGATGTCGCCGACAGTCTTGATGTTCTCGACCTGATCCTCAGGGATCTCAACATCGAACTCGTCCTCAAGAGCCATTACCAGATCAACAACGTCCAGGGAATCAGCGCCCAGGTCGTCCTGAATGTTGGAAGCCTCTGTGATGTCGTCAGCCTTAACGTCGAGCTGCTCGGAGATAAGATTCTTAACAGTGTCAAATACCATTGTATAAACCCTCCATTTAATTCTAAATTACACAACAGAATCATACAACACAAATAGTACCCTCTCTAGGGTGTTATGACTAGCTCTAAGTCAAGGTAGTCATTCGTGTAGAGGGTGCACTTGACAGGTACGCTGTCACCAGCATCAAACTGGCTTGTATTGCTAACAACTACGCTCGGAAGTGTGTAAGTAGTACCCTCATATTCTACAATATAGGTGGCGAATGTCTCACCTTGACTAGGTGCATAATAGTCTATGTTCTGAATAGTAGCTTCTGCCTGCCAAACCTCTTTTGTTAAGAGGTCAGGTAATGCCTTGGCTATAAGACATATTGTACAGACAGCTACAAGGAAACCTAGCAGAAAGCCTGATGTACCTAAGCCAGTATAACGCATCTCTTGCTGGTTATCATGTTTATCTATCCTGTTCATGAGTACCCTCTTTCTTAAAGCCTATCTTGATATATAACTCAGCTAAGGTGATGTTGCTGGATTATGTTTAGCAACAGGCTTACCTTCCTGCATACGTTTGTTAAATGTTCTTTTAATATTATATTGACATTTAATGCTCTGTCTGTAAAAATGTTTTAATTATTCTCAGCTGCAATATCAACTGCTAAAGTAGCTTGTTGCACCCTGTTTACTTCTTTGTTCTGGCGTTGACAAAGTAGCTAAATCTCTTCGCAGAGCTTCCTCCACTACAAGTGCATCGTATGCACCATGTGGAAATGTCTTCTTGAACCACTCTTTGTAATCAGATATGCCAGCTCTTTCTGCCATAGAGTTTGTCTTGTAATCTCTGCAGAAGTCGTCAACCTTGTATAAGAATTTAGTAATGTCGTCAGATGGGTAGATAGGCTGTCCATCTGCACTAACGAAACTCTTAAGCATCTCTGACTCAGGCATATGTATCTCTGTAAAGTCAGCATTAAGTAGCTTATCGCAGAAAGCAAATGGCTGATACTGACTTGCAGTTATAGGTAGGAGAGGCTTCTCAGAAAGCGACTTGCAACCACGGAACATTAGGTCGACATCTGTGCATGTCTTAGGAACATCAATGTTCTGGTTGAACTCCAAACACTCATAAAACATCATCAAACAGTTCTTCACAAGAGGACCAAATGTGATAGTTGAATTGAAGTGCAGGCAGAATCCAAACATGTTTGTGCAGTCCTTAGCAGAGAATGGGATTTCTACCGGCTGGTTAAAGGCTGATAAATTCTTGAACATTCCTGTGCAGTCTACAACCCCCTTGGCTATGATTACTTTCTTGTTGAAGTCTGTGTAGGCGATGTTGAACATCTGACAGAAATCATGCACGCCGCGATTGCTGTATACAGTAACAGTGTCTGTATCATAGTCATAGTCGAAGGTTTTAGTAGGCTTGATTGCCTTACCAGTTTCAGACATGAATGGGCACATGTCAAAGCAGTCATAGCTGTCGAATATTGTACCAGGCACGTTTATATCCTTAGACAGGCTAGAGCACCTAGCGAACATATGGCTAGCCTTACGCACATTCTCACCGACATGAACTTCCTGATTGAACCTGTATGCACAACAGAACATGCCACGTGCATCAACGAGTGTTGATGGCAACTCTATAGGCTGGTTGAACGACCTACATGCATAAAACATGTAGGATGCCTCTTCAAGTCCCTCGTGCAGAGTGACAGGACTGTTCAACGCATAGCAGCTGTCAAACATATTGTTGGCTGTAGTTACGGTAGCCGGAACGTCTATAGGCTGGTTAAAGCTCCAGCAGTCTTTTAACAATCCAGAGAAGTCAAAGAAGTCACTTCCTATGACAACTCTTTCATTAAATTCTTCTAAGGCTACGTTATTATCCTTGCAGTATGACTTTACACCAAGATGGTTGTAAACTGTAAGTACTTTATTCACAGCATCATAACTGTAAGAATTGCTGCCTGCAGGTGCTTCATTGATACCATGCTCAAGTGCGGCTATGATGTCATGGTCGCATATAGCACCGTTAGGGAACACACGGTTGAACCAATCCTCGTAGTCTGCATGACCTTTCTCAAGGGCAAGCATGATAAACTGCGGTGTGTGCAAGAATTCCTGTAATGTAATCATCGTGTATCCTCCTTATAATACTTCTTGTTAATCAGCTTTTAAGAATAGAGGTAGAACACAGCGAGTTAAACTCATGCTGTATAAATACCGCGCAAGAATGACTTATAGATGTTTTGTGAGTTAGATATTAGTTTAGGAAAAGAAATCTGTCTCTGTGCCCCTGAGTTTGCGCTCAAATTCTTCAGCCTTTTGAAAGACATCGTCGAATGCACTAATGTTACCACTAGCATCACAGACGATATCATTTTCAGTATTCCTGAAACTGCGCCAAGTTTTATTTTCTCCTAGCTGTGTGAAGCTGTTTACAATAAACAGTAAAGGCATGGAGTAGTTACTGAAATGACTAGGAACAGTATCCCAGAGATCAATCTTGGCGTTAGGGTCACACGTGTAGGTATGTGTGTCAGAGATGTCTGCACTAATGGCAGACTCTATTCTTGACACCTCTTCCTTAACCAAGGAAGATAGATTGATAGCTGTATATAACGATAACAAATGAATGCACCTCCAGTTATAATTTGGTGGTCCGTGGGGGAGTTGAACCCACCGATTCCGCTGTGAAAGGGCGGCGTCTTAACCATTTGACTAACGGACCATAACCCACTGCTAAAGGATAGTTCAGCAGTGGCAGTGATTGACCATGAACACTCTGGTATTGAGTATACAAATACTGCTATCCACACATTTGTATCACAATACCTGAGCGAGACCTGAGGATTTTTAGTCTTGATAAAGCCCTTGCGATTTGAGCGTACTCACTGTAGGCATAAGCTTGCAAGGACACTTGGCTCCCACAGCAGGACTTGAACCTGCGACAAATCGGTTAACAGCCGAGTGCTCTACCAACTGAGCTATGCGGGAATAGAAACCAATAAAACGAAATAGCGAAGACTAAATCAATAAATACAATATTATAGAGAAGGAAGTCTTTGTGCTAAGTGTTTTATCAGTTTTACTATGCTATTGCGAAGACTAAATAATTATGTACAAATTGTTATAAAGGAAGTCTTTTTGCAATGGCTATATATGATCTTTGCGGAAACTAAAATCAATCCGAATTAAAAGAAGGAAGTTTCTTTGCAAAGTATCTTATTGGTTGAAGCAGTATCTGCAACTGCTAAAGGAAGTGAATCCAGCTTGCCGTCAACAACATCGAACAGTGTGGATGCCGTAAGATTACTCAGGCGTAAATCTACATATTCACCTTCAACAGGTATCTGATGCACAACTGTACCCCCTGCTAAAGTGATGACATCTTCAATAGTAAAGATACTCTCATATCTTGCTACAAATGCCTGAAGTGCCTGGGTCATCAGTTCGTGATCGGGTACCCTTCTATGCCCGCCTATACTGCCTCCACAGATTGTGAATGCATCGTTAAAGTAATACCCTATTGTGTTGTCCAAGCCATTCATGCGCAGCTTAATCATAGGTGCAATAGCATTTGCTGGGTTTGTAACTGCAGACACAAGCTCCTTCACATCCGAAGTGAAATTACACTCACTAGTGATATCCTTTGTGAACAGAATCTCATAAGGTATATCACCATAACCAGTGTAATCATTAACTGACAGCACATAAGGAACATCAGAGCCAGCATTTCTAGAGATTCTGACTGACTCAACTGCACCATAAGGCTTGGGGGCATCTGTCATATCTCCAGAGAACAAAATACTATTATCTGATGTTCTGTAGTTAGAATTCCAGCCAATAGATTTTATTGCAGACTCCAGATGAAAATCAAGATCGACTCTCTCGAATTCTGACCTGTTAAACCAGTGACCTGAAATGCAGAGAGCCTTTGCATCCTTTGGTAGAAGGATTCTTGAACCATACGGAAGCGTGTTGAGCATCTGCTTCTCACTAACCGGTGCAGCATACACAATGCCCTCAGGGATATAAAACACAGTTCTGCTAAAGGTGCTATTGATAAGCTCCTTAAGTCTATTCAGACATACCTCGTGAAGCCACGTAACATTCTTCTGATAACCTGGTGCAGGTGTACTGTCTGATTGTGCCTTTACAAACACCTTACCGTTTCGGATATTATACACATGAGCCTGAAGAGATATCTCCTGTCTAGCAAAATTAATCAGCTTTATCAGTTCCCTACGATCTGCCTTAGAAATAACTTCTACGGCATCAGACTTTCTATTCTGTACAAGAAGATTCATAAGATTTGAAACTGTGAAACCTGATACTGGCTGATGATTCCTAACTGCTAAACGTCTGATCTTGTTTATAACAGATGCTAGCTGCTCGTTAGCCTTAAAGGCAAGAAACAGCGGCTTAAATCTGTAAAACGACCTAGAAAGACTTGTAATGTCTGCAGACTCAAACATCTTCACTGCTAAAGGAGTGCGTGCAAACAGCTTAAGCACTCCAATTGTTTCATCATCCTTAACCAGAGTTGTTGTAGTGCCATTGGTTGCTTTGAAAACGGCAAACCGCAGGAAATCCTGAGCCTCTGTTGGCACAAGGTTATAAAGATCACAATACATGATCTTAATTTCAAATGACTTAATGTCATCTACCTTAATACCCTCTGCTAAAGGGAGCAGAGCCTTAACCCATTCAACAGCATCCCTATGTGGCGCTTTTGTATTCTTGAGATAGTCTATTAACTTCTCTCGAAGTTCATCAACAGACAGCACATGTACAACTGTAAACGCTTCAATAGCAGGCTTTTCATCAAGATTAGTCAAAATCTTTTCTACAGGAACATAGTTCAGAGCCTTCAGACCAGCATTTTCCAAGCCATATGTACTAAAGTAATTCAGCAGCTGCTCGGAAATGAGCTGCTCAATACTTTCAGTGGCAATCTTATCCCAACTCTTATGAAAAGACTGCGCCCAATTCACAGGCTTCAGCCCCAGAGTGTCCTTGACAAGTCTAGCTGCTTCTGTTCCGAGATCTGCTAAAGTACCATGCTGTGTTACAAGAATAACTCCATAGTTAAGCATATCCTTGTAATCAGTTGTTACTGCATGTGGCGTGTCAACTACTGCATGGAACAGATTTATAGCAGCTCTCTGCTGTTCCTCTGTAAGTATCTTGAGTATTTTCATAAACGTATCTCCTCTCTGGCTGTGCTAATTGAATAGCGGCTTCTGCAGGAACGACTTTTAATTGGCAAGGGAGACACTGGGTTTGCACCAGCTATCTCCCGTTTTAAGTCTGAAGGAATAGCACTGCAGCTATTCGAGAATGATCTTCCTATGGATGCGCATCTATAGGTTGAAGTAACAGCTGCTAAACCACTCGTTCAACAACTCATTCTTTCTCATCTGCTAAACACTCCCATCTTGGAGCTAAGTTTTCCGGTCCTTTAGTTTTGCAGATGCCTATTTCTTGGATTCTTCAGACTGCTTCTTTATCTTCTCCTTATCTGAGGATTGTCCGGTACAGGAAGCTTACTGTACAGGAGTCAGCTCAACTTGCTGACATTGGTTGCGGAGGTGGGAATCGAACCCACGTACTCTAGCTTATGAGGCTAGTGAGATACCACTTCTCTACCCCGCCATATAAATAGAGCTCCCATTCTAATATAACATTGATTGAGTTTTTCTTCACCGAATCTCTCAATTAAATCATCGTATCTTTTAAAAACCGAAGAAACATTACTCATCAGAACAATCCTCCTCGGCTATTTTTATTGCCATCTTTCCTAGTTCAGAGTTTATGAAGCAATTAAAGTTTTCATTATGTAATCTATCATTAAATGGACTGCCCTTATCTGGAAGAATATATTCCAATAGTAGTCCCTTTTCTATATTATACAATAGTGATCCAGGTATTATATTTTTTACTTTAGCAAATGCTTTCTTCTTAGTTAAAACTATAAATAAGGTGAATCCCAAAAAGATAACAGCTAAAGAAACGCACCAAATAATCAAAATCATAATTCTTCCTTCCACCTTTGATTACAAAAACAGTTCTCCAATTAAGCTTCCAATCATTACCACTATGCTACATATATGTGAATTATCCAAAAGCCATATTACTGGATTGTGTTTTCGCACCAATAAAATAAGCGGTATATAAATATATAAATACCCCCAGAGTGAGTAAGAAATAAATCAATAAACTAAAGAGCAATTACTCAACTAGCACTGACAAAAGCTCATCTTGTCTATTCAGATAAGTAATCGCTCTTTCATCTAAATGTGAAATCCACGAAATCACAGTATGCGAACGTACCTATCGCATTCTTTTCAGTGTTTAAGGTTAAATAGGTAGCGTATCACACTCGGATACACGCTCTATAGGAATGAAGCCCGTTATATTACCCTGATATTCAATCACATGAAAAGAATTACAGTAGCTACACTTCATAGCACTATAAAACATGGAATAACTTTTCCTCATCTTAGTGTCAAACACCGTATAGGTCGAAATAAAGGGACATGCCTACAGTACCCAGAGCGAGGAGTGGGAAAGTTGCAATATAAGCACCTGTAACCACACATATCAACCCTGCAAGTAAGCACATAGCACCCGCTATGCCACATACGTTGCGTAAACCCGAAAAAGGAGCCTTCATATAACGTCACAACCTTTCATCTAAACATTGGCGGACAGAGTGGGATTCGAACTCACGGAGCATTACTACTCGGCTGCTTAGTAGGCAGCTGCTTTTGACCGCTCAGCCATCTGTCCATGTGGAGCTGATAAATGGAATTGAACCATTAACCTACTGATTACAAGTCAGTTGCTCTACCAATTGAGCTATACCAGCATGATGACACCATGGTTATCATGGTGTCACAATTTCTTAATCATCCGGATAATTTTCAGCCGACCAATCAGCTCTAAGCTGACAGTCTTTGCATTCTGGTCTATTCTGCCCGATGCAAAGCGGATATGGATTATTTGCTTCAGGTGTGAAGCAGTCCTTAGTATTTATCATATTTTCTCACCCCTCATAAAATAAACTAGTAAAACATGAAATAAAAATGGTTGGAACGCTGGGATTTGAACCCAGGAAATGAGGGAGTCAAAGTCCCTTGCCTTACCGCTTGGCGACGTCCCAATAGTTGTGGTATTGGTATTTCCCAATAGCAATACCACGATTAGTTCTTTTCAAAATCAAGGGAGGTATTGGAACAGACTGTACGAATCGAACGCACAACATCAATCAGCGAGTGTGTAACCCTTTGTCTGCATATCAGCTAGACACTAAAACAAAGATACGCGAGCATTATTACGTAGAATTCGCGGAAAAATAAAACGAGTTTTATCATAAATTGCTCAACTATTGTGATTTTCATGGCTATATCATTTTATGATGAACGATAATTTAGTTGTTAATATCAATGTTTTTACTGCCACAGTGTCTAGCTTGGAACAAGTAGCGGGAATCGAACCCACATTCTCTGCTTGGGAAGCAGATGCACTAACCATTGTACGATACCTGTATTTATGGCTGAGCAAGCCCAGCCAAATGTAGTCATTATACTCCGCTCCGACTACTAGAGATTATTCTCAATCAACATTATGAATTACCGGAGCAGACGATAACCTCATGTTGGTATCAACGAATAACGGCCAGGGAATCTTCACTTTAACGTACCAATAGTTAAAGTTACATAAACTAGTGTCTGCATTCTTGCATAGTATCTATTACCTTTGCTCTGGGGAACTACTATAACTACACTAGCTTCTCCTACCACTCCCACCATCATGGAATGCAATTTTGCGCAGACTACTTACCTCTCGGCTTCTTTGTACCCCTTACCTTTCGTCCCTGCACCGACTACTGACTTATTTTCATAAGTGGGTTATCTACAGTTCTTTAGCTGTCAATCAGACGGTTTGTATGCTTGCCGCCAAACATCAGGTGTGTCTCAACCTTCCGCATTAATGGAATGCTTATAGTTTGCCCGATTACTTATCGCATCAGCGAGGCTGCAGAACAAGCTGAGCGTTGGTGCCTCGGGTAAACAGCACCGAAAAAACTTTTAATTAGCCGGAATAATCCTGCTAAACACAGGATAGGTGTCTACGGCTATCAACACCTGTATAACCGGAAACTTAACTTCTCCCGACCACTATGGGTATTAGTGATACGGCTCTGTCGGTGCAGAGCATTCACTCACCGCTCTTTATTTCGGTGTCTCGGTCTCACCTGTACTATTTAATTTCACCCTAACACCGCAAACGCAGCTAATATGGGCTCTGGCGCTGAAGCCACAGCGCAATATAGCTAGACCAAAGGTAACACCCTTTTCGCTAGCATATCGATTGCTTATTGCAGTAAGCAATTGATACTCAGATATAGAACTGCAATGCTATATCTGATACCGAAGGTTTTGAAGCTCCGGGTTGGTCGGGATATCAGGGATTGCACCTGACAAGTTCTATGTAATACCCCGATATGTGGGAGTGGAATTACAACCACTCGAGGGTGGTAGCTAAACTAACGTGCACATAGAAAGCTACGAACAGTCGCTAGCCCCTTTGTCTAACGCACTCGCCCTTTTTCTATTATACAGCACCACAATAACTGGCTGAGCTTACCGGTCGCTCTAGCTGTATAACACCCTTTTCTTGGATACCTCAAGTAACCTTTTAACTTCGCCTGCATCTATGATAACAGGCTTAAACGGCTCAGATGGTCAACTGAGCAAAATGGTCGGAATGACAAGACTCGAACTTGCGACCTCTTGAACCCAAATCAAGCGTTCTAGCCAAACTGAACTACATTCCGATAAGCGGGATACACCCGCTAGAGGGATAACACCCATGTTAGTCAGCTGACTGTTTAAGTATCTGGCTTGTAACCTTTACAACTGAGTAAGCCGTTGCCACAACGACCGCTAAAGCAATCATGCCTACACCAGCAACCAATCCTGTTTTCTGCTTATTTGTCATATTTGAACACCTCCATTTTATATCTAGGCTATATGTGATATAATCGCCTCAATGTATCCTCGCTCCAATTGACCCTGAAGTCACCTAAATTCTCACTCCACTGTTTTGTCAACAAGCGAACCTTCTTATTGGACTTTGTTTGCTCAATACAACGGTAGAATGGATCGTTTACGTACTTCTCGGGACTAGCCTTGAACTCCTTCTCGTTGCCTATATACAGCCAAACAAAGTTCTTGTCCTCGTCACGTCCCATATAGCAATAGGTTGACCGCCAAGGCGACTGCCCAGAAAAGTACAAACAACCAACAGTCAAGTCCCTTGCAGAAACGTAATCCGAACCAACTACGTCTGCACCAGTGAAAAAATTCGTCTTCTGTTCATTAAACATAAATACCTCCAAAGTAGGTGTATAGCAGTTATAGCCAAATGCACTAGCCTTCTCAAGGTTAGGAATATAGTCATCGACAAGTAGTACCTGAGATGGGTCTGGACTTAAGGCATCTAACACAATCTGCTTAGCATCCTGCGAGGAAGACGTAAGCAACTCAAAATCATCTGAGTAATGCTTTCGTATAAATTCCAGTTTAGCAGCTGCATTAAGGGAGCAATACATTCCGCTAAGACAGTAGAGCTTAACACCACTAACCTTTAGGTCATGTATAAACTTAACCAAATGAGTATTAACTATGCAGGGCATAACCGTTTCATAGAACTCATCTGGGTTCTCTAGAGCCTTTTGGTAAAAGGTTACACGGTCATTCTTCTCCATATCACCCCAGTTATTATGTATAGCCAAGGTATCATCGAAGTCGAAAAATGCAACTGAGATTGCATTGCCATTACTCAAAGTGTACATAATATCCTTCTTTCCACGAACCTTTACCTAAAGCCCTATTAAATGCAACTAAATGGTCGGAATGACAGGATTTGAACCTGCGACCCCTCGCTCCCAAAGCGAGTGCTCTACCGAACTGAGCCACATTCCGATATACTAGGTGTGGAGGTGCCGGTTGCTTTCTACATGTCGGGCATTCGCTAAACGTGTAAACTCACGTACCCTTGACACAACCCTCTCGGACCATGATATGTTACCATATCACGCCACCTAGATATTTGTTAATATGAGCAGCCTAAGCTCATATTGTCACACTTACTTGGGCGGTGACTTTCCATACATAGTTGCAGCGGTTACTACAATACTATATCTGGCTATTCCCATTATAACCACTAACCATAACGTGGCGGGAATTAGGCTAACCCATGGAGCAGGTAAAGAGAATCGAACTCTCATATCCAGCTTGGAGGGCTGGCGTTCTACCATTGAACTACACCTGCATCTTGACTGAAGCTTTAACCGAAAGTAAAAGCTTCAGTAAATGTAATTGTTAATCAGTCCTTAGAATAAAAATCACGCACCTGCATAAGTGCCTTACCCAGTAAGTTCTGCCCATGGATATTACGACACCTAGGACAGCCGCAGTTGCCCCAAATGTTGTCGTGCCAGCTTGTTGTATCCTCTACCAGTTCTTCATCACCAGTACTTAAGAGTATCTGGCGTAGCTCTGGATTACCAAACTTGCATATAAGAACACCAACCATAATTGTGTACTTATCTTCTTCCCAGTCATGGCGGAGCGGAACATGTCTCCCCTTACGCTTAGCCTCTGCTGGTGTTAAAGACGAGAACTCTGACTTTATAGAGTCATCTGCACACTTCTGTGCCTGGAAAGCTGCTTCTGCAGAGGTATAATGTACCCCTGAGAACTCTACATCAGTATTGTAGAAGTTGCTAAAGCAACCGTATCTGCCATACTTTGTGAATTTAATCATAATAAACCCCTTTCTAAGGATAGACATATTTTACAACATCAGGTACACTTATGTATAAACTCGTGACTATGGCGCTGAGACACAGCGCAATAATTGAGATTGCAAGATACCACTCAGCAAGCCTGTCTGATAAGCATTAAGGTATCAAACTGACAGGTTATCTCTAAAGCTAAGCTTAATGGTGCAGGATATGGGACTCGAACCCATACGATTACTCACTAGAACCTAAATCTAGCGCGTCTGCCAATTTCGCCAATCCTGCATACACCTCCTGCACTAATGCACAGGAGGTCAGATGTGTATAACCATACTTCTACACCTGCTAAAGTTTTCTCAGATGACAGCTACTCTCTAGTATATCCCAATTTGAAATTAGAGAATTACCCTGAACATTTGTAATAACAAATAACAGAACAAAAAGAATAACAAATAACATGCTACTCATGCTGCACATGATAAACAGTAGATATTCTTGCTTCTTTTGGTGAAAACAACTGCTATTTGATGGAAACTATCTTAAGATTCCTCTATATCGAAATCATACTCTACTGTATTGTTAACAGTATCAAGAGCAGTCTGAAGTTCTGCAAGCTCTTCCTGCGTATTCTGATAATCTGCAGCTGCATCATTCCTATCATAGTTAGTTATGACATAATCAATGATACTAGTGCGATAAACATCTTCTACACGCTCTCTAGGAAGACGTGACTGCATCTTTGAGAGCTTATTAGTCTTCTGTGTGAGCTGAGGAATTAGAACAAGAGCCTCATCTATGGTACAATGATGATCAGGAATCTCTGTAATAGTGTTAAACACATTTATGGAGTGCTTGAGCTTACGTATCTTCCTGTTAAGGGTGTCAATAGCAAGCTGCGTATGGTGATAATCGTATTCAGGACGAATCTCATCAACGTTTTCGCCAACTGCTGCCCGGAATACACAACTCTGCTGCTCAGTTCGAATAAGCAGACTAAGCTCTGCATTCATCTGCTTAAGCTTCTTATTTGCCTGTGCTGATGTCATTTTCATTCTACTAAATCTCCTTGCCATTCCTAAGTGTTATTGGTACAGACTTACAGAGAGTACCCTGCTTGCCTGCGTGATGAGCGGTCGGATAGTATCGTATACACCCCAGACCGCCCAAGTGAACTCCCGTACACCTGCGGCTCTGTGCCAGCCCAAGTCACTCGTAGGAGTAGTGGCTCATCTCGTATCACGGGCTATCCACTAATCCCATGAACGCAGCCTACGAAGATATTTTCAGCCTTCCCCACCATGTATCACAGCATCAGGTGAAAGCCAAGGCGTCAGCCGGTTAAGTAGACATGTCGGCGGTAGTTTTAGGCACATCTTCCCAAAGCCTTTGCAGTCTTGAACTGCTGGACTCGCCGTCTAGGTAGTACCCTAAGGAGCGAGATATGTAATCCTATTGACATAGGATCATAAATGGTATCACCGAGAGGAATCGAACCCCTGTAACGCACAGTATCCGACAATATCCATTGCCTAGCCGCCGGGTAAAGCCGAGATCAAAAGCCCTTGATTTGTCTAGGGTTTCAAGAGCTACCTGCTTATATGCGATGTCAGCCACTGCATCACGGTGATATGTGTCACCTAGGTGTTCCCTAGGCTGGATTTCATGCACATCTGAGCGGCAATAATGCTGTAAAAGCATACGTGTCATCAGATATTTTCTTGTCGATGCGAACACCTGCTCTGGGATCCAACAGGTTGGGACGTGCTGTCATTTCGTTGAAATGCTCGTGCCACCACGCCTCTGCTTCATCGGCAGAATTGAATTCGAGCGCGGCGTTGCTGTCACGGTTCCAGATATGCTTGCCGGAGGACGCATAACACAGGGCGAACGGAACTGTCTTCGATTCGTGGTCGGACTTCCACTCAGCGCAGATTACATATGCCATTTTTTTACACCTCGTAGTATGTATTATGTTGTTAATTTGGTGCCGAAAGCGGGACTTGAACCCGCACACCATCGCTGGCAAAGGATTTTGAGTCCTCCACGTCTGCCATTCCGTCATTCCGGCAAGCATACAAGAGTCATAGTCGCTACCTATGAGAATAAGGGTGGGATTTGTACTGCAGTTACACTACCCACGAGCATTTTGTCTTTAAATATCTGTTGCTCAACAGTCATTTAATTGCCTTATTTTTTCAAATAAAATATTTTTAAATAGTTTTCTTTTTGGTCACAGATTGCGGAGTTGAACCGTTCTTCCGCCTTCCCGGCAGCGTGCACCCGTACACTAACTCTGCTAGCTATTGCCTCACATTAAACTAATCTCGCGCAGATTAGATAATGCTTTTGCGCGTTGAGGCATATTTTACTTGGCTTTGCTCTCACTACTCTTGTAAGATCTCTAATTGCCAGCTGTGGGAGTTGCACCCACCAAGTCTCCTGCCGGCATATATGCACCCTGCTAAAGCCGCAGGGTGCTATGTGATTAAATAAGATTTTTATAATAGAAAATTACCACATTGGCTGCACCTCCGAAGAGTTTATTAGACTCTTACATATTTAACATTATCATTTACCGCTTATTCTAAGCATTGTTCAAGAGGCGGTGTTGTTGAACAATGCGAAATGCTAAATGCTAAATCACTGCATTGGAACCAACTCCTATAAGTTCTCACAAGACCTTTACAACTTGTGGCAATTAAAGTAGACTGTCTTTCCGGCTTCGCCTTTTGTTACGACTGCTTGCTTAGGTTTTCGCAGCTAACCTACATAGTTATATTCAGAGCCTAGACTCCTGCTACGACGGTTTTGATCTAAATGGTACTGGTGACGGGAATTGAACCCGTATGACATTTCTGCCGAGGGATTTTAAGTCCCTTGCGTCTGCCAATTTCGCCACACCAGCAAATTGAACTGCATTGGTAAAATGGTCATCTCAATTTCTCAATGCAGTATTCAGTGGACTGGAAATAGAAAGGAGTTACTTAATGGCGTATCTGCTAAATCCTAGATGACAGGAAACAGTGGAAGATTGCTTATCATTAACTTGCAAGTATTCTTATAATATTTATATCAAATCTTGCAGGAGGTAAAATGAACTACATTCCTGTTCATTCACTTTACATGTATTGGTATAATGTTTACATGAAATTTTGTGAGTGGTAAAATGAACTACATTTCTGTTCATTCCCTTTACATGTATTGGTGTAATGTTTACAGGAAATTTTGTGAGTGGTAAAATGAACTTAGTTCACAGTTGCAAACTCAAATGTAATAGGAGCAAGTTCTGCTAAAGGATTTGCATAACCTTGATGACCTGAGTACTCCAAAAGCATACTTGTAAGATCAGCCTCTGGTTTACTGAACATATCAATTAGATTCTCACAGATTTTATGCTTTTTTGATATTGCATAAACCTTACACTCGTAGCCATGACCATCGGGACTTGTTAAAACAAATACCTGTATGCCATTTCCCTTTATTGGAAACAGCTTAATGGCTATTGGGGTTTCAGGGCAGAGTTGTGAAGTAAGAAACTGAACTTTGCTAAAGACCTGTCCGGCTAACTCCTTACCATTCATAAGATGCTGACTGCTAAAGTAGCTTGTGGTATCTGCTTCATCTAGAGTTGGAGCACACATTGTATTGCGCAAAAAGCTCTTCTGATTCTCTGTTATTATCATAATGCTTCTCCTTTATATAAATGTTCTTGCCTGTGCTCTGCATATCTGATACTCGACATCTGATATCAGTTTATCAAGAATCTCTATACGATATTTGCCCATAGGCAAGGTTTCACTATGAATCGGCATACGTTTCAGCTCTGCAAGAGTATATAAGTGTGCATCAGTCTCTCTAAAGATAGACACAAGTTTATATGCTACAGCCCAATCATTTACAGTAACCCTTGTCATGTTCAGTTTAACAAGATCTTGATCATGAGCTGCTAAACGAGTGGAGATTACATCTTCTGCAGCATTAAGCACTTTACTCACATCTTTATCTTTGAAAAGGATTGCAATCATTATCAGGAAGAACACCTCATAGCCGAAACGGTATCTTCTAAGACCTGGTAGCTTCAATGTATTTGTCAGTACCTCTTCATCCTCAATAGGAGAATATGCACTTGGAAACTCCTCCGTAATACCTTTACTGCTAAAGAAGCCCTTAGCCGCACCATAAGAATTAAACTTACCTATATCTAGATAAATAACATCCTTTTCATGTCGCTCATGATTCCAAAGATAAACAGAATCAGTTATATAAAGAGATGCCGGTTCACCTGCTAATGGTGCATGATAGTACTTTGCAAGTGCCACCTGTAGATTTTTGCTCCAAGATATGAAAGTGGATTTATCTCCTTTAATATGCTTGAACGCTTTAAACCATAACTCATCTGAAGAAACTGTAACAGGAACTGGTGAATCTGGTGTAAAACTATCTTCTAAGTGAAACAGATACATTATCTTACCTCACTTTCATAAATGTAAGAATGTAAAATCGTCGTGTATAACATGGTTGGGTAAAAATAAATTATTTAAAAATATGAAGTTGCTTGTGCAGTGTTTGGTACAAATAGCATAGCCAAACACAATGCTGCTAAATCTGCCTCTGGTGTGTCAAATGTGTCAAATGAAACAATACAACCTGCAGGTGTACAGGCGTAAATAGTCAACCGATTACAGTCAGGCATGTAATCTTGAATAAATAATCGTAGATTATGCAGCTCCTCAGCTAGACTGTTAGGTGTACATGTTGCTGTTAAGGAATCGGACTTTCCTTCTTTAAAAAACATAGGTTCTGATTTTAATACTATTGTGTTAGGATCTTCTGCTGTAGTTAAATGCGTTGTCTTTGCTACATCCTCCCATTTCTTTGGGCTGCAATACTTCATAATTTTTGACCTCCATCATTCTTGAATTTGCAAATTGGACATATACCTCCAACTGCTGTCCCGCTAAACAATAAGCCACACGTTGGGCATATAAAATACTTTGGTTTCTGATTCAGTTCTCTACATTCTGAACACAGTCTGCAGAGATCCCCGCGATACTTAACTTGATTTGTATATGCTATTGAGCGCAAGATATTTTGATCAGATGTACATCTTATCTTCTGTTCAAAATATTGCAGCACAGAAATACCGTGAATAATCTGTGTATAAGTTCCTGCTGGCTTCACTATCCACTCAGATGTCTTTATCTTATATGATAATCTATAGTCAATTACAGAGAAGGTATATACTCTAACGCATAAGTGCTTTAAAAAATCTCTCCATGAATGTTGATTAATACTTTTTGTATCGAAGTAAAATGTTGAGGCATGATCAGATTCCACAAAACGCTTGACAAACTGCAAACGAGTTCTTAATTCAACTCCTGCTAAGGTTCCAGAATTCTGCGTATCCAGTATTGCTTTAAAGAGTATTCGTAATAATCGCTCTCTTGATATTGGATATAACTGACTTTGATATAACTTAGCACACTCAATCCAACTATGCTTTGTTACTGTTGGTAAATTGCTGTAATCACTGATCGAATTTAGTTTATCGCATGTCTGCTTCACGCGTTCTGGTGTCTTTTCCTGAACATGATAATACATATAGCGACCAATAATCATTGTATCCAACTCGCGTATAGACATATATGGCAAAGAATATGCTTTGAGATCTTTATATGTATATACATCACATGATTGTATATCAATACTCATTACGCCTAGCGCTGGTTTCCATTCATGCTCTTTATAAGCATATTCGACTTCTGTGTATGGTACTTCTGCTGAAACAATTCTAAGTAATAAGTTAGCATACAGCTTATGTGCCTGGTAGGCGTTGAGTTCTGTATTAAGCGTCTCTGCTAAACTATGTTCGCAGTAATAATATTTTACAGAATCTCGTTGCATAAAATCATAAAGTTCTTTTGCTTCAAGATCCTGTGTATTCTTCTCAATGTAATCTGCTAAAACAGATTTAATAGTACGCGCAGGAATACTACAATATTTCAAAGTGAGAATACATTCCCGCACAATCTTTACAGATAAGAAATAATTCATTTATCCTCCTTAGAGTTTTATTTTGTTGTACGGGAATGTTCACATTTCTTAAAAGTTATCTACACAATGTACACCAGTCAAAAATCTCTGCACTGCTAAAACATTTGCAGAAAGACTGTCCTCAGTGTTTGCATCAAACCAGATGTAATTGCTGTCTGGAACAGAATACTCATCGTTTTGTTCCTGCTGATGTAGCCGCTTAGCAATACTTTCTCTAGCATCGCCTCTAGAAATCATTCTAGCTTCCGATGTCTTTGGTGTTATAGCTAAAAAGAAACTGTATAGTTCATATTCGTCTGAATGGTCGCTAACGAACTTACGAATATGTTCAACACCATTTCTGTCAACTACGACAATTCCAAAATCATCGATGCCCTGTAATTCTGACACTGCTAAACAGTAGTGATTACCTGCATATGTACTTTCTTCTATCTTATTAATATCACCAAACTGTTCTTCTGTGATGAAATGATAATCTATAGCGTTACGCTCTCCTGAACGTGGCTTACGTGTTGTGTGCGATATAAGCTTATGTAAATTCAGCGGATCTCTGGATACAAGATTTGAAAAGATATGTGCCATTGATGTTGGAGCATTTGCAGGACCAGAACTGTTAAGATAAAGCAGTGCATCAACAAGAGTATCTTTTCCTGACCCACTTGCACCAGTCACTGTGATAATTACTTTCTTAGTTCCCGTATTGTTCATGAAATCACCTCAATAATAAAAATAACCCCTGAGAAACTCTCAGGAGGCTAATATGATGTTACCTACTAAAAAGTTTTGTCTCGTCTGCAGAGCACTTAAATAGCATTGATTTATCGAAATGTGCATCTCCAGTTTCCTCAAGCTTTTGCAAAACTGGAATAATATTGTTGGCTGTGTCCCATAAATCAGATTTAAGCGTATCCTCATTACCAAATGAAAGCTCCAATACATAGGCATATGCAGTAAATGCATTTGCTGCAACCTGTAAAAGGAGTTCAGGACATCGTGTCGATGGCTTTGTCAATAAAAGTTTTGTGGTATTCAAACTGTCTACAATATTGTTGTATATTTCCTGCTTAGTCATATGTTATTCTCCTGTCTGTGTAAGTGTATTTAGAATCTCTAACACCTCTAATGGACATCCGCGCAGCGTATCAAGGGAAATAGTTTTTATTCTAGCTGCTAAAGAAGTGATTAGCTTTCGATTTCTTTGCCACTGGTCTAAAACAGCAATCAATTCCTCATACTTGCACATGGTCTCGTAGGAACTGTCGCTACCATTATCCTGATAATTACCTCGCGCTCTATTGTACCGAGTTTCAAGAGTATGCATTAGTTCTGATACATAATGCTCACGGTTATTCTTCATCAGTATCATCTTCCTCAACAAGTGTATAATTACTAAGATCTAATCTATCCGCTGCGAAGGCCTTTCGTATAATAGTTTCTACTGTAATGAAATTCTGACTATTGTCTATAACGCAATATTCCCCATTGTACAATAATACTGCTAAAGTGTAGGTTCTACCAAAGCTTGTATTGAACACAAGAGCGCTATGATCATCATAAAGACTGATATGCTCGAATTCAGATACGGCTAAATGATTACTGCCTTTCTCATTAAATAAAACTTTCATAATGTCACCTCGGAATTACAAATAAGGGTACACTTTTGAAGTGTACCCTTATTCTAAAAATAATTCGTTGAACTTACTGTACTGTAGACATCATATAGTCCGTATGCCTGCAATATCTTTATAGCATTGGAATACTTACTATATTCTGGCGTTAAATGGGTCTTCTGATAAGCTAATACAGTATTTTTTGTTAGGTCGCATAACAATGCAGTATAATATCTTTCCCATGAAGAGTATAGAACGGAATCTACGTCAGGATTATTCAGACTCTGCAATCTAGTATCTCGGGAATGTACTATGCCTGATTTTAAAATAACATACTCAAAAGACTCCATAGCGATAAGACAACCACGTGAGCACTTAATACTTTCCAATATTTCTGCAATATTAAATCCTAAAGCAGCTCCATCAGCTATGACAAGAGTTGGCCCTGAAATATTCTCTAGTTTGCTTTTTATCTTCGATCTGCCATCTGCAGGAATAACTTTAGATGCTATACTCAGCCTGCTAAAGAATTGCCGTCCTGCTCCTGAATCTTCTGTGAGCACATTTGGATAAAACTTTGGTGTGCCATAGTATACCTTCGGATATATCCTTTTGAAAGTGACCATGCGTGTATCAGTTGTCTGCAGCTGATAAATCTCATGAATGCTACAGGATATCTGATCAAGTTTGTCTCTATTTATCAAAATAAAATAGTATCCTGATGCCTGAGCTTGCACAGCAAATTCATTAGAATAAACAAAATCAGAGTTTTCATCAATAATAAAAATACGATTTTGCTTTGTGCGATTCAAAAGAACGCCATCACTAAAGCGTTGACGATTTAATGTTTCGACTGTAGCCCCACGATCGACTCTAACAGAAACACCTCTAGAATCAACATTATTAAATGTATCCACAAGTCTATAAAGCATTGTTTTGCCAGTAGCGCCTTCTCCACGAAGTACTGTAATATTTCTTCTTACTGTAAACTTGTAATAAACATCTGCATTCCTTATTTCCACTAAAAATGATCCTGTCATAAAAATCGCAGAGCCTCCTGAACATATTCGTTCCATGTTGATACTATTCTATTTGTATTAGCAATATGAATTGTAAATGGCTCTTTGAAATGCATGATATAACCTAAACGTATTGTAACATTTTCAATATTACCTATTTTCAAAAGCCAAGGCGCTGCATTATCACCCATTCTTGAACCATTAAAGATATACTCTGGCTGGTTCTTAACCAAGATGACTGTCTTTGAAGTTGTGGAAATATCCAGTGAAGATATTCCACCGAAAATAGGATTCTCAAGTACATTTTCGGATATCACTTTTGACTTGTCAATATCAAGTATGACCTGTCTTTCAAATTCACCAGTAATATAATGTCTTCCACCCTGATTATTAAACCAACTATCTGGATTATGAATGTACTGTGGATTATTTAATATCTCATCATTACTGCCAAATGTATTAAAATAAATGCTAAGCAATGTAAGCACCTCCAATCCAGATAATATTATATCACATTATCTGATAAATGTAAAGATATTATATTGCAACTTCGAACTTATGGTTGAATTCTGAATACTGATAGTTTTGCACAATCAAATCATCTGGAGTGTACTCATAGAATGCCTTTCCATCTGCTAAAGATACCTCTGGTGCTGCATGTGTCTGATTAGCAATCAGTTCCTTGATGATTGGAATATGCCTGTCGTAAATGTGCGCGTCCGCAATGACGTGGACAAGCTCTCCCGGCTCGAATCCTGTGGATTTCGCGAACATTATGAGCAGCGCCGCATACTGGCAGACATTCCAGTTGTTCGCGGTGAGCATGTCCTGGCTGCGCTGGTTGAGAATAGCATTCAGCTTATTTTCCTGAACATTGAACGTCATGGAATAGGCACATGGTGCTAACTGCATCTCTGCTAAATCATGATGGTTGTACATATTGGTTATAATTCTACGGCTCGCAGGATTATGCTTTAGGTCATACAGTACCCTGTTCACTTGATCGAAATCGCCCTCGGGATAATGATGCTTCACGCTGAGCTGATAGCCGTACGCCTTACCGATGGTGCCGTTTTCGTCCGCCCAGGCGTCCCAGATATGAGAGTGGAGGTCTGCTAAAGAATTTGACTTACGCTGATATATCCAAAGTACCTCATCAAATGCTGCCTTGTAATTTATTTTACGTAGAGTCATTATCGGAAACTCCTTCTGGATGTCATAGCGGTTCACGATACAGAATTTCTTTATCGTGTGAGCGGGTGTGCCGTCAGGCCAATGAGGTCTTACCTGCTCGTTTTCATCTGAAAATCCTGTTGTAAGGATTTCCTGGCAGTTCTTAATAAAAATATCATCTGCTAAAGACACTTAGATGACTCCTTTTAATTAAAACAATGTGTTGTTATATATTCTATCTACGTTGAAAGCGAATAACTGAAAGACATCATATTCAGAAGAAAAAGCCTGTTTCTTTTGCTGCAACGCAGTCCTGAGCTTTGTTATCAATGAACACATTAGTGTGTATAACATTACCTGACAAATCAATTATTAAATCGTCTTTATTTTTGCGGCATTCAAACCACAGATGATTATCTTTGATTTGTGTGTAACTGTTTACAAAATAAATCAAATTATCACTGCTTCTGCAGAATGAATTTGGAAGACACCTATAAAAATCAAGCGATTCTGAACCTGAGATGTAAGTGTATGATACAGTAGCCAGAATTAACAAATTACACTGCTGCAGCATTGGCACAGGATCCGGTAAATTTGAAAAATTCAGTAGGAAATAGCCAACTGATGGGATGCTTGTAAGCTGACTAGATATTTTCTTGTAAATGTGATGGCTGCTTTCATCTGATATATTTCTGCTATCTGTTAAAGACATTAGCTATGATTTCCCTTCTTTGTGATTCTTTCTTGATTCAGCTTAAAGTATTCATCTAGTTGTGAGCACAGGAATTCTGCGCATGATTCGATTTCTTCCTGATCATCTGTAATTGCAATACGATTCAGGTTGCCTTCTATCATATCTCTCACAATATCAATATCTTTATGCACTTCTATCCCTCCATATGCACTATACGACTTACATTTAGCTTAGTATACTGTGTAATACCCTTAGACAATGCTGACTTTACAGCTGATAGCTGCTCCAAATTATCTGTCGTCCTCATCTTCATAAGAGCAGAATCTATAAGATTACGCAAATCATCAATTTCTGTTTCCTGAGGTGTCTTTTCATAATTGGATGCAACTCTTCTCTGATGATAAAGAACTGCTTTACATTCAGCTTCATATGCCTGACAGAGCTCCTGAGATATATTGAGATTACGAATGATGCGTCGTGTTGTGTCGCTAGTGCAATCTGCTAAAGATGCTTTGACAGTACACGAGTCAACCATCATGCAACACAAATTTCTTAGCCGCATCCATGTTGAAGCTGAAATCTTATGTAGAAGACCTAACTCAATATCTGCATCAAAGTCATTTTTAGTAAGAACAAGTTCTGTATGAGTATAATCATAAAATGTGAAATGACCTTCTGCATCTTCCTCACACTTTATGAGCTTATAGCTCTCGCGTGCAGAAGCACCGAATGCGTATACGTGTGTATAATCTTTACCTGATAAATAATATGTTTCAGTCATGACTCTCCTCACTACTAAATAGGTTCGTTTCTTCTGATTTACATTTGTCATTATTAGCTACAGCATTTAAATGCCTTTTGTTAACTTTCCATGTGAAACCAAAATCACTTCGTTTAATCTTGCACATATCTCCGTTTCCGCGATGGAATACGATTCCTTCGATCATGTGTGTTTCAAGATATCTGCGTATTCCGTCATAATCTCTAGGCACGTTGTCGAGAATCTTTTCGCCATGCTTGAAGAACTGGTCATGGTCAAGCTCGTATGGATTAGCCTGGAAATGTGGACCACAGAGTTCGTAGGTCTGGTTCTCCTCAAACACGTAGCCGGAAGCAATCTGGTTCTCGAATGCGAGCCTGTGCCATTTGTCAGATTGGTCCGAGTCAGAAACAGGGAGCCAGCAGGGAAGATGCCCTGTCACAGCGTCAGCAGCAGGCTGACAAGGGACAGCATTTGCAGGAATAGGCTTCCCTTTCTTAGCGTCATAGCGTCTCCAGAGTCTGTTGTCCTTGAAAAGGGTACACGTTCCGTCAATTTTTTCAGTTGCAACACCCTCGCCGGCAAGCACCCACTCGCACCCCGGTGTAACCTCGTTGATCGTATCAATGATACTGTGGTCGTAAAACACGCGTATAAATAATGTTGGCATTTTCTTCATAATGTATGTCCTCCTATTATAAAAGAAGCCTCCTAAGCATTGAATTGCCTAGCAAACATACTGTGAACCTATAGATTAAATTGAAACCAAACTATCAATGTAAATGACCATATCAATTCACAGCATTGTGCTGCAAAAACTAAAATAAATAGCAGATAAAGTCACTGCTAAATAGTGCATCTTAACATTATTAAGCTGTGACTTTACCTACTAAAGAATTTCAGCAAATTGGTGAATATAATACCCTCGCATAATCTCTAGTATACTCTGTGCGATAGCTACCCCCATCACTCCTAGTTGTCTTCTATAAAGGAAATAATCTGCAGACATCAGTCGCCGAAGACATTCTTTATCATCCTTTCAGTGAAAATAGGCTGTTCATCAGGCAAACGCTTAAATACAATGCCACCGGTCTTTCCGTCCGAATCAAACACAAGGATTTTGTTAGCAGATGATTTATACAGTGGCGTGTCACGTGTTCTCCCCACTAGACGTCCTGCGGCACCACCTTTAATTCTACACTTGTAATAACGTTTAGACTTCCGCGTCGCGCCTTTTCGCCTTTTATAGATAGCTTGCTCTTGTCAATAGGTTTAGTCATAATACCTCCTTCTAGCTGCTAAAGTAGCTAGTTTCAGCTGATTTGGATTTGGATTTGCAATCTGTTTCGAGAATTGCTGCGCATTCCTGAGAGTACATGTTCTCTAATATTGTCATCTGTTGCTTAGCCAGTTCTGCTAAGCTTTTCAAAGAAGTCTTAGCACCTTGAGTAGAACATCTATTTGTAAGCGCAGGCTCAGCAGCAACCGTAATTGGGTATACTCTTTTTATCAGACCACGTATTGTAGCAAGATGTTTAAATTGTTCCTCTGTAATAGCTCTGAGACAACCATCTGATACATCCTTGTCAAAACTTTCTGTGTCTATATCTCGCTTCTGCTCAGACCAGTCATAAAAGGTTACGGAATGAAAATCTATATGCTTATGTATAAGCATGTAGTCTCCGTTAAATATTGTGTTATAATCTTCATCACGGCATCTGTAGTATCTAGTTGATAAATAATATCTATCAGACGGATCATTGTTCAAAACTGCTAAGAGCTCTGCCTGGTATTCCGCATTCATCATAGATAAAGTACATATATCAGGATTACATTTTTCTATTTCGGAGAAAATAGTATTATTCAACTTGTTCTCTATCCAATATAAATGTACATACTGCTGCCCTGTAATTTCTACAGGATCTTCGAGTTCTAGGTCAAAAGATATTTCTTTGTCCTCTGAATCAAGGACAACATCATCCTCTAGATAAAATATAACATGCACAGGTTCTGTTAAACAGTCTGACACACAAAATCTTTCCACTCTATTTTTAGAAATGTAATACTTTGCATTCATTATTTATCCTCCTGTAATTCCTAAGTTATTTTGCTAATAATTGCTTTACACTCATCGCCATACGCCTTATAGAGGCATATGTACAGTGCGCCGCAAGGAATAGATTTGTTTGCGTTGGCACTTATTTTCATATTGTATTAGCTAATTTTCTCAAGTTTCGTTCAGGATACGTATAGAGCGCAATAGTGGCACATGCTTCACGATGATATGCTATCACAGCCTTTTTACGAAGTGCAACCGTATCACTCCACATACCATCAATGAGGGCATCTGTTCCAAGCCGTCTTGTAAGACAGCCGAAAAAGGTATCGTCATTTTTGAAGTTATCGAAATACACTGCTTCATTGCCAATAGCCAGTTCGGTAACATTGTTCATTAGTTCAAGCATTTTACAGAGCATGTACAGATGATTAAACTGATGGTTCGGTAGCTCTATGAGTTCATGCTTGTTGATATGGCAAAGATCGTATATCTCATCGATGCAGTGTACAGGCTCTATGACATCATTATCCATGATATCTCTTATGTGAACGAGCCCGTCGTCTTCAGTCTGAACGACAAATAACTTGTGCCATCCGAGACAAGCATATGGTTTGTTGGGATCGGGCGTGAACCTGTGTCCGGATACGATGAAATAGCGAGAGGTTTTGTTGGTGATCATGTGAATTCTCCTTTCGAGATTGAAACGTTTTTAAAGTTTCTCTGGCAGTCGTCCTCGACTGCTAAATATCTGATGTTATTCACTTTATTTGGAGATATCTTATCAAGTTCCGGTATATTCTCCTTTGCAAAAACCATGCTATTTTGCTTGCACAGCTAGGATGAACATTATTTCTCATTCCTCTTAACTCTTGCAATATATCACCAGGTCTTTCAACAATATTCAGATAATCACATAGAGCATTAAACATAATACAATCTATTTCTTGATATGTAAGATGCCTTTTGTAATACTGCTGCAAGTAGAAAATCACCTAGTCCAAGATATCCTCGTCATACAAACTATCTGGCATGTCTATTTGACCCTGACAAGTCTTTATTATACCTACTGTTTTTCCTGTTAGCATGTGTACTTATCCTCATCAAAATAGCTTGTTTCTGCCGTCTTATTATCTGCTAAAATACCTTTGAGACTTGTAAGCATATCTATTGTGTACTTCATAATCATATACAATAGATTTTCTATACTTGCAAAGTGAGAATCAGTATCTTTTAGTAGTTCGCAGTCTTTTACACGGTCTGTATATGTTTCTTGAACTAGTTCAATCATTTTCCGAATAAAGTCAACAGCGCTGCTTCTTTGAGCAGCTGTCAATCCTTTATCAGGATACAATACATGATAAGAGACTACAGGTATGTCCAACATGGAATTAACCCAATACTGAATGTCACTGTAAAAATCAAGTTCTTCAATTTCTCTCAGCCAATTTTTAAGCTGCTTAATGAAAAGTAATTTAGCTTCAATCCGTTCTCCATAAAAATCATGTAACTTAGCATAATATGTCTCATCGTTTACCTGTGAACATATATTAGCAATAATATTTTCTGAACCTGCTAAAGCTGAGCTTGCGATATTGGTCATAACCTGCACCAAAGTTAAGCACTTCTCTGAATTAGTCATGCTAGTAGTCTGCCTTTCTCAAAAGTAATGCGTAGTTGAATGTTTAGGTGTGAACTTATATGTAAGTTCACAAATATAAGACATGAAGTATCTCAACTTTAGCATTGTTAATACCTCTTTATCCGTATGAACAGCAATCAGAGAGTCTGCATAATCACACAGTACTGCTAAGACCTTATGCTGCTCATCAGTGATGCAAACATTATCATCAGATATCTGATCATCATATAGATCAATTACAGAGTCAAGCGGCTTTATGAGTTCATCAGCCCAAATATTTCGTGTAAGATCATCCAAATGCGGAATTGAATTTAAAAAGCTATATGCTGTCGTTATAACTGTAGAATGAAAATTATCCTTATCTTCTGATACATGGTACATTGCTCTGTACAAATTGATTAGAGCATCATTAAAAGACTTGTCATAATCAGCCATACTTATACCTCCACTTTTAAATCTCCGTAATATATATCATAATAATCTACTAGTGTATCTATGAACTCCTGTATCTGTTCCTGTGTTGCATCAGATTCAAAGCATATTACAGTGCTATCTAAAGTAGTAGCAACATCAAGATTGCTAACCTTAATGCTGTCAAATTTGATTCGCTCTTCCATTGGCATTTCGAGCAGCTCTAGCTCCTGTTCTCGTGTAATGTCACCTTTTCTCCAATATTCAGAGTCTGCTGTAAGCTTGCTTAGATTCCAAGCGTGAAGCAGTCCATAAATTGCCCCGAGTTCGAATATCTCATCAGAGCTCTTTGCATGAATATAATAAATCATTAATCTTATTCTCCTTTAATCTTATTCCAATATGCTTGACTTGCCTGCTCAAATTTATTATCTCCATACTTATAGTATTTTCTATCTGCTAAAGTATTAGGTAGATACTGTTGCTTTATCCAATGATTCTGGTAATTATGTGGATACAGATAATTCTGACCAAAAACCTCATTACCTATGCCATCACAGTGTGTGTTCTGTAGGTGACGCGGAACTTCGTCAATTTTGTCTGATGCCACATCTTTCATTGCAGCATCAATAGCACTTTCTGCTGAATTTGACTTTGGAGATGTTGCAAGAAGTATTACTGCTTCTGCTAAAGGGATACGTGCTTCAGGCATACCAAGCTGTAAAGCCGCATCTACACATGACTTTGTTATACTTATTGCTTGTGGATATGCTAAACCTACATCCTCGGCTGCAGTAACGAGTAGCCTTCGACATAATGATGATAAGTCATTCATTGCTAAAAGCCTTGCTGCATAATGAAGTGCTGCATCCGGGTCAGAACCTCTTATTGACTTCTGAAATGCTGATAATACATCAAAGTGATCATCGCCATCTTTATCACATCCCGAAGAACTGCTCTGTGTTACTGTTTTGACTGTATCAAGTGTAACATTACCCTGCTCATCAGCTGCTAAAGATGCTAACTCAACTGCATTAAGACACTTGCGTGCATCCCCGCCACACTTTGAGCAGATGTACTGTAGGGCATCGCTATCTACGGATAACTTTATATTCAAGGTACTCTGCATGTATTCGAATGCCCGCATAGCTAAAGGTTTTAGGTCATCTGCAGTAATGTCCTTAAATTCAAATACAGTGCAACGTGAGAGCACAGCTTTGTATATACAAAAGTAAGGATTATCTGTTGTTGATGCAATCATTGTCAATGAACCATTCTCAAGCGACTCGAGGAGAGTTTGCTGCTGCTTTTTATTCAGGTATTGAATCTCATCAAGATATAACAGCACCCCAGACATGGACTTTGGAACTTTACACTCTGCTAAAACAGATTTTATATCTGCAGTTCCTATTGTTGTTGCATTAAGTTCATAGAACTCCTTATTGCTTGTTGCCGCAATTATCTTTGCCACTGTTGTTTTTCCAACACCAGGAGGTCCATAGAATATCATATTCGGAATTCTTCCGGATTCCACAATCCTTGTCAAAGGTCTATGTAATCCAAGAATATGCTTTTGGCCAACTACACCAAAAAGTGATGTAGGTCTCATTTCATCTGCTAAAGGCATGACTTCATACTCCTAAACGAAATATGGGCAGGAAGATATGTTCCTGCCCTAAATGCTCATGTTACTTGCTCCCAGCTACTACTGTTTCACGAATTAATATTCGTTTACCACTTGGAAGTATACGCGTATGTGCTTTTCGTATGTGTCCTCGTGGTGATTTATGTGTTTCTGGATAATTTGTTACTCTGTGTAGCTCCAATGACGAGCCCTCAAGCTTATGCAGCATATTATTTTCTGCACAACAGAACTTCTGTATCTGTTCAACTGCTAAAGCTATACGATTATAATATGTTGCAACTAGCTTGGCACGTCTATTTACTGTCTTACTATCAGAAGATGCAATCTTAATGACAGCTCTTGTGTGATTTGCGATATTTAAGTCCTGCTGAAGATATTTGTCCTTGCCTTCAACAAAAATCCAAGGATATAATCCCTGGATAACATAGAAAATAATCTTCTGTTCCTTATAAAGAAGTACAAATCTGCTTGCTAGCTGCTTTGAATTTGTAATCTTTGCAGATATAGTACCTGTACAGTAGACTACTGCGCGGGAATCTCCTAACTTTAAGTCTACAGATACTGGATAGAAAGAAAATGACTTCATGTTTAAGTCTGGTAAAGTTTCTGAGATGAGTTCTGTATGCACAGATGTAAAGAATCTATGGATTCTCTCAAACTCTGCTAAAGCAAGTGTATTGACTCCTTCTGCTAAAAGAATCTGTTGCGCCCTATCCTCTGTACACTCAAGACAATGACATACCAGCTTTTCATCTATGCCGTATGCAAGACAAAAGTCAGAGATATGTGTTGTTAGCCAAGATGATGTTAAAAATGTTGACACGATAATACCTCTTATACAAAATGATAAGTCTCCTGAGCAAATCTGTAGTTTTCTAATGTTGACCAAATAAATGTTGCTAACCCTTCACCAAGGTCTTCATCAACGTCATAGTTTTTCCATGCATTTGTCAGCTGAGTAAGAAGATCATGTGTATTTGCAATAGTTGTAAGACGCTCTGAAGATACTGTCCTGCTAAATGGCTCAATAATGTTCTCAATGATTTGCTCAACTCTTTCCATACAGACAATTGTATAGGCTCTTTCATACACAACATCAGGAGAATGTCTTAAAGTATCTGTTCTGAACGCCTTCAGCTCGCTTCGCACACGTTCTATAATTATCTCTTGCGCTGTCATCGTGCATTTCTCCTAACATTTCTATAACGTACTGCCTTGAATGCATCGTAAGCTGCTATCTCTGCAGCTCTGTCTGCATATTGCTGTCTTTTAAATGCTTCATACTTGTCATAGCCTCTTGTACAGTTAATTCTACAATGTACTGCCCTGTCAGGGCAATCCTGTGTGCAGGGACATGCTACGCTTTCGGTTGCCATATAATCTCTACCTCCGGATTAGTTTCTTGTGTCTGTGGACTAGCTTCTTCAATCTCATGTACCTGTTCCTTAGATAGAAAAGTTAAGTCTCCAAAGACATTTGGGATGAAAATAAAAAATCCTACTAAGAGTAGGATTACAATAAGTATTGCTGCAATAACTTTGCCCATTACAGAACCTCCTCGTATTCTTTGATCAACTGTTGTAAAGTTGAATAGATTCGCTCGAAAGAGTCTCTGAGAATTTCTGTATTGCCACCTGACCAAGCTGTTAGATATTCAAAACTATATGCACTTGTGTCTATATTCAAATATTGACAGAAAATATAAGCAACGCTTTCTGCCTCTACCTCTTTTGAAACTTTCGTGGCTGTCGATTCACTGTGCATTCGTGAATGTGCTATTTCATGCACAAGTGTTTTCACATACTGTGCTTCTGCTAAACCCTTACGAATACTTATTGTGTTAGTAATGCTGCTATAACATCCTAATGCTGTAAAATTTTCTGGTACTTCCTCAATAGGTATTTTTGCAATACTCTTTAACTTAGCTATGACACTGCTAAAGGAGTTGACACTTTCAGTTAAAGGATCTGCAAGCGTTGGCAGTGGTGCGCCTGCTGTAAATCGTACATCATATACAGGCATAGCCTTAAATGCAACAATCTCTTCCTCATCATCTTCATTTTTCTTCTTTATTGGAGCAAGAATATAAATTGCCTTTGCACCTTTCTTCACATGTCTCTTAAATTTAGTCTGCCAAGTATGATACCCAGCCACTTGTGTAGCGGCTGGGTCCTGACATGCTATGCATATTGTGTTAGCAAAGCTATACTTGTGAAACCTTGACATAACTGCTAAATATGTTAGATATCGCTCACTTGTTGTACATGTAGCAATTCCCTTTTCTATCTGCTTGTAAAGCTCATCTCGTTTCATACACCAAAGTAAGACGTCTGTGATGCAGGTGCTTCTTCTGTAGCAAGCTGCTTACTAGGAGCCTGCCCTGTATAACCCACCTTAGGTATAGCAATAGTATGGTCTATCTTCTCCATATGCTCTGCATATTTAGACTTATTCTTTATGTATGGATGAGAAATTGCATTCCTATACTTTGAGCCGGTGTTCGCTGTTAGAGATGACTGAATTGCCCACTCTGTAAAAGGAAGAGTTATCTTCTTGAAGAAATCATGAGCTTCCTCTACACCATGTACTTCATAGCCAACAGTGTCGAAGACTATTGCAGCATAATCTGGTGCATCATGATACTCTTCTATTGGAAGATCAGGATCAAAACCTGCTGGGTCTATACTTGACCAAGTAATTGTTCTCAAGTTATGATTTTCAAGCTTGCTCAGGAATTGGTCCTGTAGCTCATTCATAATTTTAGTTACAGTTGATGAATTAGACATGCTTGCTGAAATATCAATACGCTTCATAATAGGAACCTCCTCAATTAAAATAAGATGTTGTCTTTGCTGCTAAGGCTGCAGCTGATTTTTCTGGATTAAAAATAAAACTTACATGACTCACATTTTTATATTTATTCTTAAGAATTTGCTTAACTGCATATTCTATGGAATCATCGCAATGAACAATAACAATCTCTGAATCTGTCTGGCTTCCAAAAGCATTAACAGGAAGACCTCGTGCATCCTCAATGCAATTCGGATTATAATAGAAGACATGGATGTTCATATCTGCTAAAGATGATAGATTTGACGTCGTGAATGAATGGTGCTTTACTTTAAGATCCTTTAAATACTTAAGCTGTATTTCTACAATGTCATTGCACTTCATATAAGGTATAAGCCACTCATAAATATCGTTTGCATCTCCAGACATATTTGTAATCAATGCCGAGATGACCAAATCAATGTCTGTAGAATGCTTTTGTGACTTTTCATCGAAAGAGTATCTTTCTGTACAGCTGCTAAAGGCACCATATGTGATCTTACTGCCATTTTCATAAATCAGTGTTACAGTCAAATAGATAAACCTCCTTTATATACAAGAAACCCTAGGCGCTTTAATAAACACCTAGGGTTCATAATATTTTTATCGTTAACGCATCAATTCTCGTTCAGGATGTTGTGCGACCAACTGCTCTAATGTAAGCAAAGTGTACATTGTTTCTCCTGGTAGACGTTCTATCGGGAAACCATCTTCTTTCTGCTTATGACAAATTGAGCAATACTTTATTAGTTTAGGAAATGCAGGATTGCCTGTATCCAAAATTGCTTTGTGCCAATCATGTTGATGCCGTTTTTCCATCTGCTAAATGACCTCCGAAATAATTTGTTGACTGTTAGACACCCTCATCGTCAATGCCTTGGGAAGCTTGTTCAATTATCTCGCACAAATAAGATTTACCACTACCACCATCTCCACGAATAATTGTCAGATTACGTTCAATAGTAAACAAATAGACTATTTGTGGTGTCTGTAACGTAATATTAATAAAACCAATCATACAAGTTCAACAGCCTCCCATACATATTCTTTGAAAGAGTGCACTGTCTTATTAGTATTCATAATATGTGGAATAGCTCAGCGAAGTTTGGAACAAGCTCACATGGCTTTGATATAAAGTCAATAAACTGATAATATGATACTCTATAAACGCTGCCACGCTTTTGATTGTGATTGGCAGTCATTAAAATCTGCCAAGAATAATTATTCACTAAATCAAAGTTTGTTCGTGATGAAGGTTTATTAGATAATGTCATTTCAACTGCTAGATCATATTGGAAATATGAAGTACACATGTTTACAGTTAACATTATATCATCTCCCGGACATTTTGTCAAGTTTCATAAATTTTTTCAAAAACCTATTGCATTTTTTGACAAGTTATGCTATAATACTATTGGCGGAACAGAGCTGTAGATGAAGTATCCCACATACTTGTACTGCCCGAAGCTGGTTCCGTACGGACAAAACGATTGCATAACGACTATTATGCAATCGTGGCATCCAACCACACTTCCCTATGAGATGGCTCATTAGTATTATACTAATGAGCCATCTTCGATTTTTAAAAGTAGCGCGTCTGCTTGTGTGCGAAGCTGCGTGAGGTTATGTATAATTATATCCTCAACCGTCTCGCAAACAACTGCTAAATCTGTTGTATGAAGATAACCTGCTTGAGCTGTTCGATGCTTGTCAAGTCCATCTGTAATGAATAAGTTAAAATGTCCAAGCTCTGATACTACATATGAGAATCCAGATGCATCCTTAGTTATGCTTACTAAGATGTTACGTATACCGACATTGCGATACTTCTTGTCTAGAACGAGTAGATAAGATGTTGGATCGTTTGCAGATAATTCCCAATGAGCTACACCTGCTAAATGTGATTCATAATCAATGTCTGAACGTTCTAGGTTCTCAATAACACAATCGCGGCCAATATTCGTATACTCTTTAGACAACGCAGAAATTTCATCATAACTTGAGCTATAGATTGAAATGGCTGGTAGGTTGTCTGAAACAAGCGTATAAAAATTCATGAGTATGTCACCTCCTTTAAAAGAAATAAGGGCAGGCACCCCGCCTGCCCTTTATAATTAGTTAACATATTTAATGCTTCTGGGTGCCTACTAAATAGCTCTGAGAATCATGACTGCAATAAACCTCTATGCTATAGATCTCAATATCTATCCAAACATTCTTACTTTTGGTGATATAAAGACATACTGTCTTTGCAGAAATCGTCTTTCTTTCAGACTTAATCGCATCAATAACCTTAAGTGCATCATGGCGAATAGCGTTTGGTACCCCATGCTTAATCAAAAAATCTTTTAATCCACTCTATTATATTATGCGTATTTATGTAACTGCTAAAGCTCTATAACGAATAGGTTTCAACTACTAAAGAAATGCTCCGAACATGAATGCCCGGAGCCTGCTTTATTCAGTTCTTTTAATTAACTTAACTTCCAAATCGTCCATAGTATGCCTACCATGATATGATTTGAAAATCTCCCATGCATCATAATGGTTAATGCCAACTCTCTGTAGCACTAAATCTATTCCCTCATATCCAGGCTCATAAACACGGGATCTGATCACATCTAATGACTCTTCATGATCAAAATCATACTTTCCGCCCATCGCCCATAGTCTAAACCTAGGGTGAAGTTCTGCTAAAGGTATTGATTTGTCTATCCAGATGTGAAATAGATGTACCTTATCTGTTTCAGTATATTCAAGATATGCTGGTATCTGTCCTGGGCATGTTTTTGTACTGACAAAAGCATATAGTTCAGTCATTTATGATTAATCCTCGTTCCTGCAATGTTGTATACTGATGTGACACAAAGTCAATAATCATTCTCTTTTCTTCTGGAGAGATAAAGTCATTCACCTCAGAGAATATTTCCTCCCAGTGAATAGACGACAATGAAGATAAACATACCGGTGCTGACACACATTGAAAAGTCCTTTCGGTGTGTCCGTCTGTTAGGAAGTTATTTGTCAATTGGTCTTTATCCCACATCTTAGGATAAGGTGCAAAAGTCTCAAGTAATGATTTTCCATTATCAAATATCGTGGCTGGCAACAATGTGTCATCCTGCATGAGAAACTCAATATTGTTTGCATGTCTATCGACATTTCCTATCAGAAAATCAAATACCATAATTTTATCTGCATATTCTGCAAAACCAAGCTCCTGTAAAGTTCGTAATGATGTTGAATATTTACCTGCTAAAGCAGTACAAATTGTCTTTGCTGAGTAAGCCTCGGCCCCATGTCTATAATCCAAAGAATAACAGCCAAAGTGTGCTGACTCATTATTCATTAAATCCACAAGACAAGGATAATATTCCAAAATATCAAGACCCAAAGCCTTTCCGAGATTTGAGCATACTATTTCCTGTATGCTCTCCATACCCCAAGAATTATCTTTTTCATGATGAGGCAATTTTAAATAAATATGCCTACCATCTTCAGCATAGAAATCAGTTTTCAGCAAGGTACCGCTAGTACAGGAATCTGGTTGATTTGAAGAGAACGCTGTCTGAGGGATATGAAATATTTCCACACTGCTAAAGTAGTTTGTCATGTTAGGCCTCAATCTATAGCTGGTAGTGTTAAACTGTTATAAATACAGTATACTATACTTTTTGTGAAATGTCAATATATTGTGATACCTTCGTATGGCTTTACAAATGTACATGTATACGGTACACCTCTCGTACACTGACTCACAGCAGTATACCCCAAACGTTCAGCCAGACCTTCAGCAATATCATTTACTTTTTTAACTGTTACATTACCGTGCTGTTTCTCCAATCCATTTTCGTGTATACGATCATACTGTGAAATGACTATGGAGCCTATCCCAACTTTTCTAATATCCAGAGTTATTACACCTATTGATGCACATATGCATGTATCGTCATTTGCATAGACATGATAATCTTCACGTATTGTACCGTGTTTTGTAATTTTCTGACTTAGTATGAATTCTTTAAACCTGCTAAAGATCTCCTGACGTGATTTAGAATCGCCATCAAAGATATACGTTAGATTGAATGGTATTGTGTTCATAAGCTCCTCCTATAAAGTTAGATGCGTCTCTGCATCTTATGACTGCTGGAATGCTATAGATCTTGACTCAGCATACTTTGATTTTATCGTATAATGCACACATAAGCTTCTGTTTGGCAAGATTATATGTCTGATCAGATAACCTGTGCCCGAATGACTTTGTCACATAACATTCAAATGTACGAACTGTCTTCGATTCAATGTATTTAACACATTTATGAAACAGAGCAAGTGTCATTGTAGGCATCTTTGTGCATAAAAATGCTAAACCTAATGTAATGAGTATGAAAATAGCCGCAATAATGTATCCAACACTTGTGAAATAAGCTCCAATTATCAAACTTGCTATTGCTGCTACTAGAGACATGGAAACTGGAGCCTTCTTAATGCAAGCAAGCAAAAATCTGTATAGTTTCAAAGGAAGCTTAGATAATGTATTGCAGACAATCTCATCAGATAATAAATCGCTCTCACTTGTAAGTGCATAAGTCTTATCATCTAATAATGCTGCTTGCTCTTCGATAGTTTTCTTATATTCTGATATACTGTACTTGCTATCTGCAATCGCTATAGCAGCTTTTGCACTTGCTTCTTCAGCCAATACTGTCTGTCTCTCTGAGTTCTGAAGCTGTTCAAATAAAGTTTGTGCAGTTACAGTAGACAAATCTCCATGACACTGTTTGATAATATACTTTTCAAAAAGCTCAGTTTCTTCAAATTGATAGACTAAGTCCTTATTGTAGAGTCTAGCTAAATCCTGCATCAACTGACGCATTCGTTCTTTGAGCTCAAAATTAGGTTGCTTAGCAACATATGCATTACGTGCTAAAACAAGTTCTGGCAGATTGCTAGATCCTGAAGATTTAGGTAACCACAGTGTAAACAATAACTGTGCTTCTGCTTGCACTGCTGGATATCGAATATCTTTAGCCTTAAAGAATTCATGTGTTCTTTTGACTAGTGATGTGTTAGATGTTATAAACCTTATCTGAGGACGTTTGGCTGTTCCTTGCTTTCTACTGATAAAATTAATAACAGCTGCATCATTTTCAACTCCATGAGAGCTTTTACTAACATGGTTGTCAGCAAGAAACTGTGCAAATTCCTTTTCTGGTACCTCAAGTTCAGATGCTGTACTTTCCGCAGCACTCTGTATAAATATTCCAAGCTTCTGTAACATTGTTTCAATATTTGATAATGTCCAATCAAGTGTAGCACACGGCATACTCTGCGTACGGCAGAAGCTACCAAGTTCTCGATCATCAACTACCAAATGATTCAGCAATGCATATTGCGCACCAGATATTGCTGACTTTACTTCCTCCAAAGTCAGATCATATATACATACAGTACCTTTGCACTGCTTGATAAGATCCAGCAATTGCATGACAGATTCTTTGTTATATTTGTCAGTTAACCCTAAACACCTCAAAATCAGCTTAGTATCCAAGAAAATTTTTACATTACGTAAATTAGTACTATCTGACCTAGTGTTACAAACTGCAATATAGATCATTATACCTTCAACCATTCGGATAAGATAGGTAAGTAATTCACTCGCCCTTTCATCATCCTTCTTTGATAAAAGATCACACACAAACATGCCTACGTACGTAGAATCTGATACTGCTAAATCTGTAGCGCTAGTGCTTGCTAGATCTGATGTATCATCCAGAAAGATATCTAGTGCTTTATTATCCCTAATCAAAAATGACGCTAATGCATGACGAGCCTCATCATATGTAAAAGGTCTTCCCTGCTCTAAGGCATAAGAAATTAAGGCATTAACAATTGCTCTTTCTTCTTTGAGTAAAGTGTCAATTCTTGCGTCAAATTCAACAGGATCAATTTCATATTTTAAGACCTTAATTGTCTTATCTGTAAATTCCACAATACCCTGACGAGATAATAGGTTTAAACAAGATTCACAAAGTGTATTTGGCATTCTTAAAGAGAAGCACTGCTCAAGTGAATTCAGCAATTCCTCAATATTGAAGATGGGCTTTCTCAGCTTTGAAAAGCAATACTGAAGATATGTGCAAAAGACATCTAACTGATTATTATTACATCTAATATATGCAAATGTAGCTAATGACCATTCGTTTGTCAATTTAATCACCTCAAATGACATTATACACCGTCCTTTCATCAATGTCAAGCCCTTTATTATAATATGAATGAAATTTGTGCAAATATAACAGGGAGCTATGAAAAATAACTCCCTGCTAAAGGTTATTTGATTAACAAATTGTGTCGGTTTATAGTGCTTTATGCAAAGTAGGATGATTCTCCGTCTGAATATGCCCTATCGCCATTGTTAAATGAAAAGCATAAAACCTCCGAATGCTCAAACTTCAAAAGTCTAATTAATTGTTCCCAACTTGTATTACTAAATAATTTCTCTGACTTTTTACCTTGAAGTCCTCTTTTGCATTGTGTTTTACCTTGGTTCTTTCTGCAGCAATCTTCAGTGTAGCATGTGTTTAATTTTGATTTTCCATATCTATATGGCGCATCTTTTGTAATAGATTCAAGAATTGCTGTGTATAACTTTTCATGAGAAGAATATGCACAAATCATCTCATTTGTGACTATAGGAATCAAGCCAGACAGTAAGTTACTCTGAGACAGCATATATTCGAATGAAAAATAGTTGCGAGGCAGGTATATTACTTGAGAATTCTGTATAGCTAATGCATGTAGGATTGAACATTTTGCTCCCATTGCTGCTTGATCTACTAAGAGCAATATATTTGAGCCATATTTACCTAGTTCTTGCTCAATATTATCTCTACCCTCTAAAGAAAAAGTTTGTGGCATCAGAGTTTTAAAATACTGATACCCTGAATTTGAATCCTCTGTAACCGTAATATACATACTGTGAGATGTCAAATTAGCTTCTGCTGAGAATACTGGTTTGAGCCAATGGTCTGCACCTTTACCTTCCAATGTATAAATCTCATTCATACAAAATGGTAGCTGATTCCAAGAATTTAATGAGCTATGCCTTGTAATAAGAATAAAAAAGCTATACTTCTCTCTGCTAAAGATTTCAGAAAATTCCTTAGTAGCCACATAACTAACATCATCGAGAATAAATATCCGCTTTCTTTCTGATGTAATATTATCATCTATGAATGCATACCATTCTCTATTTGGCACCTGCAGTGGGACATAAGAAGAGTCACTGATTGTTACTGTGTAAGCACCACTTGTATCTGCTAAAGCTTCGCATAATCTTGTTTTTCCGGTACCACTAAACCCCTGGATTACAGTTATCTTTTTACGCAAATCAAAACTACAATTAAAGTGTTTAGACTTAATTGATATGCTCAGCATACTTTATCAACCCCTTTGTGCTACAGCTAACCATCTCTGTTGCAAACTCTTTCATAGTTGTCACAAGCTTATTAGAATTAGTTATCACCATCCTAAATGGTTCATGCAAAATAGGAAGATGAGATAGTGTTATATGAATATCTTGTTTCTCTGCTAAAGAGAGTAACAGTGGAAAACAATTATCACCTAAACGTTCTCCGCATATCTCATGCTCTGGCTCATTGTACAAGAGAATCAATGCCTTACATCCTGTAGATAGTCCTCTAGCAGACATTCCTATGCCCTGATAATCCTTAATGTAATCTCCATTTACATATTCAGATTTATCGACTTCATGTATTGCTCTTCTGGCAAAGTCATTATTCAGCCATTCAGGTTCATACATTGCATTGAAATAATCAGACACATAGTGAATACTATCTGCATGTGTTCCAAGATAAACATATAGCATAATGATACTCCTTACATTAATCCCCCAAGACAGAGCTGCCTGCAGATAAGCTATAAAGCAGTTTGTAGTATGGGATTCGTTCGATGTCCTCAAGTGGAGTCTCTTTCGTACGTGTTGTTAATATTTTGTGAAAGCCAGGCTCCTTAAAATCAAACAAAGCTTTTACGGAATGCTTATCGGATACTGTTGATTCAATAGCTAATCTACGTTTAAGATCTATGCAATCAATTTCATTATCATACTCGTCATGATATTCAATGCAAAATCTATCTGAAAGCAAACCCTTTATATGACATTCTACTAAGGAACCCAATAAGCCTCTATCCTCAACTACTATTTCCTCAGGCAGATCTAAAGACTTTATAACTGCTATATAAAACATAGGATGTCTGATAGTAAAATTGTAATCCTTGAACAAAGTATTTTTATTCAATGGATTATAATCATAAAAGAACTCTGCCATAGGATCAGTATAGTCATCTAACGAGGATACAACCTTTGTTACCTGTATCAGACCGCACTTGTATAGAAAAACAATTGCCTGTCTGATCGTTGCAGCCTGCAATGTTGTGAACAAACTATAGTTCAATTCAAGCTTAGAAAACAAATCCTGAATCTTTGAGCTCAAATCAGTGTCTGTGTTTCTGCTAACGTCAATATTAAGTCTATTGGCATCCGAAAAACAAGCATAGGCGGTATGATTGTGTTTTGAAAACATAATAGCATAAAGCAATAGCATAAGAATATCTGCTGTCAAAAGGTCGCACTCATTATGTGGAATTATATCTAATGATTTACTATTTGAAATTACTGTTTCATTCAAGCAACCGCGTAAATATGCCTCACAAGACTTGAAGTCATAAAATGAATCTACATGCATGATAAAATCAAGATATGAATCTTCAGAGACTGCTAAAGATTTATATCTCAGCCATTCCGCATAATTCAGAAAATCAATTCGAACAATCCCGGTATTTCCTGCAAATGAGCGATTTGCCCATACTTCTAAAGCTACAGACTGACTTCCAGAGAACACAACTTTAGTAACAGATGCTATTTCATCAAAGCATGTGATAATATCCTGTATGTCCTCTGCAGGGCTATCAAAATATGTGCACTCGTCAACCAGAATCACTTCATCAATGTTATTTAGAATCTTTGACTTGATTTGCTGAACAATTACCTTTCTGTCCTTCTGTTTCTTGATATCCACATAAACTACATTGTTATGCTCGTGCTCATACTGGTGTAAACAAACTGTTTTGCCACTTTTACGCGGACCTAAAACGAACGTCACTTCATTTGCTGCAATGGCTTCCTCTAACCTGGTATAGACATCGCGCTTGAATGTATACCGATATTTCTTTGTTAAGTAAGCTGTGCATACCCCTGTAGTTGATGCTTCAAACATCGACTTACCTGCTGAACACGTGCATAGTGTCTTGTTATAATGTGAGCATGATAAACACAAATTACTCATGATGTCCTCCAAAGAAGTTTGTTTTTTCACAGCTAAGATTTTCCACAGTTAAATCAGGCAAACGTTTTAGAAAGTCTGCAACGTTGATACAGTATACTCCCTTACGAATCTGATTTTCTCCGCGGTATAGTAAAATCTTTCTCTTTATTTTACCAAATCTACTTTCAATAAGCTCACATTTAGTCCTATTTAAGAGATTCTTTAAGGCATGTGAATTAAAAGTGTCTGCATGCTTTATCTCATAAATATCACAAGTATTATCAAGCTTATCATATATGAACATGTCAAATTCACCGAATTCAAACTCAAATCTACCTGCTAAATATTTGCTTGAATCACATGCAAACATCACCTCAGTGAGAACCCAGTCTTCTAACATGCGTCCTTTAATATCATTGCAAAGGCTTTGTGTGAAAGCAACAATATCTTCTTCTGAAGCTTTATTTTGAAGTTTACTAAGGAGAGTAGAGACTAACGTTGTCGCCTGGCTATATCTAAGACCAGGCTGTGTTATCATTATAAATGTGCTTTCTACTACATGCCCATTATCGCTACATCTGAACACCTTGCCTAGTTTTACTAGGTCCAGATAGCACAGGTACTCAAATAACTGAGACATAATCTCATCAGTTGGTTGAGTCTTAAGCTCATCAGCACCTACGATTTGCAAGCTATTTGCGTATACTTTTACTATATCTTGAAAATCAGAAGCTAACACTGTTGACTTCATTCTTTCAGGATCATTTGTAAAGTTATTTACTGTGTTTTCAATATCATAAGAATGAAAAGTACGTAATATTGTTTGAACAGCAAATTCGTGATCTAAATCTTCAACTACTCGATTGATATAGTTGGTGAGTTCCTGATTTAAATACAGTTTACGTAATGCCCACATTCTTCTACCATTGTCATAATTTTTTAGACTATTCTGAATGTTATTCGCAATTGCAGTATCTGAATATGCCCGTGTATCATCCTCAGTATCAAAAATATTAGACTTATTCAGTGTACCGCCCCGCTCTAAGAATATATCGATATCCTTCACTCCTACTAAAGATGAGTATTCTCTGAATGAAATAAATGTGGTGTGCAGCAATACAACTCTATCATACAAAGTTGAACCCTTTGCATAATAAAACCCTAAAGAATCTGTACCCGACAGCACTATGCGCATGCCGAATGAAGCATAATAATCAGATAATACAGCTGCACATGTAATGAAATTTTCTATAGCTGTGATTTCATCAATAAAGACATACTTAATGCCCTTATTATATAGCTCATCAAGTGCTGCATATACTTCGTGCATTGCTGTTAATGCACTAACCTCTATTATTGCAGACTCTGCTAAATGATTTGCTGCTGCCTGTCTAAGCAATGTTGTTTTTCCGGTCCTACGTAACCCATACAGAGCTAACACATTCTGGTCTGATGTGCTGAGGTATTTCTCCAGTTCATTCAATAATGTTCGTGGTGTTAATGCCTTTGCAGCTGATGTATATTCCGCTAAATGATCTGTAACCACATGTAACATAATAACTACCTCATCTCACTTAATGCCGTAAACGTATATGAGATCCTCTGCTAAATATCAAGAAGATAGCGCAATCTTATCTCGATTTATTTCTTGATAGAGAAGGCAAGAGTTTGACTCAAGCTGTGATATAGTGCAGGTAACTACATCTATATCCACTGCTAAAGATGCTCCGCGAAGCATTCCACGAAAAGTCCTCATTTCTCGAGAAGTCATTTCAACACCATCCTCAAATACAAGGCAGAGATCTATGTCACTTTTCATTGTTATACTGCTACGAGCAAGACTCCCAAACAATAAGACCTTTGATAGACCCTTTGGAGCCTGTTCTTCAATAAACTGCATGCATTCTTGCAATGCGATCTTGAATCTATTGGGCATTGTACTATTTGTAACTAAATCATAGCAAAGTTTCACTGCTAGCCTCCAAAGAAGTTTGTTTTTGTATTATTGATACTGTTGTATAGGGCTATAAGATTCTCTGCTAAATCTTTTGTGATGCTTAAAATTTGCTCTGCATCATACTTAGACACTTCGACAAAGTTATCTCCAGGATATTTTGTATCAAAATAGTAATCGCTTAGCCAGGATGCGTTTTGTGCATTAATCGTATTAGGGTAGATACTGTGCAAAGTACGTGTAAGCACCTGCAGTGAGTGAATATCAAAAATATGTGGTGAGGTGTTCTCAGGTAATTTGGAGATACTTAAAATTCCTTTAAGCATCTTTTCAATTATCTGTGCACACTCTGCAGCAAACAGATTATACCAGTCCATTTCTTCTGCTAAATGGAATTGCTTATCTATATTTGAATACGAACGCATTGCGATATCGAAATAAGACATGCTGCTCATGACTATTGCCTCCTAGATTATTTGCGTAAACCAATGTCTTTCCAAGTAAGTGTGCTATTCTCACCCCACTTGATCCAAAGATAGTCTACCATTGTTCTACCGTATGATTTCCTACATAATTGTGGCTATCTTTATTTGATTTCCTGATCCTTCAGTACCGAAAGGAACAAGATCTGTTAAATCCATGTCTAATTTAGCCTCCTGCTGGATCTTTGCAAACAAGTTTGTATACTCGCCCATGCTACCTCCTATTATATCATAAAGCTGTAAATATATCAAGTGTTTGGACATTGATTTTACGAATTTACGTCTAATCAATGATAAAGAGGCATGCTGTTAAACATGCCTCGTAAATAAAATTAATGAGTTGTATCGTAGACGCTGCCACGAACATTGAAGTAGGTTGGTTGATAGTAGAATGACAAACGAGAATTGTCATTTCCTATCATACCTGTTCCCTCTACAGTTGAGCCAAAGTGAATTGGTACATTAGCAAGCTCAAGACCTGCACCATAAATCTTAGGTTCATAGTCAATCTTCTTGCCTGCTAAAGCTTTTGACCAATTCTTAAGGACTTCTTGTGCATCTTCATCCTTTTTGCCTGTTGTTAGCAAAGTGAGAGCACCAGTCTTATCCAAATCCACATTACTATTGTGAACATAAGTATTCTCAACAATATTGCTGTATGTTGGAGTTACAAGATCCGCTGCATTATCATTAGTTGCAGTGCGCCAATCAGATTCATGACGATAAGCTGCTGAGAAATCTGTGATTATTCCTGCAGTACTATCCTTTTTATTGTTAATGTCCTTATTGTCACCTGCTAAGGTAAAATCAATATTGTAGACAGCAACAATAAAACCTTCATAGTCCTCTGTATACCAACGCAAGTCAGTACCATCAGTACTGTTAAGGTAAGGATCACTGAAGCTTATGATATTTCTGTTCTTATCCTGACCATTTGCCATGATATCTGTGAGCCTCTTGTTAATTTCTGCAAGAGTTGAGCTAATATGTCCGCTACTTGATGACTGTGCAAGGACCTGCTTACCAAGGAACTTTCGATTAGCTGTTGTATCAGAAATCTCTGTTCCCGACTGCTCATAACCTTCAACAAGGTTCTTGTCATTTGTCTTCATATAAGCGTATACGTCATTACCCTTAAGAGCATAGAAATTCCAGTTGTCCAGATCGTTAGCTGTCTTTGACTGCTTGTCGGCCTGCGTACCTGTTGTCCTGCTAAAGGTTAGCTTACTGTGAGTGATAACCATTGGCTCCTTCTCATTAAGCTCACCATTTCCGTTATGAACCTGGAATTGAGAATTTGTACTTGAACCGTTAGTTAAGTTTGTGTACATTGCAAATCCAAGCTTATCCTTGACAGAATTATCACGAGAGGTGTACTTTGCTACATCAACTGCACCAATCTCCTCAAGAATCTTGTTCATCTCGGCTGTATACTCCTTAATGATTTGCTCGTTATTCTGGGCGTCATTAGGATTGCCTGTGAACTCTGGATCTTGAAGGATTACATAAGCTGTAATTGTACCACTGGAAGCTGCTGTTTCTGTGGTGTACGAGTTACCTGCCTTAAGAACTGGCAGCTTTGTCTCACTCTGAATAGTTACATCTTCCTTGTCTGTTGACCATGCAGAATCAATAACAGTTGGATACCCTCCGGCTGCTCCATCTTTGGTATTTCCTTCTGAATCCTTTGGTTGAAGGAGACGAATGCTCAAGATGTTCTTGAAATTAATCTCTCTAGGCTGATTAGAAAGCATCCAAACAGACTTATTAACATCAACAAAGTCATCATCGTACTGCATGTAGAATGACGGATTAAATGTATATGCACGAGTAGGAACTGTGTAACGGTATTCTGCTAAGAGATCATTCTTGCGGTCTGTCTTACTACCTACTGTTGCATATTCTGCACTCTTGATCTCGAAAGTTGTCTTTTCAAATGCCTTCTGAGCTTCTTGGAGCTTCTTATCGAGCTCTGCAGATTCTTTATACTTTAGCACACCACCTTCAAGCTTAAGTAAATCCGTGTTATAGGAAATACCTGTCTTTCCGGTTTCGTCATAAGCACCTGCAGTTGTTCCTTCAACTGCTAAAGGTATCTTGAACATCTCACGTGATGTAACTATATCTGTAAACATATCACTTTGCGTTTTATTATAAACGGCATGTGATGTATAGACGCCATTTGTTAGATTCTGGTCTTTCTTACATACATAGATGTTATTAGATACAGATGTCCACTTTGGTTTTACATCAACACTACTGTGTGGAGCAGGACTGTGCGTACACGGTCCTTTACTATGAGTATGACAGGATACAGAATGTGACGCAGTACTCCAATAGCTATTGCATACTGTAGTATTAGAATCTTTTGACTCAACTGCGTAATAGTAAATTGCTCTTAACGCATCGCCACTTCTAGCTGTATCATCCAAAGAATTATCTTTTAGTGCATTACTAGATTTTATGTATGTTGTATACATGTTAATGGTGTCACCGGACAAACCACCTAGACCCATGCGGACTTTATACTTATCCTCATTACCTGTTGTGTAGTGAGTATTATATGAGTTCTTAGTAGAGCCTGTGTTTGTTGCTGCTAAATCAGATAATTTGGATGCATTGGCTACCCAGATCGTTCTGTTCTCATGACCAATATAATTGATGTTATTGTTCTCCCATGAAAGATTGCCACCTATGCCAGAGACGCCCTTAAATGCAAATCCGCAGTCTTTCATGAACTGAAGATAACTTGCTGTACTGGATTTTGATGCGTACTTAGCCATGTATCCAGATACTGCTAAAGATGTAGCAACTTCATCACCGGAAAGCAAATCTCTATGAGCAATAAACTGAACACCATCAATCGGATGACTGCCTGATGTATATCTGAATGACATATCTCCAATAGACCGTAAGTAATCCTCGTATTTATCAGTTGATGTTGAGGAGGCACTCTGTGCTCCTATTGGTAGTGAATCATTGAACCATCTTAAATAATATTCTCCACCATTTCGATACAAAACATCAAATACAGAATATTTATTAGCCCCGTTGATATTCTTGCTGACATCTGCTAAGAGATATACACCGTCATAGCTTGTATCGCGATCATCTTTCTGCGACCCATACATTTTAATAACATCTGGATTAGTGTAGTACTTCTCTGGAATAGTAAAACCAACTGTGTTAAAATTTCGCCAACCAGCAAGTTTACTTGGGTCATACCAGGTTTCCAGAGCAATACTTCCATTACTATCTTTTGTGCGCTGCTCCTTAGTAACATTCAAGCCATAAGCTATTTTTACATCTTCTTTTGCATAATGACATTCATACTGTGTAGCAGTGCTAGATGACCCAGAACATGTATGAGTTTTACCTTCAGAGTCTGTATAGCTGTGTGAGCCGGTGCTTATTGTACATGTTGATTTCGTACTGCTAAGATAGTTTGTAGCTTGCACTTTCTGATGCGTAGAAAAGCTTAATGGATTAGACACCAGCCATGCTCCATTTACCTTACTGTGAGTGGAATTTGGCTCAAACATGAAATGATCATTGTATTGAAATGCCTCATCTGAATATGAAGATAATCGATTTAGATGCTGTGATCCTTGAATAGCTCCTACAGTCTGATTAATAAACTGTGTAACATCAAAGGTCTTGATACGGTCATTATTCTCGACCTTAACTGGCTTGGTCACAACAATATCAATTATCTTAACTGCTAAAGATGAGATGTCCGACTGACTCTTTATCTTTAGTTTATCATTATTTGATAACACTCTCATTGCAGAGCCTGTTGGTATTCTTTCAATATCTGTTGTACTTGGTGAAGGATAGTTTGCTGATGTTATTGCCTGCTTAGAGGAGAACTCGGATACTGGAATACCCGAAGGCATATTAGAGTCGCAGGTCCTTGCAGGGTAATAATAGTCCTTATTACTGTCAATGCCTGATGTTGACACTGCTAAAGATGTCTTGTTGTCTCCACCTAGTTGCTCGTAAATCTTCAATTTATCGGAATCTGATAGATTATCTGGATTCATGCCAGACGGTAGGTCATCTTCTGAGACTTTCAGAGTATATTTATAATAAGTAATAGGAATGTTTGCTGAGGTAATTACCTTTACATGTACACTCTTAGCTTTTTTATCCCCACTTGATAAATTGACGGTTATATTACCATCTGCTGGTGGAGATGTTGAGGCTTGAGTTCCCTTTAGATCTATACGATTTGTAGCTGCACCATTAAGGTAACGCTTATCAGGATCATATTTTTTTGCTGCTAAATCATCAAATGCTACTGTTGAGACAACTGTGCCATATGCAGTTGATGGTGTAAATGTTTTATTAGTGTTATCAGTTACTTCTTGACGTATTTCAATACCATCTGGGGATTGTAACGAAGGGTTACTGATATTTGGGTAGTTCTGTGGGTAGATGTGATAGTAGACCGGAACTTTTGTGTCTTTTTGCTCGCTCTTATATACTGTTATACCGCCATACAGTGCCATGTTGTCATCTGACCATGTTGAAATACCTTTAGAAGTATAAACTCCGCAATAGGTAGTTGAATCATGTGTATCATGTGCACAGGATGCAAGGTTTTCATAGTATTTTTCTGCTGACTGATATCCGTTTGAAATACCATAGCGTAACTTACCCCTACTTGCATAGCCATTTGCCATTGATTCGGTTATTGTAACATGTTTAGCATAATAGTTTGCAAGCTTTGTATTTCCATAGATCTGTTTGGTAGTATGGTTTAACTGTGCTGAATAAAAGGAGTCCAGAGCAAGTCGTATTCCTGATGTTCCGTTGCCACCTAATAAACCAATACCGTTTGATCCATTATTAACTTCCCAACATGAGTAGTCATAGTTGCCACCACCACTTGTTTCTGACCATGCTGTCATTGGGACAATTACTGCGACCCATTCTACAACACAGTCTGGGTTAGTCGGCATTAAATGTTCAAAACACTCTTGAGTGCTTAAAGCCTTAGATAGACTATTCAAGTTTGCTTTTGGATCTGCTCCCACTAAAGAGTATACTTTAGCATATGTTGCATATGTACCTTCACCCTGCTTTATGATGTCGAGGACTTTGGACATGAAGTCGTTGCTTTCGACTTTGTCCTGGACGAGGGTTTTGTAGTTTGCGGATGTGATCTTCTCCATCTCGCTTGGGAGTCCGCAGTCTATTGCTCTGTGATATACTGTCATTCCGGAGCCTCTGCCAGAACCGTCCATTATAGGATAAGCATTATCAGTACTTGCTAGTGCTTTGGTGGTGGGGAGACTGGCACCTACTTTATAGCCTGATGTATAACCGCCTAATGTGATAGGGGTGAGTGTTTCTGATATAAGACCTGTCCTATTGTTGGTGTAGTTGGTCTGAACATAAACCTGACCACCTTCCCAGGTGTTATACCAATTATCATATAATACAGAGCCTACCCATGGAAGTGCTGCTGAACCTATAGTGTCTGTTAAAGGATTGACTTTTCCACTTGAACTTGCTGACACATACAGGTCTACCTTCCATGAAAGCTCGTTTGTTGTAGTCATATTATACAACTGGTTACTTGGTGATGGTATAGATGTACTGCCTGCACCATTACCTGTACCCCAACGGGTATCCGCATTTGCTGATACTGCTAAAGATGCTGCTGTGAGCATTGCAGTTGCTAGTGCTGTTAGCTTTTGAAATATTTTCGTATGAATTCTCCTTTCTTGATGGAATGATATAGCACAATTTTGATAGAAATAATAGTGTACGAAGCTTATGATTGCTCAGTGAGTTTGTATCTACATTAACAATTTGCCTGGTCAAGCTTCACAAATAATAGCATACATTTTATATTTTATTTATCAAGTTGAAACTGCGGCTTTATCTGCGAATCCCCCAAGTATGGAAAATAAATATGATTCTTCTGTATCATTTCATCTATCAAATTGCTTGCAAGAATATATAACTGATTTCCAATAAAGTATATAACTTTATCATTCAGACCATCAGGAATCTCATTCATCAGATTCTTATCATAGATGCCTATAAGTCCAAAATGTAATTTATATCCAGGATTATCTGCAACTGCGGTAACAGTAATCATTTCTTCTAATATACGGTGGTCTTCTGTTAAATGAGCTCGACAATTACAAGTAATTGATTCTATATTTAAATTATCTGGAAGCACTGGGCTTGTATCGTAGTGAAAAAATTTTAGAATATAGTCTGTATAATTAAGCATAATGTTCCTCCCAAAGCTGTTTACTGCAAAAGCTCTTTAACTTACTCAGGATAGATGATATATTGCTAGCTGTCGAAAGCTTGTCAATGTATGCAATGTCATCCTCGTCACACTCGAATATTGCATCCTCAGCTGGTATCTGTTCTGAAGATAGAGTCTTAGACTTGAGAATAGTAATACTTGCTGGCTGTGTTTGACACGTCAGGCAATATACAGTAGGATACTTAAGAAATGGCTCTGCCATAGAAATTGCACCGTGTATAAGTTCTCTAACATCTGCTAGAGAAATTTTAGTCAGAATATATGTATAATCTTCTACTGCTAAGACAGCTAAGTATCTGTTTTGATTTGAGTCTATGGCGATGAAGAACTCTGGGATGGCATCCTCGATCAAAACGTAGTCATACCACAAGGTTCCCAACTCATCAGTCTGCATAAATCTCTTTTTCATATACAATTCACTTCCTTAAAATTATTAATTGAAGGATCATATCCTGCATACAAAAACCAATGCCTATGATTCTTACTATCTGCTTGATACAAGCTTCCTCCTTCTGGACACAGTCTTCCTTTTACAACTACTGTTAAGTGACCCCTACGTCTTGGAGTTTTAGCTAAGTTAGCTGCTTTCTTATATGTCTTAAAGCATGAACAGCTATAGTATTTCCAGCAGTCTTCTAGATCAGATACATTCATACCATCCTCAACCTGTGAATTAAAATGACAACGTGATAACAAAATAGGCTTCTCCGAATAATCAACAAGTCTGTAAACTTCTAAAGAATCAAAATTAATCTCCACTTCAGGAAAAATCATTCCTGCATTTAAGGCATTTTGAAGAGTTTTTGCATACTGTTGCCTACTGTCTGTATTACTGATAAAGAAAGAGGTTTCTTGAGCTTGTGCTTCTTGTTCTTGCATTAATTCATTTGTGTTTATGTGTATCAACTCCTTTTCTGGGTATAAAGAAAAGGACCTCAAGTATGTGACTTAAGGGCCCTTATAAACTCACTATGATTAGCCATGTAAAACTACATCCGATATGATGGGTTGCTGTAAGCAACCTGTGAGAAGCTAGTTATCAATTGCTGCTAAAGCTGATGTTACGGTGATTGTTTTTCTTAAGGTGTCTTTTATTGTTCCTCCTTTATCTGATGTTATTATAACATATTATTTTGTAAAGTATATCCTTTGTTATGGTGTACTGTCTGTATCCAAACGTATATCTGCATTCACTGATGCTGCTAAAGATGCTACTGTAAGTATTGCTGTGCTTATGATTGCGGTTAGCTTTTTAAACATTTTCGTATGAATTCTCCTTTCTTGATAAGGATTTATTTAGGAAGATTGTCACCATTGAGAACTGCTCGTTTGATAGATTCTGGAATAACAGATCTTTTGACAATATCCTGGTGCTCATTGAAATAATCATGCGCAGCATATAATGTTGCTTTATCCAGAGTATCACAAATCATTCTGGTATTGGACAGCAGTTTGTGATCTTCTACACGCACTAGAGCATAATGTCTAGGCATATATCCTCTAAATAATGTTAAATCAAATGCAAGCATTCCATTTTCAAGGAAGTCAACTCCCTCTTCTCTTAAATAGGCAAATGGATCTTCATAGCTATTGGCAACTACTAAATAGTCTGCGAGTGCATTATTAAGTTTCACGACTCCAATAATTTTCATGCTATATTTACCTCCTGAAGATAATTTGCTGTGACTAGTTAGTACTGATCCTCTCTTCTTAGTGAAAATGAATATTTGACATTTTGTTGATTCTGTGATATACTGAATGTAGGACCCATACTGAAGACTGAAAACAGATTGGAGGTGAGGCTTATAAAAAACATGTGGATTGCGTTAGCACTTGTAGCAATTATGGTTATCTGCGGAGTTGTGTGGTTTGTAACCACGCCTCTTATAATGAAGATTATTTGTGTTGCTATTTTTCCTGGATGTCAGATTGTCGTTGGTGTACATAATGCTTGGCGATCAGACAGGTAATTAAGCTATAGCCTTATTTTAACTCTTGGCATCTATTTCACGTTTTCAGTCTTCAGTATGGGTGCTCTTACTAACTCAAAAGAAATGAGACATTAATACATCGATTGCGATATTATTTATTAAGGTCTCCCATATCGGCTTTACATTCTTCCATCAACTTTACTAAGTTTCTAGCAGCTTTAAACTTCGTATCCATTATCCGAATATTATAAAGTGTTAATCCCCATGCTTGTGTATAATAGCATAGCTTTTGAAGTTTCTTATGTGTCATCGGTTCTTTAGATAAAAACCAATTCGCAATATCAAAAATAGAATATGTCATAATAAATTCCCCTTTCTAGGCATAAGAAAAGGACCCAGGCTGTTTGCTTAGGTCCTTTCATGATTATGTTTTTATTGACGATTTAGTAAACCTTCAAGTGCATCCCATTCTGCATCTGTTACATCATCGTCTGGATTATATTTGCCGTCCATGATGTCTTGGGCTTCCTGGTTGATACGGGCAGCTTCGGCTGGGTTAAGCCTATGCTGTCCATCATAAATTATGCCACCATCTGGAATCTCATCTATGTGATTTGCAAAGTAATCCCATTCCTTCTTTGTTACCTCATATGCTCCACCAGGCGTCTTTTTATTATCTGATAAGTCTGGCTTTTCAGATACT